>FUIF01005585.1_pt1 | contig 13669 bp, 12 predicted proteins | sample 1003461 | NCBI WGS metagenome assembly FUIF01 (sample SAMEA80401918, study PRJEB19352) | marine metagenome | reverse complement strand
GCGTATTAATTTAGCAAATATTGCTTTACCTGGATTAGTTGAGCCTTCAGCTGCTTCTATAATATCATTGATATTTACGTCCAATTGTGACCCAGCTCTACGTTGCTTTAAGAAGTCTGAAAACATTAATGTATGCCAGTCACTCCAGTATTGCTTTTGATTAGCAAACGCTTTTACTTGATTGAATACATTATTGTCTGCAAAGTTTGTGTAGTTGACAACGGAAAGCATCTGTAATATTGCAGATCTACTGTTCCAAAACATAATAGTTCCAACAGCACCGTTTAACCAATCTAAGAATTTTTTTAGAGTCTTTATCAATACCGGTGTATCTTTTACGACCACTAACCATTCTACCTAAAGCATCTTCAAGTGCAAATCTATAGTCTTTACCAAATGCAGCCTGTAATTTATTTAAATTATCCTTGCTAAATATTTGGTCTTTATTATTTATAAACTCAGCTAAAGATTCTTTTCTTGTCGTTGTATTCAACATTTCAAGAAGATCCGTAGTAATCGTACCAGCTTCCCAATTGTTTTCAGCTTCAGGATAACCATTACCTCTTGTTATAGAGTTTATATTTAAAGCAAATTCTCTTAAGTCTGAATTGTTTGCAACAACTCTTACTAGGTCTTTTACTTCTTTTTTCTTTAAGCCAGGCACGTCGTATCCATTCTTAGCCCATAAGTAAACCCGAACAGCTACTTCATTCGTAAATCCTGTTTCGTTTTTACTAGCGAGTTTAGTAGGAACTTTTTTAATAGCTTTTTTTTAAAGCTTTTAATTCACGTATTGTTTGTTCTTTTGCTGATTGATAATTACGTATACCCCTAGCAAATGGGTCAACAAGTTGTTCTTTGTAAAAAGCTATTTGTTCTTCACCTCGTTTACCAGGCAAAAGTGTAGTATATAAAAGACCCATAAAATCTTCAGCGTTGGGTGGTAGAAAGAATTTAAATCTTCCTTTACCTTCGCCGATCATAGCAGCGCGCTTTTCAGATATTTTAGTTCTTTTATCTATGCCAGTTTTTTCTTCTATAAATCCGTTAAACTCACTGGACAATGACTTACTAAATTTTACAGTGCCGTCAAACTTATAGTTTGTTTGCTCAAAAGCTTCTTTATAACGCAGGCCGTCTTCAGGCATTTTGTCTTGGTACTTTTGATCAACAATGTCAGCAAAGTCTTGAGGCACAATATTAGCCTCCCAATTGTTTAAAAGATTTATAAGAGCATCTTTGCCTTCTGATGTAGGATTTTCTAAGTACTTAACAATTTCTGCATATACTATATTTGTAGGCGGATTATGCTCGTACTGCAATTTACCTTTATAATTTTTAACAATAGCATTTAATTTAGCAGCTTGCCTAAATTCAGATCTATTGTCTTTTTGCATTAACTTAAGGGTGGTTAAAGTGAGGCCTGGGTTTTCTACTCCTAGGCCAAATATAATATCTTTTACGTTTTGTAATGCAGAATTATTCTGCTGCAACATTTCCTCTTTAGATATTTTTCCATCAACAATTTTTTGCTTTGTTGCATTATCTGTAATATCGTAGCTTACTGCGTTTATTTTTTGGCCTTTATAAAAAAGCAGCGTGTTGCCACCTACTTTTTTTTCTATGTATAATATTTTGTTTACCAGAAAAACCAATAACACCTTTAGCATCTTCGCCCAAAGCTTTTCTAATGACACGTAAAATAGCGTCGTTTTTTGTTAAATTTAAATTAACGCTTTTTACAGCGGAAGCTGTTCTTAATGGCCTTGAATATAACTGTATAAACTGGCGTACTAGTGCAGCTTTTTCTTCTTTAGTTTCTTGCTTCTTAACTGCGTTTGCTAAACCTGGCAATATGATATTTTCAAAATCACGCGGGAAACTTTTAGTCCATGCTTCATCATATATAGCCTCTGCAATGTCTGGATTACCTTCAGCAATGTCAACTAAGCTCATTGAAAGAATTTTATTTAACTCTTGCCGATTTAACTCGGATTCTTTTAATAAAGCTTTTGAAAATTTAAAATCTTCTGCTCTGTCCACTTGTTTAGCAACTAATGCTTTAAAGTTTTCAGGCAATGGTTGATCAGTAAGTTCAGCAATGTCTTGGTATTTTTGTGCAACATCAGGATCTGCTAATACTTCCATTGTAGCATCAAACGCCATTTCTTCAGCAATCGCCTCAACAATGGTTGTTTTACGAGCGCCTTTTGTAGATGATCCAAGTTCAGCTCCTAAAAAGTATTTAATAAACTCAGCTTTGCTAATTTTCTTTTTAGTAATATCTTATTTCCTTCAGCGGTTTTTTCGCGCAGTTGTTTACCGTTTTCATCTAATACAGGCTCAATAAACTCATCGAATCTTTTATTAAGCAAGCTTTGTGGCAGCTTAGCATATATAGCCTCAAAGTTATCGCGAAGGAAGTTTTCGTAATTAGCGCGTGTACCAACAAATTTAGCAATAGGCTTTTTAAGCTCTGTTCTAAACCTTTTTTTGAAGTTCTAATCTAAACTTAGGATCTTGTATATTAGGCAATTTTGTACCAAATGTTTTTACTACAGCATTTTTAACTGCCTCAACTAGCTCATCTGGCAAACCAATTTCCTTACGTAAGCTTTTGATTTCAGTAGCTGGCTCAACTGGAGCTTCTTGTCGCTCTACTATTTCCTCGGCGGTTTCAGTGGCAGCAACTCCTTTTGATTCAGTTACATCTAATTCAAAATCTGTTTTAAGTATACGCTGTGCAGCCTCAATAGCTCTACGAGAAAGGTTTGTATTAATATGCGCAGCTAATGGCACACCTTTATCTGGGTCATATGATCGTATTAAATCAAATAATCCACGTTTACCTATTTCAATTTCGCTTTGTAAAAACTCGAAATCAAATCCCGGAACATCTCTATATTTATTGGCTAGTTTAGCAGTAATAGGCTTGAACAAGTCAATAATATCCATTGCCCCTGCCTCGCCTTGCTCATCGTATATTTGTTGTACTTTTTCAGAAGCAGCAAATTGTTTTGAAAAATTTAGAACTTCTTTTTCTATTTCATCAGATTGAATATCTACGCCTTTAACTTTCGGTAATACAATTTTAAACTTAGATTTTGTGCCATTGAAAGAATTATATTTTTTAATAAACTCTATAGCAGTATCTCCATCAAAAGATGACAAATCAATAGTAGGTATGCTTTTATTAAATATGTTTTTAAAAGCCTCCTTTATATTGAAAAAAGTCTCTGCTTTATCAACATTGTTTATTTCTTTTAATATTTCAATGTCCCTAAAAGCATCCGACATTAATGTAAAAAACTCTTGATTTTTTGTGCTTTCAGTAGCATTTGAATACGATACTTCTAATCTAGTGTTTATTTTATCAAACACTCTTTTTAACTCAGGGTCTTTTGTGGATTTTAAATTTTTTTTCCACTGACTTTCTAAGTTTTGAAATTGTTGGCTCTCCTAAAGAGTTTAAAATAAAGTGCAAAACTTCGTGGTGAACCGCATTAGCAGAAGATAAGTCAATACCAGAAAGATTGTTTTTTATTCTTCCTTCAACTATAACAGCAATATCGCCCATTTCTGCGGCTGTAATATTATCATCTTCTAAAAATTCAGAGTATCTATTTTGCTCCACTAGCTCAGGCTTATTCTTTTTGATATAAGAATCAGCTTGTTCAATAGTGTCAAAAAATAATACTTTTTTATTTTTAAATACTTCGCTATCGCTATCGTTTACAAAAGAAGCTAGGCGTTTACCGTTTCTTTTATAATTTTGAAACGCGACTTCTTTATTAATTTCGTTTTCTATATTTGTTTTTTGCTCTTGCGCTTTTAGCAGCAAAAATTCGTCTGATGCAGTATTATAATTTAAAGACTCCTTTTTGTTAATTGACTTTGTAATTAAATCAATTTCTTTTTTGTACGTCTTGTCTTTTTATTAAATTATCAAAAGCTAATTCTTTACCAGCTTTATCAAATTTAGAATAGTTAGTATTGTTTATTACTTCTTCTGCCGCATTTATATTATTATACATGGTATCAGCTTTTTCTTGGCTAATATCCCCATTCTTAACTTTTTGATCTACAGCATCTTTTAATGCACTAGATATTTGGTTCGCCTGTCTTCTATCTGCATTTACAAGCGTTCTAACTTGATCAACAGAAGTAGTAGTTGTTTTTACTCCTGCTTGAATACCAGGGGTTGTAATTAAAGTTTGTATTGCTACTTCAGCGTATTCTCTAGGATTAATTTCTATGTCTCTATCTGAACCTACAGCAACAGCCACGTCACTTACTGCTTCTTGAGTTAACTCTGTCCCAACTTCAACACCTGTACTTACACCTGTAACTACAGCGGTTGTTTTAGCGTTGTTTAATATTTTTTTAACTCTACCTTTAACTAATGCTCTAAAGAAATCTTTAGGCACAACTTTCGCGGCTTTCCCCACAACAAAGAAATTACTAGCCAAGTCTACGCCAGCATTTATAGCTCCGGCTGTTATTGCTGAATTAAAGTCTGCCTCCCCAGATTCAACAACATCGTACATTAAAGCAGCTTTTTTGTCAGGAGTATAAGAGTTAAATTCTTCTTCTGATATTCCAGCTTTATCTATTGCTAAATTTCTGGCTATTTCCAAAGCGGCATTGCTTGACTCTTGAAAATATGTAGACATACCACCTGTTACTATAGCGCCTGCCATTTGCATTCCTTGCTCCCCTAACATTTGTTGGTATTCATCCAGTGTCAAGCCGTCTAATGCTTCAGGGCTTTTAAATCTTTTTAATACTTCTTGATATTCTTGAGTTTTAAGTAAAGGCTCTATAACGTTATTAGCTAATTCTTTCTTAGCCTCTTTTACAGTTGCTCTTTTTCCTCCTGAGTAAGTATTTGTTCTAGGATTAAATATTTCACCATAAGTTACCTCATCGTCTGAAGATAAACCCAGCTTTTCTATTTTTTCATTTAAGTTTTGAAGATTTTCTTGAGCTCCTAAAAACACAGATCCTTCAAAAGCTTGTTTCATTTGTATAGAAGTCTTTTTAAGGCCTGTTAAAAAGTCACTTCCATCAATTGGCTTTTCATCTTTTAACGATGCCAAAAAACCATCGCCCGATCTGAATCCCATATCGAGTGCTTGAGTTTCTTCCACACTCGCACTCGGAAGTATGGATTCTTCCTTTCCCAACTCTTCGGATTCTTCCTCAGTGAGTGGCCCTTCAAACAACTGAGCATCTGGGAATTTGGTTAAAAATTGTTGCTCGTTAGCTTCGTGAACATTAAATTTTTCCCCATTTACAATATATATTTTATTCATAATTAACTAGGATTTTGTGTTGGAAAGGGGTTTGCGTAATCGTTATTAATTTTAGTGTTTTGTTGTTTTGTAGCAGCTTCTGTTTTTGGCCCTTGATTTGCGCGTTTTTTACCAAAATAAGCTTCAATTAAATCTTTTACATATGGCGCTGCTTTATTAAAGTTTGCTGCATTAGCTTGCTTTTCAGTTCCATAATAATCTTTAAAGAATCTTTCAATATCAGCTTCTTTTATCAAATCATAAGTAGCGGTTTTTCTTTTTTTTCCCTTTTTCGTCTTCTTCAAATATTTCCAAAAAGTTGGTTTCTTTGTTAACTACCGCCATGTCATCGGTAGTTCTTTTTACAATTTCTAATGCAGCTTCATTGAATTTCTTTTCAGTAAGTAAAGGCTTTATAAATGTATCAATGTAACCTAGTTGGTCTGTTGTCATTCCGTAGCCTCTACCGCCGCGACCGCTAGTTGAATCATCTTTTTTTAGTTCTATCAATAACTGTTGTAGACACACCAAATATATCACCAGCTTGTTTAACAGCGTTCATAGCCATGTCTGTTTTAGCAAAGTCTATAATTACGCCATCAGTGCTTATCGGTCCGCCTTTAGCATTTAATACTTTTCTTGGCAACTGCCCGTTCTTTAAGGCCTTTTTTAAATTTTCTTTTGCAGTGTCGTCTAAATCTGAATTGGCAATAGATTGTTTAAAAGCTTCGTTTTGGAAAATATTTTGACCACTTCCAATTACTGTATCAACAGTATAGCTTCCTGCTTCAAATATATTTGTATCAGAAATTGTTGATGCCGGATTTGTCTTTAAATAGTCTATTCTTTTTTGTTCTGTATTAAACGCTTCGTCGGCCCAACGCTCTGTTCTACCCGTGGTTTTTTGTTGAGTACCACCATCATCTAAAGTAATAGTTTCAGTTTTTGTATTTGTAGTTTTTATTTTTGCAGCTTTAATTATATTCACTGCAGCAACTACATCCGCTTGCGCATCAAACTTAGTATTTATAAACTGTGTTTCTGCGTTAGCAAGTTCAGCGGCCCCTAAATACTTTGGCTCTCCATCAACATCTTTATAAGAAAACTTAAGCTTTCCGTCAGCATCGTAAAAAGCATTTAATTCTCCTTTTCGTTTTGCTTCTAAAAGCCCTAATAGTCTACCACCTTTATCTTGAAACGCACTTAAGTCTTCAGGCAAATCTTTTTCAAAAGCTTCAAATGCTTCTGCAACGCCTTTAACTTCATTTATTTTGCCGTATAAAGCAGTAACTTTTTGATTATATTCTGTATTGCTAATTTCACCGCGTAAACGTCTTCTTTCTAAATCAGCATATTGTTCAGTAGTTCCCGATGCAATTGTGCTGACACTACCAACAAAAGAAGTTTCGTTTAGCTGCAAAGCTTTATCGCCAAACTGCATTACTTTAGCGTCGCTTTCTTTTATAAGTGCTTTAGCTTGTGCAGTCTTTTTAATGTCGTCTTCCATGTACTCATTAAACGCATCGGTTATATTTTGAGCACTTGCATTAAAAATTGCAGCGTAATTTACCGGTTGAATTATTTTTGGATTATCGTATGCTCCCATCTGTAGTTATATTATTAAAACGCACTGACTGTTGTGGCAGTAGGTCTATTGGTGTGCCCAACTTTATATTGATCTAGAGCAGCTAATCTATCAGCCTGTGTTACGTTGCTAGTATTAGTGTCAGTCATATCTATTAATTTATCTTGAACTGTATTTTGCGATTGCATATAAGAAGAAGCTGTGCTAGCTAAGCCGCTAACCATTCCTCCTAATGCAGATGCAACTCCAGCTCTACCAGCTTGTTGCTGTAATTGTCCTTGCGCTTGTAACCCAGCAATTCTATTAAGCTGTTGAACGTCTCTTGTCTCTTGGGCTTGAAACTGAAACTGGGCGCCAGCATTCTAGCCCCTTGCACTCTTGCGGCTTCTCTCATTTGCATTTGTTGCATTTGTTGTGCCCCCTGCGCTCTAAGCCTTGCGTTTTGCGCTTCTTGTTGTTGAATGCTTGCAGCAATACCTTGTTTGCTTTGCAATGCGGCTTGTGCCAATGCTGTTGCACCTCCAGCACCTGCCCCTGTAGTTCTTAATTGATCTAAGGTTTGTGCTAAAGCAATATCTGTTTGTTCTGCTTGCATTTCAGCTGCGCCAGTCGCTACTTGAAGATTTTGGAAAGGGTTCGTAATCATTGAACTTAAATCTTGAACATTAGCTGACGGATCAGTTATTTCTTGTCTATTAGCTTCTAATGCTGCTATTTGTTGCTGAGCTCTTCTAGCCGCAATACGCCCTTGTCTAGCTTGTTTAGCAGCTTTGCTTGCTCCAAAAATTCCTGTGATTAATTGCACGCCAGCTGATATCGCTGGTACTAATAATGGTCCCGGCATAATTATACTGTTGTTATGTTAAAATTAGACGATGCAGCAAACAATTCTTTATAATCGCTACTATCGGTTTTAAGTGTTACTTTTAGCCAGTTACCTTTTACACCTGATATTTCTTCACCAAAAAGTATTTCGGCTTCATCTACAGCGCTGTTGTTAAACAGCTCAGTGAAAAACTTATTGTCTTTCTTTTTAAACCCAGGTAGTATTAAGTCTTGGTTAGCTATTGCATACTTTATAATATCTTTAGCACTATCTTGATCTGAAGTAATTGATTCAGCACTCCAGCTATCTGTGCCTTCGTAGTTTAAAGTAGCAAATCTTTTTGTCGATGATGGATTGATGTTAAATATCAATGTAATTGTAGAATTACCTTGTGTACCGTGGAAGTTACTATAGCTGCTATTTTCATAGTGTAGCCATATTTGACTCCCTTTCAATGTATAAAACCTAGACTCTATTGATCCACCACCTTCTGGTTTATATGAATAAGTAGATGGCCAACCTTGTGCATTTTCATCAAACGCCAATGTTTTATAGTTACCATTGTGTTGTATACTTAAAACATAGTTATTATCGTGACCATCCCACATACCTAATATTTTATCAGTATTTCTAAGCTCTTCCCTAAAGAACTTGCGCATACCATAATTAGATATTTCTGTCATACCATCGCGAGATAAACGCATAACGGCACCATTGATATTATCTACAAAGTATTTACGTCCAGCGTAGTTGGCAAAACTTTCAGGGTGTTTACCAATACCGTAGTTACCAGCATATGGCGTAATTGAACTAATTACTTTTGCACCTTCAATTGTTAAGCTGCCGCCTTCAGCAGTATATATTGCATCTTTATCAATTAATGCTCTATGCACTTTTTCTTCTTGTAAAATTACCAAATTGGTATCTTCGCTAAATAGCTTTTGAATACCGCCATAGTTAATATCTACAGCTTTAGTAATTTCTTGCGCAATAGAAAACTGATTCGTATTATTTACACCTGTTCTAGCATTGTAAATACCAGAATAAATCATAGCGTTTTTACGATTCAGCGTTCTATAGTTTTTATCAGCAATATGTGCTTGAACACCTAAATCAACTGTATCAGCGTTGAAGTCGCCTTTTATACGCGCTTCTTCTACGTGCCAGTTATTAGCATCATCAGCTGCATCTCCTTTCACAATAAAGGTGTTAAAGAACGATATTTGTTTTTTAATTGCCATATTTAAATTATTACAGGAAAGGTATAGTTATTAAGTACTTGAGCTTAATGTGGAAGTAATTGTAAACAAGTTTGTAGACCCTCCTAAAACACTAACATTTATCTTTTTATTTGAACCTGTAGTGTTTGTTCCGTAAGTAAATGTATGTACTTGTGCATTACCTGATGTATTCAATGTGTTATCTATCGATAAGTAACTTGCATTTCCTCCGCCATTACTTAGTGTATATGCACCATTAGGTGTTACTTTTACATATACAACATCGCTTGGGTCAACAGCAATGCCAGGGTTTGCACCACTCGTAAGGGAGCTCCAAGGCCCAGATGCACTACTCGTACTATATTGTACTGTGACAGAAGTTGCGGGATTAGCTCTAGCATTACCAGAAACAGTAACTATACTTGTTGTGTCATCTTGACCAACGTTACCTGTTATTGTTAATACTATATTTCCGCCACTCATAGCTTTGCTTACACCAATGCTATCCGGATTTGGAGACGGTAATGTTACATTAATATCTGCTGTGCCTTGAAAATAATAACCGCTACTTGGTGTATAAGTCCTAGTCATTGCAGTAAATGCAGTATCTTCATTAGCAGTTCTAGTTAGATTAAGTGGACTATTACTAAAACTGGAATTACTAATTGTTCCGCTAAACTGAACAGTAGCGTCATATTGCAATATATTAGATGTTGTAACATTTACTGTTACATTTTCAGTCGCCCCGGGCCCAATGTTAGGATAGTTGCCACTGTAAGTTACTTTTACATATGGGTCATTAAATGATTTAGCAGCTGTAAAATTACTATTACTTATAGAAGTAACATTAACACTAGCGACACTATATGGGTCTCCATTTGTCAAACCAAACTGATGAAATGCTTGAGATGGTATTGCATTTCCAATGTCATTAGAATCGTATGATAATGTAACAGTTGTATTGCCTTGCACTTGTGTTCCAGTTGCTAAGCTGGCGTTTACTGTAAATTTCAAGTATCTTGTACCTGAATTATTATTTGTTGTAACAGTTTTAACAGCACCTTCTCCTGTACCAGCAGAGTTTGTAGCGTAAGCTTTGTAATACCATGTTTGATTTGAACTAAGATTTGTTTTATCTAGTTGAAAATCTAAACTACCAGAACCAACAGAAACTTTATCATTTGAAGTAAATGAATTACTACCTTGTTTTATAAAAAATCCTTTATCAGTAATAGCTGCACCACCTGTGCTGCTAATACTACCATTAGCTCTAAAACTTGTTGTGGTAAGATTACTATAGTTTTCAGAAACAACTGTTGGGGCTGTATCTGTTGAATTTGTTGTAGCACTTTCTGTTGTTGTACCCACTGTCTCACCAACACTATTTTTTGCAAATGCTCTATAATAGTAAGTTGTATTTGCAGTAAGTGAAGAAAACTGATTTGTAAAAGGCGAAGAAGTTGTACCAGAAACAACTGTTCTAGTGTTATTTAAGTAATTAGAATTTGTACCAAAATAAAATCCAACTTCTGTTATAGCAGCATCTGAAGCAGCCAAAGTATAAGTACCTTGAACAGTCATCGTTGTTGACGTTTTTGCTGTTGGTGTTGCTGTCGTTCCTACAGAATCTGGATCTGTTGGGATTGGTGGAATATCCACGTCCGCTTTTTCTTCATCATTAGCAGTAGGTGAAGTTGTTGTAGCGTATGCCCATAAGTATCTTGTAGTATTAACGTCATAGTCGTCGTCAGCGTCAGTAAAATTTCTAGTAAACGCTGCGCTAGGCGTTATAGAATATTGTGTATTACCTGTTCCGTTATATGTTGTGCCGTTAGTTCCGAACCAGAAACCTTTTGTTGCCAATGTTCCGCCACCTAATGAAGTAACATTACCAGTAGCTGTAAAACCTGTATGAGTAATACTTGACGGGGTGGCTGTTACAGTTAATGGAACTACATTAGCGAGTTGTGTTGCATCAATAGTACATGTTATATTAGCACCTCCAGAATTAGAATATCCTGAAGCTGGTGGCGTTATAATTGCTCTTGCCGTTCTTGTAGTATCTGTTCCAACACTTGCATAAGATGCAGGATCTCCAGTTGCATCAATATATGTTATAGAATCTATTGTACCAAGTGCTGCGGTTGGCGCTGTAATAGTTCCGTCTACAGCGACAGCAAAACCAGATAAAGCAGCTTCAGTACATGTAAACTCAGTATTGCTTTCAGTATTTAAATCTGTTAAAAAGCCATCAACGGTGTCAGATGTTGTTGCTTCATAAAATATATCTAAAGCAGATATTCTTGGCTCTGTTTCAAATACAGCTAAGTCTACAGCTTTCCCGCCTATTTGATTTCCGCTAAAAGTATTTAGCGTAGGAAATATAGTTGAGTCATCACCTTTAGTTCTTGATAATGAAGCTATTACGTGTTTACTGTCTTTTTGGAAAAATCCAACGCCTGGGCCGCCTTTAATTTTTTCACCTCTTAAATCTTCAAAAAGGTCTAGTGTACCCATACCAGTAACATTTATTAAGTTACCGTCTGATTGTTTTTGGAATATTTCGTTTATATCAAAAGACTCAGATGCTGGATCAGCAGACTCGCCTGTTAATCCTATTTCTTCATCTGTTAACGTTGAAGCACTTACATTTAAATAACCATTGTAAGTAGGTTGAGTCATACTTAAAAAGTCCGCAGTGCTATCATAACTAGAGTTTGTATTTGGATCTATTTTAAAGTCGTAGCTTAAAAATAAATCCCATTTAGTACCGCCGCTTATTGTAGATGCAGGTAACGCAATTTTTATATTAAAAGTATATGTAGATGCGCCCCCAGTTGACGGGCTATAATCTTCCTCTGTTATAGTAATAGCACCTTCGAAATATTCTCCGTCTAAAAATAAATAGGCTTTTGTTGGAACATCACTACCTGTGTTTGATCCTGCAGTAGCTGTAGCGATCCCGTCACCTGTTGCCGGGTTTCTAGGAATTTTACTAGCGGCTTGCCCTGATATTAGAGCATCGGTTTTAACTCTTATAGTTTGAGTATCACTAGCAACAACCATTGGTGAAGCACTAACCCAGCTAGAGTCGCCACTTCCAGTTCCGCTATAGTGTATTTCAGGTGTATAATTGCTTACTGTTACAGGCGAACTACTTAAGTTTTGATAATTGTATCCTTTAAATTGAACAGCGTTATTTGCGCCCAAGTCAAATCCTTCAAAAGTAAACGTAGATGTATTTATAACTTTTGGAAATAACCTTGTATCTGATACACCTAATCGCGTATCTGTTGCAGCCCCTGTCGCTGATTGCGGAATTTTATTAATATTATCACCATGTAAAGTTATATAACCAATATCTTCATATTTTTGAGCACCTGGAACATATACATTATAATATTCTTGCTCTAATTGTTTTACAACGAACCTATAAGAATACCAGCCTTGTGGGTTTGTTTGTTCGTCGTACACATGAGTTGGATTAATTATATCATTAGTGTCTGCAGCGTAAGGTTCAAAAGAAACCGTTAAACAATCACCAATCCAATCTCCAGATCCATCAAAGGCCTCGTCTTTTGCTGGAACGTATACCGTAGAGTTTTCAGAAAGAATTACAGAAGATTGTCTTCCATATTTATCTGCTAATACAATACCTACTTGATATGTGCGTCTTTGCTTTATTGAGTGATGAGGTAAGTGATCGAAGTTAGTAGAAGCGTTTCCGTCGTCTTGAACAGCGTTTTTAGCTTCGTAATTCACTGTATATTTTATAACAGGTAATTTACCGCCTTCAGATATTTCTGCTTGATCATTAAATGTTATATTCTCTGTTATATTACCATATACGATACGGTTACCAGCTATTTCTTGCGCTAAAGCTTTAATAGGGACTTTATCAGAAACACGTGTTATTTGATCAGGTGGTAATGTTTTTGTGGGAAGAGAAGACTTGTATGTATACTCAATTTCGTCACCGGAGTTGTCAGTAACTTGTATTGTTTCTAATATTCTTACCGCTGCGCTATTTGAATCTTTAATTAAAAAGTCTATCTCTACAATTTCATATTTTGTAGTTGGGTCATCTGAAGGTAATTCAGCTGTTAAAACAACTTTGTTAGCTCCATTAATCATTTTATCTAATATAGTAGATTTATAGGCTTCTTCAATTTCATCGGAAGTTAATCTATTGCCTGCGTCGGTATCATTTGCGCCATCGCCCATTTGAAATGCTATCTGAGTAAATGGTGCCAATGTAGAATATTCACCATCAGCATACCTAAGTCTATAAGAAAATCTAACAAACTTTTCTTTTATATATTCCCCAGTTATGTCAGAATCATATGACATAGCCATAGTTAAAGCTTTGTAAGGAGCAAATTTAGCAACACTAAGTTTATCATTATTATAATAACCGCTTCCTTCTCTTTTAGCTGTTTCTATGTTTAACTTACGAGGTTGATTTCTATTGTCTGTGAAAAACAATAAATCGTCGATTACGTTTATACCTGTAATTAAACTATCTTTATTAAAATTTAAATGGTCAATGCTGTTCGGATCGTTTGGGTCTTGCGGAGTTTGACAAAGTATATAATTTGAATCTTCATCAATATCATACAAGTCAATTCTATGCACAGAATTATTTGTAGAAAAGAATATAATTTCGTTTCTAGCTTCACTAAAAAAATGGCCTATAACTTCATAATCATCAGCTAGGCCTAAATTGAGTTTAGAGGTTGTTCCT
>FUIF01013651.1_pt1 | contig 13670 bp, 35 predicted proteins | sample 1003461 | NCBI WGS metagenome assembly FUIF01 (sample SAMEA80401918, study PRJEB19352) | marine metagenome | reverse complement strand
ATGCAGGTTTTGCATTATTTCCAAAACACCGGTATTCAAACGCTCGGCCATTTCCAAAGCGATCATGCAGTTGGCAATGGCGTTGATATTTTCCGGCAATCGTTGGACTCCATTCCCGCTTTTTTTAGTGGGATAGCTCTGGTACTCGATGGGTACCATTGTGCTATTGGCCAGGGCATTGGCTTTACGCTGCATGACGCTGAATCCCCGCTCCTCGATGAGGATGCGCCGCTCCTCAGGGCGCCGCGGATCCAACTGCAGGGTGTTTTCGAGTACTTGGTTCAACGCACTTTCTTGCGCCGGCGCTTGGGTCACATCAGTTTGTTGTTCGTTTATGGGTTGGTTCATGGGTGTTGACTTCCTCAAATCATGTGGATGTATTTGGTGTAGCCGGGTAACCCGATAGGGCGCACCCCCTCCGGTATGCCTGGCCATTGATCCTGTCGTGCGTCGTGTAGGCGCCGCAAGGCGGTCTGATAGACATGTCGCCCCTCGGCCTTGGCCTCCGGTGTAAGCCGGTACAGCGCGACATTGTATGGAGGATGCTTTTCGACACAAATAAACACAAAATCAGTAAACCAGCTATTGCCGGTGGCGTTTAATAGCTCCTGTGACTGATTGGCCCCTTCGAGATACATTGATTCTGACAGGTGGTAATAAAATTTTCTGATCGACTTCATGAACCCGGATTCGGTCGCGTCGTCCGTGGTCTTGATATCGGCCAACAGCGAATGACTTTTGCTGGCGATATCTGGACGAATTTTAAGCAATTCCTTATATTCCCTGTCGTCATTATCAGACTGGCATTTATACCACCAAAATATACTGGACTCATTGATGCTGTCCTCCAGTAACACCTGGGCCGATGGATCAGACCAGAGGCTATCAGCCATCCGCTTGCCTGTGTCTACGGCCTCCTGACTGACTTCCGTCTGGTGGGCGTGTTCTTGCTTCCAGGCCAAATAATCAGCCTTCCCCTGCTTTGTACGTTTGTTGAAGGGAGGTGGCACAGCGAAGTCAATATCAATCCGGTGGGGTTCCAGGCACATAGCATGCAGCCACTTACCCAAAGCAGTTGCCGGCGTATCCTCTTTCGGGTGATTCCAATTATAGAGAGCGGTATTGGGCGGTAGTTCGATTAGCGATTTTAGCTGGCTGGAGCTCGTGCCTGAAGTTTTGCGATGGTAATAATCATCGTCCATATCCAGATAAAGCCCTGGCTTAATTAACTCACGTTGAAGCTTAGGGCTATCATCAGCTTGCATTGCTTCTTCCTGATCCGTCGCCGTAGCCGGAGCCGTAGCCGGAGCCGTAGCCGTAGCCGTAGCCGTAGCCGGAGCCGTCGCTAGCACACCACAAGGGCAGTCCGGTGGTGACTTTAAACTCGGCAGCTAATGTTGGACAGTGATCCTCCACCCAAATCAAATGGGTTTGTTTCAGCGTGCGTACCGATTTACCCAGCAACCGCTGGGGGTCAAAACAGGGACCCGCCGCCTTTACCGTATCCAGGTGACGTTGCTCAATTAAGACTTCCATGGTTGTGACTTCCAAGCATCCAGGGCTTGATCGCTGGCATCCATCACAGCAGTCACCCCATTAAGGGCCAGGCGAGGAACCGGCGGGCCAATCCGACAGTCGTGCGTGGGGCCAGTAGCAGCCAGTCCCAAGACGCCGTGAACATCGGCCGACCAGTAAATGGCCATTTGAGCTTTCTCAAGGACCACGGTGTTTTTCTCCTCATCGTGGCTGATGAGGTGACCGCCAAAAACACCGCGGCGCTGTGAATCGGTACAGACAACAACAAATTTTTTATCACTCATATTTAATCCTAAAAATATTTTTGGCTAATAAATCAATAAGTTGAGGCCTTATCGCGGCCAACGCACACTGATTTCGGGGTCATCGCCCCCCACGGCACGTCATGACAGCCACTGGGCGTTACAGGGATACGCCGCCGAAGGTAGGGTTGCCCTCTTCGTCGATATCTTCCAAGGTGAGATCCTCATTTTTTTGAGGTTCAGCAGAATCTGATTTATCAGCTTCTTGATCTGCCTGATGCTTTTCCAAATCTTCCCGGTAAACGTACTTGACACCCAGATTCAGTGTGACTGGTTGATGATTGTTGCGATCGGCATCATCTCTGACATATATCTGTTTGTTATCCACATACTCCTTTTTAACAACCTTTGCTTTTGCGATTGCTGCAGCAAAATCTGAACCAGCTTGAGCGTCCTCAAACGCTAATGACAATCCTAACCCCAAGTCGGCTATCAACATTGTTATCTCTCCCGTTGCTGTTAAATGTGATTGACGAAAACAATATAAATCCACTAAAATCAAATTTCAAGCTTTTAATTTAAATAATTTTGAGGAAAATCTTGTGACCAAAATTGTCATAGACCCTGACAACCTTCCGGACTTTACCAATATTACTGAGCGCACCGGCATGACCGATGTGGAGATAGCAGCGCATTGCAAATGTAGCTTGTTTGTTGTTCAAACTGCCAATAAAGGGGGTGCTACTGATAAAGGGGAGACGCGCTATCCGCGGTTTCAATATGCGTGCAAAATGGCTGAGCTGCTGCAGGAAGCTGAGGGCGCCCTATGAGGATATTGGCCCTAGACCCGGCCACGAAAACCGGCTGGGCGCATAGTGCGGGTCCTTCTGGCGTCTGGGATTTCAAGGTCCTCAGGGACGAAAGCGGGGGTATGCGATTAATTCGACTGAAATCCAAATTGGGTCACATTATTGAGTCAGTCGGTATTGACTTGGTGGTCTTTGAGGCGGCTAGGAACGCCGCGCCGAAGATGCAAAATGCCTTGGTGATCCAGGCTGAGCTCCAGAGCGTGATTAAAACATTCTGCGAGGAGCGAGCCATAAATTACCGCGGTTACTCCCCCTCTGAAATCAAGACGTTTGCCACCGGCAAAGGTAACGCCAACAAGGATTTAATGGTGAAAAAAGCCCAGCAGACATTCACTAACATCAAAATCATTGATGATAACCACGCCGATGCATTGTTTCTGCTACATCTGGCGATGAAGGAGTATGCATGATAAGTATAAGAATATCTGAAAAGTGGCATGTATTTTATTGGATTAAAGAGTACAAGAAGCTTTCTTTAGAGTTACATAGTTTGCGTGATGATTTAACTTTACAGAGCGAAATTCCCAGTAAAAAAACTCAGTTACTTAAAGTTAATATAATTAATTTAGAAAGACGTAGAGATATATTAGCTAATAAAATTTCTGGATTTGTCGCTGCTGAAATAGATTAAAAATTCTTCTCATATTGAGATTATAAAAAATGAAAACCAAGTTCGATGTATTTTTAAATAATGTCAAACAATTGCGTATATCAGTCAGTAAAAAGAATAGAAAATATGGAACACGCTTAGCGATATTTATGAACTATTCGTATTATTTATCTATGCGGCGTGCTGTCTTGAGAATAGAAAAACAGACGGAAGATCACGAAAGATTTATAAAATGCCTCACGGTTTTTGAATATAAAATCAACCTCGTTTACAACCAGGAATTTCCGCCTTATGTTATTTTTGACAAAGAAACTGCCTTATTGTGGGGGTGAAAAATGAAATGCAATTTTGATCATATAGAAAGAAATCAAAATTTAACTGCTTTGCGACAAGATCTTATGAAAATTCATTTGGTTAATAAGAATAACGATGTCGTAGTTGAAATATCCGTATGCGAGGATGTAATTCCCGATGATATGCTAAACGAATTGAGATTGCTTGCATTGTCTGCCTTTGAAGCCGGCTATAAACAATGTCAATCTGATCTCCAAAAACAACTGGGGCTAAATCAGGATTCATAATGAACAATCGAATGAATGAACCACTGATTCAAATTAACGGATATACGTTGAGTGAAGGGCAGGCAATGACAATCAGGGTTGCATTGGAGTCGTTTAATATAGATCTGATTAATGATGGTCTTGGTGACGACAGCCACGGAAGAAAAATGACTGAAATCTACCAGGAACGAATTAACGAAATCAGGGCATATTTGTATTCACAATTTAATAACAGAGATTTTAAACAATGAAACAAACCGCCTTTGTCAATCACGACCCCATAGAAGCCGAGTTTGATCAGTTGAAAGCGATGTATCCGAAACGGGAGGGAGCCAACCCTTGGAAGGGGAAAGCCGGCGCTCTGTGCGCCTACCGAGCGAGAAGAAAAGAGGGCGTATCCTTCCAAGATGTTTTGGAAGGACTAAAAAGATACTCTCGCTTTTGCATCCAAACCCAAATTATCGGCACCAGTTTTGTCATGCAAGCTAAGCGGTTTTTTGGACCTGGAGAGGAATGGACGAATGAGTGGTTCGTTAATATCCAGGCCCATAAAACCCGCAACACGTCTATCCGGCAACAACTTAATAACAGAGACTGGGTAAACTCACTCCCACAGCCTCAGGCTTTACCACCAATGGATAAAAATCATGAATGATGCCACAGCTAATATATTGTCGATTAGCGGCGGCAAAGACTCCACCGCTATGGCGTTGTTGGCAAAGGAGATGGGCGCAGCTAATACGACGTTGGTTTTTGCCGACACCGGGCACGAACACCAAATTACCTACGAATATATTGATTATTTGGAAACCATTTTAGGTCCTATTCAACGTGTTAAAGCTGACTTTACTGAACAAGTTTTGCATAAGCGCGAGGTAGTAACTAATAAATGGCGACGCGATGGCATTGACGAAAGCACGATTTCCGCAGCGTTGGAAGTTTTGAAGCCCACCGGTATTCCATTTCTTGATTTGTGTCTTTGGAAAGGTCGTTTTCCGTCAACGCGGCGCCGATTTTGCAGCGAGGAGCTAAAACAAAAGCCCATTACCAATCAAGTAATTATTCCTGCCATGGGGAAGTTTGATGAAGTGATCAGTTGGCAAGGTGTGCGCGCGGACGAGAGCCCGAGCCGTGCCCATCTCTCGGCCCGGGAAATTGAATTTGGCAACCTAAGCGTGTATCGGCCGATCCTTAAGTGGTCTGCGGAGGACGTGTTTGATTTCCACAAAAAGAACGGTGTTAAGCCTAACCCGCTATACTTGCAAGGCATGAGTCGCGTGGGCTGTATGCCGTGCATTCATGCCAGAAAAGGCGAGATGTTCGAGATATCGAAGCGGTTCCCTGAGGAATTAGCCCGGGTGCGAGAGTGGGAGCGGTTGGTATCCATAGCCAGTAAGAGAGGCGCTCCGACGTTTATGGATGCCCGCGTTACAGCCCATCATCTGGGCACAGGCACGGCTGTCGAGGATATTTCACCCGAAACTCATGGCATCGATGCATATGTGAGTTGGGCGAAAACGGCTCACGGGGGTAAACAGTTCGACTTGCTTAAGGCGGTTGAAATCGACGATATCCCACTTTGCTCAAGTTTGTATGGATTATGTGAGTAAATTTTATTTTTATTATCAAGAGAATCACAATCATGAACAGTGTACTTGACCAACTAGAGGAAATGACCATGGAAACACCGAAGCAACCTGCAGGGCAACAGCCCGGTAATGTCACCCATATTATGAGTGACTTGGATTTGACGCCTGGGGGTGTTCCTCAGCCGGCCAATCCTGGTATTGATCTGACCACCAGTGTGGACGGTGTCACAGAAGAAAAAGCCGCTGCCATCAATCACGACAAACTTTCCCAAGTGAGCGACGAAAAAATTAACGCTTGGTTTGAGGAGCTGAATGAAGTTCGTGATGCCAGGGAAGCGCTGAATGAAAGGGTAAAGCGGGTCAAGCTGGAAGCTAAAGAGCTTGGCATTCTAGGTGCTGCGATCGAAGCGGCTTTCAAGCGCCTGCACATGGACCCCGACAAGAGGGAGAAACTTGACGCCGGCTTCGCTAGGCTCGCCAAGTCCCAGGGGGTGGGGTATCAGTCAGAATTATTCGCCTAAAAAAGTTGCTGCCCTATTTGTCGAGACTGACGGTTGTTATTACGGCAAATTCAAGCTGTAAGCTATAAAGATGCTGTCGAACAAACCATAAATAGTTGGCGTGAAACAAGGCGCACAACCTATTTGCATGTCGGGCGTTACGCTACTTATTTTTATCACAGAATCGAAGCCAATGGTAATTTTACTGACCGAAACAGCGAAGTGCCGACATCCGGAACCTACACTCATTGAGGAGTAGTAATCGTGCTTAAACTTCCCCCTAGAGATTCTGAAATACGCGATTTGTTTACTGTTGAACAACTGGCAGAAATGACGACTAACGGTAATACACCGCCAACGTTTAATGAAGCGCGTTATTCAGCCCGGCAACAGTTCCAAGCGTGTAAGGGTATCCGTGGTATTTTTATGATCTGTATGCGGGCCGATGATGAGATTTGGTTGGTTCGATTTGGATCCAGGGGTGGTTGGAAAAGGTTGTGGAATTTCGGTCACCGCCTACAACGGGCTGCCTGATGTATGGGGCAAACTTTTTTAAGAAATACAGCTAACACCGGAAGCCAAATAATGGAAAAGTATAAATTTGAAACACGTGCTTTTTGTCCCTTTCATGCGGCCTCTGATCAAGCTAAAGGCTGGAAAGAAACCAAAATTGTTTTGGTTGCAGTAGTCAACGGCAAAATATTTATGCGCGATAAAGACAATAACTCTTATCGCGCAAACACTAAATGGAAAGAGCGCCACCCACTTAGATCTATGTCAATAGACGAATGGTTGGCTATGAAAGGCGCCGTTAAAGCCAGTTTCAGGGGTGGGCCCAGGGTCTTTCCTCATCACTAGCACCGGAGAGTAGAAATGAATTTCCTACTACGGAGGTAAGCATGGAAAACAATGAAAATGAAATTGTGTTATCGCGGTTTGAATACGCCATAACCAAACACATGCACGAGACAGTAAAGCCCGTTGAAAACTTCGAAAAGATGCGGCCTATAACCGAAGGAGAAGAATTAAAACAAAGGGAAGAAAATATCAGGCGCACGTTATCCCGCATCAAAGTCCACAAAGAGGACTCAATTAACAGTTAATGGGGCAACCGAATTCAAGAGGATCATCACTTATGACCATCAAAGAACTACAACGCAACCTCAAGAAATACGTGTGGGGTGATGAGCCGGAGAGGAAGTCGGCGAAACGGTGGCTCGTTGAAAATAATGTGTCGCTGGATGCCTTGGAAGTGAGCATTGAAAGTCTTATCAACCGGTTTTCGGTAGAGACAGTTAAAAAATGATCAAGCCTACACAACAATAAATTGACAACGCTTTAACCATGGGGTGACACTATCAACCAGGTTCTGGGGGCCTATTTTTCCGTGGCCAGCAGGTTGGCTACTTCAATGCAGAAGGGTGGGTAACAGAATGAGCATTATCGGTTTTGACGGGACAGATCTTTTGGTGTTGGTAATCAGTGTTTTTGTTGTGTGGATATCCTGTGAAGTGCTTGGGTATGCTACAGAGCGCTGGGTGTGGAATAACGGCATTTGTCGGCGATCTGGAAAGCCCTGGAAGTTGGTTAATAAAGGGGCTTTATACTCTTATTACGATGATGGCTGTGACCATCATTGCGAGATTCGCAACAAGGATTAAATGTCAAAACTCAGATCTTTCAAGTTTGAGTTGCACGGTAAAAAGTTTACCGTAGTTTGCACGCAAGGCGAATCCTTTGAAAAGTGCTATGAAGATTTAAAAAAGCACTTTCCAGATGTTAAACCCGCAAAATCCGGGGTGGCCCCGGCAGGAGGTGCAAGTTCATTGAGTAAATTAATCTGACAAATACGATTGAAAATAGAAACGCTTGAAAAATTGCAGTACCGGCGGGAAATTAGGTTAACCAGAATTACCAAGCCCTAAGAGTACCGCCACCTATTGGAATAAAATTATGGCAAAAACTAATAAAACCCAAAAGCAAATCCGCGAGGAAAAAGAACTCGCGGCCCTCACTCAGCGGATTACCGATATCTACTCTGGGGCCGGTGGGAGAAAATGGGACGAAGAAAGCGAATGTCCGTCGCCCGAAGAATTATCATTGGTGATCCCGGCTATTCGATCTGTATTTGATCCTGACGAACAAAAACCATATTTGTGGGACCCGCATTGTATTCGTGAGTTTATTGATCCCTCTGGCATTGCCAAAATGCTTTACCAGTCCGGGATAAGGGCCTTATAGTATGGTCACCGGTCGGCGGCTGAAACTCAATAATGTACGGAGATAGAGATATGGAAGAGTTAATGGGTATCGAAGAAATACGACTTAGATTTGAGGATTGGGCGAATAAGAAAGGCTTCGATCTTTCGACTGATTTTTTTAATCAACGGGGGGATGCAAATATTTACACTGAGAGCGACACGCGCCTAGCTTATGAAATATGGTGCTCCGCCATTCACGCTAACAACAAATCACAGTAATGTATTAACTGAGCCATGGGACGCGGTGGGCAATACTAGTTGAGCCTGCCACCAGGGTAGCCGAAAGGTGAAGCGGGGTTCGATTCCCCGCGCGAGCCTTCCAAGCACAAAGGTATTTATAATTATGACCATTTATCAAGAAATAGCAGCCGAGCGCTTAGAACAAATGAATAAGCATGGCTATACGGTTGAACATGACGATGCCCACGACGCAGGGGAGTTGTGTGGTGCAGGTGCGGCATACGCACTGCATGTATCGGCTGAAATTCATCCTTTTGGCGACAGCTATGACGCAGATGATATTCCCCCTGGGTGGTGCTGGGAAGAATCCGCGTGGAAACCAAAAACACCTCGGGAAAATTTAATTAAGGCCGCAGCTTTAATTGTGGCGGAAATCGAGAAGATGGATAGGGCTGCTAATAGCTGACCCCTATACAGCGGGAGTTAACATGCACATTCATCAGTCCGGGCGTAAGGTGCGTCTATCTATTAACACGAAAAAAACCCTGCAAATGTCTTTAAAGCCGGGGGATGTCGGTAAGGTTATTTGCCCTGGTGCTGGGTTTCATACCGTGCATGTTCAATTCGGAGAAAAGATCATTGAATTGTGGAGTGATGAGGTGACCGACTTGGAAAATCAGCTGTCGGGTAGCGGGAGGTGAATATGTCAGTAAATCTAACAGGAAATCAGGTTAAGCAGTTAGCTGAATTTGTTTATCCCGATGAAGACGACGAACAACTGGAAACGCTGGTTTCAGTTCAATATTTCGATACTGAGGCAACCGACAAGGAAACAGGCGAAAAACGGCCCAAGGGCTACTATGCTTGGCTGAGTGAATATCCAGAGGAAGGGTCGATTTATTTGGAGCCTTGAATACAGTGGGAGGTGAAGAGTGTATACAAGTCGAACCAAAAGAGCGGACGTCCCGAAATTACCACGCAAAATATTAATACTCAACCATGGAGAAGTACGTTGCGATAATTGCGGTGGCACCGGCGTTCAACCTTCGCCGCTTACCACAGTGATCAATCCTTGCAGATGGTGTGAGGGAAGAGGCAAAAGATTTTGCTATAACGGCACAACTTAACTCATTGGGAGGTGCGGGCTATGCGAAAGAAGAAAGAAAATAGAGTCAATCCAACAGGCACCATAACTATCAGTATGGGTGAGCATTTTGGTCAGTATGTGCAAAAAATGCTTGATACAGGCAGATACCAAAATGCTAGTGAAGTAGTAAGAGAGGCTTTGCGCGAGCATGAAGATAGTCGAATTGAGCCCAGGCACCCCTAACCAGTGAGGAGTAACACTCGTGGAAGATCAAGAATGGGATATTGTAAATTTCACATGCGATGACTGTGAAGAGGAGTACCAACTTCCTGAAAATACTGAAAGATGCCCGATTTGCGGCGGTGAAAATATACACTACTAGCCAGTGAGGAGTAAGAGCTATGGAAGTAATTATCGACGGCATTATATATAAACCGGTAATCGATAATATTACTGTGTACTGGATGTATGATGGACAAGTTTTTGGCAACATAGAAGACACCAGTAGCATTGATTGCATATTAGAACAAGCTGATGAGTTTTGGACAAAGGACCAGTATGGCTGCTTATGTCCAATTGGACTTAATCAAGGGGAAACAGAAATTAGACGGGTTGGCGGTATGGCACATGGGCACCCCAACCCAGAATATTGGAACGAACAAAAACAAAAGTGGCGTGAGAGCGTTGAATCAGACCCTGATGTTATGGCAGTGATAAACAGCACCCCATCCGCCAAACGGGAGGAAGCGTGATGTGTGATAGATGCGTACAAATTTGCAATCATATCGGTGAACTCACATCCGATGAAATGGATTCCGTTCAAATTTTCCACGATAACCCTGATTTTTTTGGACCTGAAAAAGTCATAGAGTGTTGTGGTTACTGGACTGATATGAAATATAGACGTTTTGAGGGGGAAACTCTAATAGAGTGTTTGGAAAAAGCCGTACACCAAAAACGAATATCACGCCAACCTGATCAGTAACATGCCGATTAAAGGCCGCTGGCGCTGTCAGACCTGCAACCGCCAATTCAACGGCAAACAGCGACAGCCGAAGTACCAAGCAAGAGGTTGCTTATATTATTTCCTAAAAAAAACTTGAATTATTTTATTTTTTCTATAAAATAACCCAATTTCTAAGAAAAAATATTTTTAAGGAGATAGTTAAATAATGGCTATAGTAAAAATTACCGAGTTAAACGATGTCGTAAAATTAGCCCGTAAGCGCATACAGGACCATACCCGGCTGCTTCAAACCTATGAAAACCGACCGATATCTTGGCGTATAGGCGATTGGCCTAGCTATAGAGAAAAAAATCAAGCCGTCAATATCTTGAAAGGACGTATTGCTAGTTACGAAGAGCTGTTAAATGCGCTTGGAAATAATGCTGTGTCGCCTAAACCTGAAGTGTTAAAGCCGCAATCGCAGCTGCAGAGGAGTAAACCATGAACGTGTCAAACTTTGTGTACCTGACCGAAGACAGTGGCCGAATTCATGCCAAGGTTACTGTAGAAGATGGTGGCCGCAGGTGTGTCTTGCATGTCGAAAAGAACTCTGGCTCCATACACTGGTACTTCTCGGAGAATATGTCACTTGCGCCCGGCCAGGTCGAAGAGCTCTATAACGAGTATGTTAGGCGAACCGGTGAAAAATAAATATAAGCCCAGTCCAGGGTGGAAAAGAATTGCCGGGGCTGTATATGAAAGAACAGATGGACTCCGGTTACATACTCTTGGGAGAATATGCCGGTTAACCAACGGACAGTTAATTAGCGACGAGAAAAGTCCCGAATACTACAGCCAGGGTCGCTATATCGCTATCAACGGCGGCAACCAAAAGCGCGGTTTGATGGCTTGGGCGAGAAGTAAGCAATTGGAGATTGGGTGATTTAGTGATGGGCGGTGTGGAGAGCTGAGCGGAAAAACATTACTTTAGTAGTTGTTTAACCGACAGTAACGGAGACACACAGTCGTCGGGTGGGCGGCATGATAATCAGCTCAGTCGCATACGGACACAATACAGTATGGGGTCATGCATTATCTGGAGTAGCGACCAGACCCATCACTAAATTATCTATGAACAATGGCAAAACAAAATGACTGAGTCAAAAAAGTGGTTAATACTTATAGGTATTAGCATCGCAGTACCTGTTGTTTTTAATTTGTGCTTATTTGGGTTACTGGTGTGGTGGTTTCAGCCGATTATTGACTGGAATTGAGTAAGAGGGTTCCATGAAACAACCGATTCGTTTGGCAAAGCGTTGGTTTAGACCTATGAGAACTAACCCTCTCAGTTTCGATTTAAGGCGCCGAGCAGACCGATATAATAGGCCGACAAGTTCACAAAAACGACTGGTGCAAACATGGCTACGGCCTTATATAAAGCACAACTGCGGACGAAAACTGTATCCTCCCATACTTGATAAAAAAGTCTGGCGTAGCCGACACAGATACAGTCCTTTGGTGATTTCAAACTAGGAGTCAATCATGACCAACAAAGAAAAAATTCAGGAACTCAAGAATTTCAACCCAACCGTCTACAAAGCCCTGGCGATGGTCAGGCTGGGATTTACTTACGAGGAGGCGCTGGAGGCGGCTGTGGTGGCTCTGGCTGAAGAACAAACAAATTTACAGAAACAAGCAGAACATTTATATCAAAATATACCAATACCGGTGATTAATGAAATACCAGTTTTGAAAGAAATACCGGTTTTTAAAGAATGCTCCGAAGAATTACCGAAAGGCACTTCGCGATTTTACAAAAATGGTACGTTGATAATTATGTAGTTTAGCAACAAAGAGGACGTGGTAATGTATGACGTTGTTTTTTTACGTATAGATCGGAGTCAAAATATTATAGAGGCTCTAGGGGTCTTGCATCGTGTTTGCGCTACATGTGCAACTCAAGCTGTTGAATTTGCTTTGGGCGAATTTCAAGAAGAAAAAGTTGAATGGATAGATAAAATTGACCAAGCAAAAGTGACACACTTTACTGGTACTCAGTTCACGTTTGATGTTTGTTATGCGTCGCCCATAAAGGCAACGGAGACCAATAACCATGGTTAACCAATCCCCACAACTAATTCCTTGCGTCCATTTGGATTATACGAGGCCCTCTCGCAAGGGTTTGGAATTTTTTCCGTCACACAAAAATTACCCTCCGGTGCAGTATTATATAAAACATGATGGCGATGGGATAAGCCATAAATATTCGAACTCTGCCACCAAAATCCAGTTTTGCAAAAAGTATGATAAGGAGGTTTCCTGCATTTTTAGCTGCTATGACGGGTCGTTTAAATGTTATGAACCAACCGGGATGGATGCCGATAGTTTCCTTAAAGCGCCACGAGAAACACAAATTAAAAAATCGATGCGAGTGATTGATTCAATTAAAAAGTGGTTGGAGTAGAATCATGCAATGGCACAGAAAAATCATTATTCTTTACTACCTTTTGGCCGATCAAATACGTGGTTGGAAAACGGAAGTCTGGGATAAAGATTTAGACGAACTGTATTGTTGCGATGGTCGGGAATGTGCCTGCGGGGGTGCAACCATTGGGGATATATTTTCAAACTGTTTACCCAGCAAAAATTAAACCGAAAGCAAAACAATTGAGGACTAAATAGTGAAAAAACCAACTTTAAAAAATCTCGTTATCAGCGAACCGGGTGAAAATGGATCCAGATGGCTAAATTTTCAACTCAGCAATGGCCGCGTGTGTGTTTTTGAAGTAGAAGAACAATTTGGTCAGGGTGAATTCGTAGATGCACTCGACAGTTTTTTTAATTCTCGACAAAGTGGTGAAAATTTAAGTACAGCAAGTGAGGACCCGATCGTAAGTGTCAACGGCTTTTCTGTTGGACCGCCAGAGTTGTATGATTATAGGCTTGTCGGTGTGACAAAAAATGGGAATGTCTTTATTTCCCTTGGTGATGGAGAGTGGTTGCCGAAAGGGCCTTTCAATAAAACAAGCGAGGAGTGAATTATGAAAATTGATTTAAAAGCATTTTTGCAAGCGGCTTTTGGGTGGCATGATAGTGAAAGTGGATGGGGCGCTCAGTACCCCGCCAGTAGAGATATTCAATCTTTTTTTGCTGGTAGGATCGGTAAAACTTTTACAGCAGCAGCTATTCAAGATGCTGATAATCTCATTGATCCAATTTGGCAGGAGAGCGCTCAGCAATTGGCACAGGATTTAAAAGATTTAGCGGATCAAATCGAAGAATTACTACCA
>FUIF01011204.1_pt1 | contig 13684 bp, 18 predicted proteins | sample 1003461 | NCBI WGS metagenome assembly FUIF01 (sample SAMEA80401918, study PRJEB19352) | marine metagenome | reverse complement strand
TCCTTTCAAGGAGTTAGCTTTTTAACATCAAGCTCAATGCGTCATCGATTGAGCCTGACTTCTGCAAGCGCTGTTGCGCTTTTTTACGGGTAGCAGCCTGCCCATCTGGGCGCTTCTTTGCACCAGCTTTCACCACGGGGCGCACGCCTTTAGCCTTTGCCTGTGACTTCTGCTTATTCGCTACCAACTGTCTGTATTTACGCGCATCGTTTAATGCCCGCACATACCTTGCATCTGCGACTTTGGACATTTCTTCTGGCGTCCAGCCGTAGTAAACCCCAGTTTCGATAAGGCTTGATTTTAACTTCTCGCCTTTCTCTGGGTCTGCAAGCTCAGGGATATGCTGGGTCAGCACTTGCGCTTGCTCGGCAAGGTAGGCTTGTTGAGCCTCTTGCTGTTGCTTCGCTTGCTGCTGCTGCATTCCATGAAGTTCAGTTAGCCGCTGGTCATGCGTTGCCTTTGCCTCGTCATATTGCAGCTTCGCTTCCATGTACCCAATAGGGTCTTGGTCGAAAAGCTCTTTAGTCGGTGGGGTTGGGGCTTGCAGACCACCTTGCTGTGCGTTTTGATACATAGCCAAGATTTCTTGCTGCTGCTGGGCTAATGCTTGAGACTGTTCCTTGAGCTGTTTTTCCAAGGCTGCATTCTCTTGCATCTTTTGATTGATGTAACCCTGACCCGCCGCAGATTGCTTTAACTGATCCAGTGTCCAGTTTTCTTCTTTGCCGTTAATTTTAACGGGGATGAAACTGGTGTCTTCAGCCGCCTCTACTAGGTCTTCGTCATCAATTTGAACATCATCAACATATTCGACATCTTCGATGCCCTCCATGTCTTCGTCGGATGCCTCGACGTCATCACCGCTTTCGGCAATATCATCAACCACTTCGCTCTCAACGTCTTGAGTTGGCGCTTCAGTTGCCTCCACTGCTTCGCTTTGATTTTCTTCTGTTGGCTCTGGGGCCAACATTGCCTCTACGGCATTATTTAGGCTAGTCGCTTCCACGGTGCTAGTTCCTTCGTTTGCGATCTAAAATGACCTCTGCTGCGATTGCAGCGTCGAGTGCGTCACCGATCTTGTTTAACGCACGCAGTATTGCGTGCGCCTCCTCGCGCATCTCTATATCGGAGGCTGCGCTGTTGGCGAAGATACGCATTTGCTCTTCACGAACATCGTCCACGAACGCCTGAAACGCCGTGTCATTCTTTAGCCGCTTTGCGTCATCGGCTTGTATGCGGATGTCGGCGCTCATTGGGGCGTACCCTGAGCAATGCCGCCGATCATGCGAACCTTATCCTGCTCGGCCTTAATGCGAGCCGTGTCCACTGCGGTTCCGTATTGGCCATATATCTTGGCGGCATCTACCATCAGATCCTGAGCCATCTTATCGCGCTTGAGATCATCATCTGCCGCTGCCTTCTGAGCGTCCAACTGAAGCTTCATCATGTCAGTCTGCGCTTTAGTCTGCGCCTTCATCTGCTCAGCCTGCAAGAATGCAGCATTCGGGTCTTGCGCCTGACCCTGTTGCGCCATTGCCGCCTGCTGTTGCTGCTGCATCTGTAGCATCTGCATCTCAATCTCTGGCGTGATTGGCGCGAAGTAACGATCAGCATTGCGCACGCCGGATAAGGCCAACTGGTCAGCCAAGTTGTTGCGGATATTGGTCAAGCTCACCAAGCCATTCATTGGGCCATAGTTCTGGTAAACCATAGTCTGCATCTGCAAGGCTTGCTGCAATGCCATCTGCTTTTCTTCTTCGCGGCCTGTGCCAAGCCCGACGTTGATGCTAATGTCCATAGACGTATCCCAGACACGCGGATCAATCGGCACAAACTGGCCGTTCATACGCATCATCTTTTCTTCGTCTACGTTCTTATTCATCAAGCGCAGCATAATGCCGAATAGCTCACGCATACCGCCAGCAAGATTGCGCACCATTACCTCTGTCTGGCCCGCAGCGGCTTGCACAGACGCTTGAACGGCTGCTTTGGTTGTAGACTGCAATGCGTCTGGGTTCAGCCCCACAGAGGCGCTTGTAACGCCTGTCTTCTGCTCTGTAAGCTGATCCATATATGTCAGCGCAGATAGGGTTTGGCCCGCAACAAATGGTACGCTCAGATCCTGCACGGCTCCAGCTTGGCGCATCCTGACCAAAGCCCCGATCTCGTTGTTAAGCACATCATCAATATTTACCGCGCCGTCCACAATCCCAATGCGTGGGTTGTTGGTCATTGCTACGTTATCCAAGATCCCCCGCAAGATTGATGTTGCCGCGTCTTGGTCATTCTCAATCAGCTCAGATACGCTGTGGCCATACCAACTATGTGGCTCTGGATCGACCTCAAACTTGGCAAACGGGATCTCGTCGCATGGCATGTAATCCAGCAGCTCGTATGCCGTGCCGCCGCATAGGAATTTATACAGCACCGGAACGCCTGTGCCATCTATGTCCATACGCATGTAAGCTTCTGTAATTCCTACAAGCTTCATGGCCGGATCTAACTCGTCCTCGTCTGACAAGTCTTCTTCATATCCTTGCCGCTCAAGTACTTCTGCGCCGGTCATGTCGTTTGTGCCGTCGATTGGCGTTAGGTTGGATATGACATCAAAGTCAAAGCCCATTTCAACTAAGTCACCAACACGCATATCTGTGCGGTGCGCTACGACATAAGCATCGTCAAATGAGCGGCAATCACGATTAACGAAGAACTCTTCTGGCGGCACGCTTTCCATGCGCAGCTCGCCCTTCATCTCTGTGCGGCTGATCTTGACCGAATGAATGGGAAGCTCAACTTCCATGCCCATTTCATCCATAGAGATAGACATCTCCATCGTATGCTCAAGCACCTCAACGTCATCAGCATCCAGCAAGAACGTATATTCATCGTCTGATAAGTCGGTGTACGTGTATATCTCGGCAACAGGGTAATCCTGCCAATATGCCTTTACGATGCCCTGCTTCTTCACCATTGCATCTTGGAACGCATCATTCAGCACGCTGTATCCATCGAGACGCGTAAACTCATGCTGGACGTAGCTGGTGGCCTGCTCGGCCAATGCAACATCCTCTGGGCCTTTTGGGATAAACTCTACCGGCCTTGCGCTTGACATGAAGATCCGCATAAGACTCGGTTTAATTGAGCGTATGGTGTCACGCACCTTAGTTGCCACAACCTTGCTGCGCCCGTCTTCGTATCCAATATCAACCTCGCCATCGTAATAGCGCTGCGCCTTGATGCGGTCTTGGCTGATTTCGCTTTCGACGAAGTCAACGGCCTCGCTGATCGCATTCTGAACAATGCTTTCTATCTCGCGGCGATCTTTTGGTTGTGGTTGCATGTTATTGTCCTTTAATCAGCCTGCAATCCCAATAGGGTAATGATGTCTTTGTCGGTGATTAAGCCGCGCTTCTCTGGTGCCATCCCTGACGTAATCATGTTGCGGATGGCGCCTAATGATTTCACCGCTTTACCCTCTGCGCCAGCCTTGGCTGCTGCTCCAGATATAGTCGCTACGGCAAAGGCTGGGTTATTTACAATAGCGCCTATGTTTAATGCCTGCATAAGCCCGTTACCTGTTGGGGAGAGTTTCCCGATCAGGCGCATGGTATTTCCAGACCATTGTGCCTTGCACAAAAATCTTCCATAAGTTTAATTTCTTCTGCGTCAAACTTAGCTTTATTTCTTGTGCTATTAAGGATAGATGCAACAGCTTGACGGTATTTATTAACAACATTGCCGCCAGAGCCGGTTGCCGCAGCCCCGCGCTGCGCCTTGTCCATTAACTCCTCAAATAATTCAATTTTCTTGAACCTTCGGTTGTCTGCGCGTGCGAGCTTTAAGGCATCATATGCTTTTTGACTTCCTGTCACAGGCGCCATATCTATAACTTCGTCAAGCTTGTCTCTTATAAACGCAACTTCAGGCTGAAAATTGCTGCGCCTATATAGGTCAGACATTCCTGCGCGCAGTTTATCTACCTGAGCTATATTTAAAGTTTTACCGGTGTGCTTGGATATCATAGCGAGGGCATTATCAACAAACTTACCTGTTTCTGAGTTTGGCACATAACTCACAAATATATCATCAACATCGTCTGCTATTGCTTTTGCAACATACCTGTTGACGCCATCCATGCTAACGTCGATTTTTCCACCAACGTCCTAAATTTTTATATGCAGCGTTTTTAGCGTCTCTGGCTGTTTTTACAGAAGGCTGCTCTATGGCTTTTTTCTGGTAAAGCCTTAACAGTCTTGTTCTTTATTCCAGCCAAGGGTAGATGGGGCCAACGGCGCAAGAAACGCGCCTGCTACTCTGGCAATAGGCTCATATTCTGTGCCTTCAGTGGCTTGACCCGCAGCTTCACTGCCAAGTCCAGCCGTAACTGCGGCCTTTAGAGCGCCTGCGCCGCCACCCAATGCGCTGGGCAAGAACTCTCCAACGGTTCCAGCATATTGCCCAGCGGTTGTTGGGCTTCGATACTGAACCCTCTCTTCGCCAGCAACAGCAGGCACTATGTCGCCCATCCGCAAACCTTCTGGCACTGGCTCTGCGCCGAATGCACCACGAACAAGTCTGCTTGATAAAGCGCTTACGTCTGACGGCAAATCAAGCAACCCCTTAACGCCGCGCAATGCGCCAGCGCCTGCTGACTGAATAAGCTCACCGGCATATTCGCCAACAGTGTCTACCTCGCCTTCACCCACAATATTCTCGCGCAACGTGCCAAGCTTTAGGCCGCTGGGTTGCGGCTCAGCAGAAGCCGCGCCCACAACATGCTGCTTAACCACACGGTCAACAACCGCCTGATCCGTCCCATCTGGAAAGCTGAGAATTGTTCCGTCTGCAAGCCGCGCCTCAATCATCCGCTTATCCTGTTGCCTTGTGCGTCATATTCAATGACCTTTGCCCCACTCGCCGCTGGCTGCTGCTGTGCCGTTGGTGCGTATGTAAATCCTGCAAGTCTTCTTGCCTCTTCGGGATATGCAGAAAACTTCTTCATCGTCTCGTTGTACTGCCTTTCCAAAATATCTAACTGCTCTGCGAATTGAGCTTGAGACTGAGCTTGGTCCAAGTTGTTCAACGTGGCTTGCAGGAACCCAATCTCTTGATTTGATACCTGACCCAAGGCACCACCTGTCGGGCTTGCATCACGCATTGCTTGAAGCTTATCAAAGCCAATGTTGGCCTTAATTGTTTCAGTTAGCGCTTTAACGTCATAAGCCTGAGTTCCAGCTATTTTTGACAACTGGAACCCCGCAAAACCGGCTATTGGCAGCGTAGAGGTTTTTAGCTTTTCTTGGATTTTATCAATATTGCCTGTTATGATTCCGGCTGTTTTCAACTGCCCAGTTTCTGCTGCCTGCCCAGCTTCTGCCGCTTGTGCTTGCTCAATAGCCGCTGGGCCACCCGCAATCGGCTCCATTCTTAAAACAGTTTCGCCAGCCTCATTCACCCCTTCCACAAGCTCATACCCAGCAGGGATAGTCCCTACCTCTGTGCGCCTTTTGCCTGAGCTTTGGAAGTCAGAGAATGTGCCTTTGTACCCTTGCGAAACTGCAAGATCATATTCTTTTATGGCTGCTGTCCGGCTGTCTTTCGGCGCGGTCAAGCTCGCTTGGAACCTTGCCAATTCCTTCTGCCGCTCAAACGCACGACGCTCACCAGCCTCTGCAAATAGCTGCGCTGCTGCTTGCTTCGGGTCTAGCGTTCCTGCTTTTACCATGTCGGCAAGATCAGTCCGGCCAGCCTCTTCAAGCATATTTACCGTGCGGTTGCCTTTGATCTTGTCTGCGCGCCTTAATTGCGCTGCCTGCAAGACTTGCGGCAGGTTTGGGTCAGGATTGATCGACATGCTGTTTAACCATCCAGCAAGCGCGCCAGCCATATTCTTGCGGCGGTCTGTTTTTTCCTGACCGATAAAGTCCTGCTCTGTGAAGCTTAAACCTTGGTTTTCCATGCCGTTCATTCCTTACATTCCCGCGTAAGCTGTTGCGCCCAAGCGAAGATAATCAAACAGACCGGGCTGACGTGATTGCGTTGTTGTCTGTGGTACTGGCGTAGCCCCAAGCGCAGCCAATGGCGCGGCAAGAGCTGCCTGTGGTGCGCCTGTGTACCCAGCGTATTGGCCTTTCGCTGCATCGATGAGCGCCTGCTGCAATCCTTGCTGCAATAAGCCTTGCTGCGCAGTTTGCTGCTGGATTGCTTGCCCTGTGCCAAATGCTTGCTGGCCCAATGCGCCAAGCTGTGATGCTGCGCCAAGGCGTGTACCCATTGCAGCTTGCTGAGCTGCCAAGTTAGCGCGCTGCGCTGCTGCACGCTCCTGAGCGCCGTATGCCTGCGCTGCGGTCTGTGCTGCAACATCCTGACCGGCAAGGCCAAGTGCAGTCTGGTATCCCTGCTGACGCAATCCAGACGCAGTGCGGGCAGCTTGCTCAGCAAACGCTCTGTTTGTCTCAGCTTCCGCGATGCCCTGCCTTGACCCGCCAAATGCCCCTGCACCTGTTGCCTGAGCGCCGCCTATATTCTGCTGCATCTGGCGAGATCTCTCAAGATCCGCAAGAGATTGCTCCACTACCTGACTTTCGTATGGGTTGGTGTACGGCGACAAGGATGTGCCTGCAATTTGTGCTGGCTGGTATGTCTGCGCAGATATGCCCATAGGCGTGAAGCCCAAGCCCTGCTGCGTTGCGCCCATTGCCTGTTGCAACGCACCCGCTGCCGCTTGATTTACGTTAAATCCAGCAGTCGGCGCTAATGGCGCTACTGCTTGACCGCCGCCTTTTCCACCTTGTCCAGCCATTATCTTATCCTTTATCTATTTGCCGCCACCGCCGCCGCGCGACGTTAGCTTGTTGTCGACCAGCCCAAGGCCGCGTCCGACTGCGCCCGCAATTCCACCGCTACCTAAAAAATCGACAACGCTTTCACCAAAGTAGCTGTCTGCGTTAGGATCGCCAATTGGCGCAGTGTATATGGGATCATCAGACCTTCCCCCGCCACCCGCAACAGGTGATGCCATAGGCGCAACGGGAGACACCGCTGGCTGGCCGTAATCCCGTATGGCCTCGCCGGTCATTGGGTCAATGAAAAAGCTTTGCAGATATTCAGCTTGCGCTGGGCGCTGTGCGGCAAGCTCAGACACGGCCTGCTCATACATTGGTGCTGCGCTGTAGCCCCTTACCCCGCCAGCGTATTGGGTGGGGGCAGGCATACCGCCCATAATGTCCTGCCTAGACATCTGCGGGCCAACGCCAAATGCAGATGCCACGTCAGCAGTTTGCTGGAATGATGCTTCTTGCATTGGCGTGAATGCTGCAACGTCTGGCCCGTAATAAGGCACATAGCCAATCTGGCTGATGTCCTCTGCTTTAGCCAAGTTGCGGCGTGCCGCATCCTCAATGTAATCTGGTATTGTGATTTGTGACGTCTGTGTGCCGCCCTTGCCGCCTGCCATTATTCAAACTCCTTCAGGTATGAGGCGTGCAATGGAACCCATCCATGCGCCTTCAATGGTTTCTTCCAGCCGAACCGGCCTGTCATCGTTAATGCAGAGCATCCTTGAGATTTTGCCCATGCTACCACATCTTCGTGCATATCTAAAATCTGACCCAATTCACCGCCGCCAAGAAATACGTTTAAAACCTTCTTCTTAGGATATACCACGATTTCAGTTACTATACACCCCCTCGGCGTTGGCCAGAGCTGCATGCTACCTTTGTATATACCCTCGGCAACGTCGATAAAGTCATGCGTGCCGCCTGAGTATTCCAGCGCGGCCTCAATCCAATCACGGCATCTTTCAAGCTCTTTATCCATGAAGCCTCGTAATCGCTAAGGTTGAGGCGGGGATCGCTGGCACAGGCGAAGACGCTGCGGTGTAGTTTAAGAAGCCGCTTGTGTTGTCGATCATGTAATTCACTTCCAAATAGTCATTCGCCGCAACAGTAAATATCTGCGTGCGTGACGTGACCAGCGTGGCGTTATTCTGGTGCAGCGCTGTTGTCATTCCACTGTTGGCTACGTTGGCTCCATTAACGCTGGGCCAGAAGTAGAAGTGAACCGTGCTGGCTGACGTAGATGATATTTGCGCCGAAAACGATATGACGTATTGGCCCGCTTCCTCAAAAACAATCCTTGAAGCTGGCGTTCCTTGTGTTATCCCGTCGTTGCCGGTGGGAGCATCGTAAGTCAGCTTGTACGCTGTATTTGCTGCTACCGGCACGACGTCAGCCGTCTTCATAAAGTCAGCATGGCCATCTTCCAGCACAATCTGCCGAAACTCGCCATTTTTAGACACGACAGGGTAGCCGTTTACGTTATCCCATAAGATGACACCGTTTTCAGACGGGTTATCCGTTGATGTTTTAAACCCAAGCTTTGCTAGGTTTTGCTGCAAGTATATTGTTAGCTGACGCCCCCACTGGCGTAAGTCGGGGCCAATGGGGGGTAATACTGGAACCGGCATTACCTACGGCCCCCAGCTTTCATATCAATTCGCATGTTGCCGACCCTAAAGTCAGACAAGATCGCTCCATCAACCCGCATACGAACCTGCCGACCAGTAAATCTTACTGACGTTGGGTTTGCAGTTGTGAATGGCCCATGACTTGTCTCAGCGCCATTTGGATAAAGCCGTGTCTTAAACGTGACGTTGACATCGCCTTGCGTTTTTTCATCAGGGATAAGCTCAGTAACACGCGCAACTTGATCTCCCGCGCCAATAGATATTGGCCCGCTTTCGGCAAAGATTGATGAGTTATCTACGTTAAGGCCCACTTCATGCTCATAAATGTCGCTGTCTGAATTATGGCCCGCAAGAAATGGATAGCGGAAAACGCCACGCTGAACGCCAGCCGTGCGCGATAGGTTGCCAATCAACCAATGGCCTTCCTTGTAATCGTAGGCAACGTAGCGGTCTATTTCAGTAGCGCCTTCAGAGCAATAGAACCACCACACCTCGCCGTACTGGCCGTTGGCAAACGACCAAACCTTTGATTGCTGCGCTGGATTAAAGTCGCCGAACACATAGTCGAAGACATCGCAGGGTATTTCTTGAACGCTGTTACCGTCAAACCTAAAGAAACCACGCTGGCCCATCCAGAATACGCCCATATCAACGTCAGACGCAGCTTTGCGGGATATTGCCCCACATGATGTGCCAACGCGCTCAAAGCCATACACATAAGGCGGGCCAAGGTATCTCGCTGTGTGGGCTGATGTATCTGTCAGGATAAGCGTCTGGCCTCGCGTTCTAACGCCCTGCATGATCTGCCCGCTATCGGCAAGCTCAATATCACCAGCCTCATTTGTAGCTGCTGGCGTCCATACTGTGTTGTTTTCACGATCACACCACGAAATCTTGCGCGGGTTGTTGCCACTACCCAAGGCAAAAATAAAGCGCTCTTCCGTTACAACTAAGCCAAGGTTGCCCGTAGGTGCATTTGCAATCGGCGCTGCCTTAACTGCTGGGTTTAACTGCCACTCCAACAAACGCCCGTCATCTCTGTTAGCCGCAACAAGATATTCGCCCCAATTATCTAAATTCCATTGGGTGGCTTCTTCTGGCACAGCGTTTGCATTTTGCTGGATCGGCGTCCCATAGAAGCCATCGCCATAGAAGCCGTAACCGTATCCCGTCTCAACTTCTGCATCCTCACGGCCTGTCGCTAAATCTGTCGGAGCAATATCATAAATAGTACCACCACCTGTCATGGCTTTTAGCTCATTATAAGAGCCACCAGCCGCATAGGCCGTGCCGGTGTTTGACTCCCATGTGTGCATCCCGCGCACAGGGTTTGTGCAGAACGATGCCTTGCGCTCCTGCCAGCCGCCTATAGGGCGTAAGCTGTTATCGCGCCATCTGACCAAGCTGCCATCGCGCCAGCGGCCAGACTGCTCTAGATCAGTTCCGTTTCGGTAAAATCCTGCGGGGATGTCGAGGGGTACGAGGGTCATATTTTCACGCTGGCTTATTTGGCCAATTAATGGCGCTTGGGAATCCAGATTGCTGCGGTACATTTAAAAGGTCTGATCTGTATTTCGACCATTCTAGCCTTTTATCCTCACTCAAATCTGCCCAGCGCAAGGGGTTAGACACAAGTGGATCAACATCATTAGCCAAGATCAAATCACGCTCCACTCTCGCATCGTGGGCCGCGATATTGTCTAACTCAGATTGGGTGGGCGCTACATACTCAGCATATTCTGATCCGATCAAAGCACGCAGATCGTCGTTGTTGATAGTCATATCCGCGTCATCTGGGTTTAGCGTGTAAGGTATCCAGCCATGATCTGGGTGAAGTAATTCCAGATCAAACATTGTGTTTTCAACGTTTAAAGACTGCGCGTTCCGAAACTCTGAAATAGTTTTGCTTGTCATTATGAAATTCTCACGAATAGATTTATGGAATAATTAGTAGACGTAACAGCCCTAGACACAACCATCCCCATGTTTCGCCACGTTCCGCTAACGGTGCTAGCCGCAGTTGTTTGTGTAGACCCGTGAATTGTGTAATAACCTATTCCCGAACCGGATATGGTTGAGCCAACCGCCAAGTTTGAGTTTCCGCTGCCGCTGTTATACTTACGAAGTAAATAAGCATATGTGCCAACCGCGCCAAAGCTTGTGCTTTGGGATGGTGGAATGCTTAACGTTACAGAGCCAATGCTGGTGACATGCCCGTAAGTATCAACAGAAATGTCTTGAATAACCGTCGTGCCGCTGTTATTTACGCTGCCTTGGCTTGATGTGTTTGAATGGCTAATAGTACGGCTGGAAGCTAGAGACCCGCCACCCGTTAAGCCGCCGCCAGCGGAAATGCTTGTTGACGTAGAAGCCTTGGCGTTTAACTGCGTTTGAATGTTGCTGGTCACACCGTCAGTGTAGTTTAGCTCTGTCGCTGTCGCCGTCACACCGTCCAGTTTGTTTAGTTCACTCGTAGAGGCTGTTAAGCCGTCCAGCTTGTTTAGCTCACTTGTAGAGGCTGTTAAACCGTCCAGCTTGTCAAACTCAGTTGTGGTTACGCCGGTTGCCCGCAAATCTTTTGCGTAATTTAAGTCAGCAGCATCTCCAGTAAAGCCGTCCAGCTTATTAATCTCCGCAGCATCAGCAGTAACAGCCGTGCCGCCGACCTTCCATGATCCAGCAGTTAAGTCTGGGGTGCTTGCGGTATCACCGTTCAGAACGTCCACAACGTCATCAAGCGCCGTGTTGATCGTGGTTCCCCACGTATTCTCACTGCCGCCGACTGTGGGTTTGTTTATGCTAATCGTCATTTAATCGCCTCGCGCTTTTTTGCACTATATATCATTTTGCCAGCAAACACTATGCTGCTTCCTGCTCTGTCCAAGCCGGTGCCGTAGACCCCTGCTCAGTCCATGTCTCCGCGCCAACCGCTTGCTCCGTCCATGTCTCTGGCCCGACAGGCTCGACTTGCCACTTAAATCGCGCTGGGCCAACAATCGGAGCGCCAGCCGTGATCTCTGCGCCCGAAAGCACATGGGTTACGGTAATCGCGCTATTGGCGATAGTCGGGGCGCCAGCCGTGATTTCTGTCGGGATAAGCGCGTGAACGCTGGTAAGCGTTGGCTGAGCAATCGTTGGAGCGCCCGCAGCTATTCCATCTGCCGCCAAGGCGATGTTTTGCGCCACGCTTGGAACGCCTACGACTGGGCTTCCCGTAACAATGTCTACCGGCGCAAACGAATAATCTTCTGCAAGTGTAGACGCCGCAACGGTTGGTGCGCCAGCCGTGATATTGTCGGCGGTAAGCGCGAAGTTTTCAATCGCAAGCCCACTGTCTGCCAGTGGCGCAGATGCGAGTGGGCTAAAGCCTAACATCAGTCTGCCTCTGCAATTGTTAGCGTGCCAGCCTCAACCTGCCGCATGATTTCAGCGTAGTGGCGATTGGCTGGGTCTAACGGGACTGACAGTTCAGTGCCGTCGATGGTTGCAACTATACCACCGTTAACACCTTCCATGTTTTGAACATACTGCGCTGAAATAATATTAACGTCTAACATAATTATAGCTCCGCATCAAAAGTTGCACTTGTTACATACGGCCTATCTGCATCCCCACCTACAAAGTATAACTGCGCACGAGCTGTTCCATTATAAGAGCTAAAATCGTAAGAGGTTGCAGGCCGTCTTGCTGTATAGCCAACTGTTGGTGTCGCTCGCATAGCCGCGGGAAAGTCTATCCATAGCATACCATCTGACTCGTCATAGGACGCACCGTACAATTCCATATCAGGCTCGTAATAATACCTCTGGCACTTCGCCAATGTATCCCCGTAGCTTTCGTCATGCGGGAAGTCGATAGCGCTGTCACCCACGTTCAGGCAGACGCCTGTGATTTGCCAGAAGTTACCCGTTGTCGCTCCAATGTCCGCAGTTATATTAGTAGCGTACTTTGTAGACGCATAAGATTGCCAAGCGTCATTTACACCAGAACCTTTGTAACTACTAGAAGCACCTAAGGCCCAAGCAAGCTCAATCCCATGAGTGTTATCATTGTTACAGTTTCCACTAGTGTTGCCAGCAAAGGTAACAGTTTTGTACTCCCACGTGTTTGCGTTATCGACTGTGTATGTAACAGTGTAGATATCGTTTGCATCATACACATAAAGAGAAATTGTGTAGGTAGCTGTCACATTACTCTTCACCCAAAAGGACAACGTGACAGTCTTTGCATCCGCAGTTCCATAGGCTAAATGTTGCCAGTCTTGGCCTTCTAATTTCTGTTGATGGCGTATAATCTGCGTTATCGTTCCACCAGAATCACAGTAATATCTAAGTGATTTACTAAATCCAGCCGGTGCGTCAGATTGAAGAGACTGCGTTATAGTTGTTCCTTGTGACGACCTACCCTCCCAACGATCGGCTGCTCCGTAAGCGGATGCGTTTGTATTAGAAAACTGGTAGCTGCTTCCCCTCTGTGCCACGGTCATACCCCCGTTCACCACCATGTTGGTGCCAGTTATAGCCCCATCATCTACCTGATTACCTAAGTCGGCTAGTTGCCTTGCCTTGCTCATGTCACACCTCTTGGCTTGCTAAGTGTGCGGCGTAAGCATCCTTAACCGCTTGGGTGTGTACTGCATTACAGATGGCTTGCACCTCTGCGCTTTCACCTGTGATGTCAGCATCTGGTGCAACAACATGGCGGCTATAGGCTGACGATAATTCAACACCATCTTCAATTACCGCAGTCTTGGTGCGAACTTGAATATGTTTGTAATCGCCAACGATCTCTATGCGATCTTGTGATATTATCTTTTCTAGTGCCATCGTTTATCTCCTTGTGGCTTGGACTGACTACCCTGTGATCCAACAGGGGTGGTTATTGTGCGTGATACGATGCGGTAATTTGGATTTCACCCTGAGAACTTAAGTCACCTACGTTTGTTGCAACCCAACTATTGTTATCAAGAAAATACCGCAGAAAGAACTTGGTAAGTGCTGCATCTACGCCGACCGTCATTTGGTAATTAGAAGGCTTATTGACGCCCACGATGGTTCCCAAGGAACCGCCGCCTCTGTATGTGTTGCCAGAGTTAATCGGTGTAAAAGGTAGGCTTACAATGTTAACTGCGCCACTACCTGATCGTGAAGTCCAGCCAACATTACACGCAATAGTCACCAAATTACCCACTTTGGTATATGTACCGTTTTGGACACT
>FUIF01017996.1_pt1 | contig 13693 bp, 20 predicted proteins | sample 1003461 | NCBI WGS metagenome assembly FUIF01 (sample SAMEA80401918, study PRJEB19352) | marine metagenome | reverse complement strand
GCACGAGGCTGCCAAGGATCATGCCCGGCGCTTTGGATTTGTCCGCAGTCCACTGGGCCGAGTGCGTCACCTCCCCCTGATCACCTCCCCCGACAACGAGGCGCGCTCCAAGAGCGAGCGGCAGGCGATCAACTCCGTGGTCCAGGGCGTCCTGTCGGACCTCTGTGTGGACGCGGTATCTCTGGTCGAGGACTGGGTGGAGGAGCACGACGCCGAGGACGTGGGCCACGTTGTGGGATCGACTCATGACAGCCTCTACGGCTACGTCCGGGAGGATCAGGCCGAGAATGTGGTGTCCATCTGGCAGGGCTTGATCAACGCCCGGAGTGAAGGCGGCCCGGAGTCTTACCTCGCCCAGACTTTCGGCTGGCAGCACCAGCTGCCGTTCCCCGTGGACGCCGAGCTGGGGGAGACGATGGCGACCCTGGAGGAGGTCAAACTTGCAGCCTGAGGAGTGGAGGTCAATTCCTGGTTGGGACTACGAGGTGTCTAGCCATGGTCAGATACGTCGTCTCGGCAAGGTGTGCCCCATGAAACCTCAGCCGGGCAATGGTGGGTATCTTCATGTGTCCCTTAGGAGGCCTGGGTCTCGCAAAACAATGAGAGTCCATCGACTGGTGTGTCAGGCCTTCCACGGCCCCCCGGAAACAGGACAGGAGGTCAACCACTTGGACGGCGTGAAGACCAACAACTCCGCCCAGAACCTGGAATGGGCAACGCGCTCCGAGAATCTCAAGCACGCCCATGCCACTGGTCTGAGATCCTCGAAAGGGCTGGCGAATGGCAATGCTCGCCTGAGTGAAGAGGACCTGGAGAGGATCCGTGAGTTGGGCGGCACGATGTCTCGGCAGGCCATCGGTAGACTCTTTGGCTGCTCTGGCTGGCACGTCACCCGGATCGTCACCGGTCAGAGGTGAACCTCGCCGCCTGAGGGGCTAGACTCCCCAGGTGGAGGGGCCCATGTCGAAGCCCAAGTTCAAGGTCAAGACCGGCGGGAAGCCGGCCTCGGGCGGAAGCCCCCGGTCTGTCTTCGTGCAGAAGATGCTCACCACGGGCGGCTCCAAGGTGGATGTCCCGGAGGACCCCTGGGCTCAGCTGATCCAGAAGGCCATCTCCAGCGGCGACGAGATCCACCCCTCAGAGGTTGAGGTCCAGGACGATCAGCCGATCCTGAGCAACCTGGGGGAGTTGGGGAAGGCGATCATCGAGCCTCCTCTGACGCCCACCGAGCTGGAGCTGATCGTCGCCAAGAACACGATTCTGCCTCCTCTGGTCGAGACCATGGAGGTCAACATCGACGGCACCGGTCACGAGATCGTGCCGATCGACCCCGACGAGGTCGCCGACGAGCTGAACGACGAGGAGCCGCTGGCCTCCGAGGACAAGCCCAAGCCCGGTCAGACGGACTTCGAGCAGGAGCCCGACGAGCAGTCTCGCGATCCCTTCAGTCGTAATCTGGTGGCCGAGGCCGATGCGAAGGCCGCCAAGGAGGCGGCGCGTCAGCAGGCCATCGACGAGGCCAAGCGACCGCTGGAGCAGTTCTTCGCCGAGTGCTTCCCGGGTGTCTCGTTCCTGACCACCCGCCGGCAGATGCGCAAGGACATGGAGCGGGTCGGCTACGCCTACCTGGAAGTCATGCGCAACGATGCAGGAGACGTGGTCTTCTGCCGACGCCTCGATCCCAAGAAGATGCGGATGCTGCGCCTGGACGAGCCGCGACCGGTGGTCAAGACGGTCGAGCGCAACGGGCAGGAAGTGGACATCACCGTCTGGATGCGCGATCGGCGCTACATCCAGCGGGTCGGCAAGCACTTCGTCTACTTCAAGGACTTCGGAGTAGATCGAGACGTCCATCGGCACACTGGTGAGTGGGCCGATACGGGATCTCTTGCGGCCGAAGATCGTGGCACCGAGCTGCTCTTCTTCAAGAATCAGGACGACGTGAGCACGCCCTATGGCATCCCGCGCTGGATGTCCAACGTGCCGTCGGTCATCGGTTCCCGGAAGGCCGAGGAGTTCAACCTGGAGTTCTTCGACTCCGGCGGTGTGCCTCCGATGATGATCCTGGTCCAGGGTGGGCAGCTGGCCGAGGACGTGGAGCAGCAGCTGCAAGACCACTTCATGGCGACTGGTCCGAAGCGCCATCAGGTGGCCATCCTCGAAGCCTACGGCACCGGGGACATGGACTCGTCCCAGAACGTGAAGGTGACGGTCGAGCGCTTCGGCTCCGAGCAGCAGAAGGACTCCATGTTTGAGGGGTACATCGAGAAGTGCGACTCGCGCACGCGGCGGTCCTTCCGCCTGCCCTCGATCTTCCTCGGAGAGGCCGAATCCTTCAACTTCGCCACGGCCTTCGCGAGCTACACGGTGGCCGAGGCTCAGGTCTTCGGGCCCGAGCGCATGGAGTTCGACGAGACGATCAACCTGAAGCTGATGCCCGAGCTGCCCAACGGCAAGGACTTCAAGTTCCACTCGCTCCCGCTCGCGGTGCGCGACGTGGCCCAGCAGCTGGAAGCGGCGCAGCTGATCGGTGAGAACGTGGAGCCCGGCTCCTTCGTGGAGACGATCAACGCTCTGGTGGGCACCGAGTTCCAGCCCAAGAGCGAGCGCACGCTCCAGGAGGAGGCCGACCGGAAGATCCAGGGCCTCCAGCTGGAGACGATGGCCAACCAGCCTCCGGACCCGATGCAGGAGAATGCGAACCCGCAGCCTCCCGGCCCCGGCGGAGAGAACCCGGCGGCCAACGGTGGCAAGGGCAACGGGACCCCTGACGGTTCCACGCCCGCTCGTAAAATGGTCATGAAGCAGGCCGACGAGCTGCTGAAGCTGGCCGAGGAGGCAGCCACTCTGCTGAAGGGTGGCATCGGTGACGCCATGACAGCGTCCCGCTGGATCGCCCACAAGGAGAAGGTGGCGACCCTCAGTGAGGACGACCGACGAGCCTACAACGCCCTCCTCACCGCGGAGACCTTCGAGGTCCTCCAGAATGACCCCGACGGCATGGTCGAGCTGACCGGCTGCGTGGCAGAGGTGCGCGCCAACCGGCTGCCCCACTGAGGCGACCATGACTGTCGAGAACGTCGCCTTCATCGACATCGAGGAGAGCCTCTCCAAGGGGATGCAGCGCGCCTGGATGCGGGAGCAGGGCACCCAGGTCACGCGAGAGATCCGCCGAGCCATCGAGCAGGATGACTTCGACGAAGCCTACCGGCTGGTGGACACCTTCGACTTCAACCCGGTGGTGCAGCGCCGGATGTCTCAGATCGAGTCCCAGGCGACGGCGGCCTACATCCTGGGGCAGTCCTTCTGGACCGGCGGGGACCTGGAGAGCACCCTCCTCGGGGGAGGCGACGAGGACTTCCCGGTCGAGATCGACCAAGCTGCGCAAGCGCTTGCGTTTGACTGGCAGTTCAACGGCACTGCCGCTGCCCGGCAGGCTACGCGCAAGCTGATCGCGGATGCCCAGTCCCAGGCTGAGCAGCAGGGTCAGGGCTCCAGCATCTCCAACGCCGGAATGATCCAGAAGGCGATCATTCCGGGGCTGGATACGGCCCTCAACAAGGCTGTGGCGGGCAATGTCCAGGTGGCCTTTGCCCAGGGTGCCAACGTCACGACCGTCCCGTCTGGCGAGCCGTGGGGGCCCTCAAGCAGGCCATCGCGAACGGGGCCACCAAGTTTCAGCGGACGGCGGTCCTGGACAAGCGGACCTGCCCGGTGTGCCGGTCTCTCCATGGGCAGATCTTCACCATCTCCACCCAGGTGGAGAGCCTCCTGAATCTCCTGAGGGTCAGTGACCCCAAGGAGCTGAAGGGGATGGCTCCGTTCCCGAAGCAAAACAAGATCGCCCTTCAGCAGCTGGCGGTCATGTCGAAGGAGCAGATCGTCCAGAACGGCTGGGATCTGCCTCCCAGCCACCCGCTCTGTCGGTGCATCCTGGTCCCGGTGGGCACGGTTCCGGCGAAGGAGATCACTGGCCCCGCAGGCCTGAAGATCCCCAACGTCCGCCTGAACACGACCTTCGCGGAGTCGGCCGAGGAGAGCGCACAGATTGCCCTTCAGGGAGATCTGGCGGCCCAGCAGGCCAACATCATGAAGAACGCCAAGGACACGGGAGACATCTACAAGCACGCGAACGGCCAGTGGACGAAGGGCCGGCAGGTGGTCCACAACGACATCATCGACAAGACCACCGACGGTCTCGTGGCTCAGGAGGAGCCCGTCTTCCACATGATGGGTGGCGGCACAGCCTCTGGGAAGTCCTCCGCAGTGAACGCGGGGAAGGTGAAGTTTCCCAACGGGCACGCCTTCATCGACGCCGACGAGATCAAGGCGGGGCTTCCTGAGTACAACGCCATGATCGCCTCAGGCGACGCCAGGGCGGCCTCCTTCGTCCATGCCGAGTCTTCCTTCGTGTCGGACCAGATCATGAAGACGACCTCTCAGAGCCGATTCCACACGGTCCTGGACGGCACTGGTGACGGCGGCCTAGACAAGCTGTCGCGGCGAGTGAACCGGTTTCGGGATCAGGGCTACAAGATCTCTGCCGATTACGTGAATGCCGACCTGGACGTGGCCATCCAGCGGGCTGCCACTCGTGCTGCCCAGACCGGTCGGGCAGTGCCGGAGAGCGTCATCCGGGAGATCCACGAGGGGGTCTCCACGACCTTCAAGCAGGCGGTGGACGTGAACCTCTTCGACGACGTGCGCCTATGGGACACGACGGCGGGCGGTACACCCAGGCTGGTCTTTTCCATGGAAAATGGAGTGCAGACGATCCACGACGAGGCACTGTGGTTGCGGTTCCTGTCGAAGGCCAACACGTCCGAGGACGTCTACAAGACGGCGGCCGGCAACTGGACGGCAGAGCGTGCGGCCCTCCATCAGAAGATCGTCAAGGACGTGACGGGTGACGTAGCCAAGGTGGCGGACGGCGAGGAGAAGGTCTTCCACATGATGGGAGGCGGCCCCGCGGCCGGCAAGTCGAGCGTGATCAACAACGGCAGCGTGAAGCTGCCCAAGTCCCACGTCGCAGTGGACGCCGACGACATCAAGGGTCGGCTGCCCGACTACCGGCAGATGCTGGACGACGGCAACTCTCGTGCAGCCTCCTTCGTCCATGCGGAGTCGTCCGCGGTCTCCGAGATGCTCATGCAAACGGGGGTGGACGACGGTCTGGCGGTGGTCCTCGATGGCACCGGGGACGGCGGCTACGCGAAGCTGGCCCGGCGCGTGAATCGCTTCAAGAACGAGGGCTACAAGATCAAGGCCGACTACGTCACGATCCCCACGGACGAGGCGGTGGCCCGAGCGACGTCCCGAGCTGCGCAGACCGGGCGCAAGGTGCCGGACTCCGTGATCCGAGAGACCCATGCGGGTGTCTCGCGAGACTTCAAGCGAGCAGTGGACGAGGGTCTCTTCGACGAAGTCCGCCTCTGGGACAACACCGGCAGTGAACCTGTACTGGTATTCTCCATGGAGGACGGAGTGCAGACCGTCCACAATCAGGGCCTCTGGCAGCAGTTCCTCGCCAAAGGCTCAGAGTAACGGTTGACGTACCGAAGAGTATGGGGTAAGGTAGGAAGCAGAATGGCATTTGGAATCTCGTCGGATGACGCGATCAGGATTCTGGTCGAGGTCACCAACGACCAACCGCCTGCGGTCAAGGACACGGAGGCCATGAAGGCCTACCGGGAGAGGATCACGGCGGAGGTCGCACAGCAGAAAGCAGATGGAGTCGGAGTGGACGTGCCCTTCGAGGCACCGCTTCCCGGTTGACGCAACCAAGAAGCGCGGGTAGGATGCGCGGCATGAAGAACATCTTCCGCCGCAGCAAGCCTCCCAAGTCCTCCATCCCCGACAGCATCGACGTGTATCTACGAGGTCGCGTCCCCATCGTCCAAGAGAACCTCGCGGACGAGCAGTGGGGCCTCTACGACCCGAAGAGGCATCGGATCGTCATCAACCAGAATCTGGACGAGATGCAGAAGCACGTCGTCCTGATCAACCAGTTTCTGGAGATGACCCGCGACATGCTGCCGGTACATACCGTGGGCGAGTACACGCAGGCTGCGCCGATGGTCCTGATCCATCTCATGGTGGAGGCAGGGCTCTACCGGGGGCTGACTCCGGAGCAGGTGCGGACGTTCATCGCCGAGGCCACGGATGCGGAGGCGGCTGCCCAGTGAAGGCCTACCACGATCTCCTGGATGACATCCTCCGGAATGGCAGCCTCTCTCAGAACCGGACGGGTGTGGAGACCCTCAAGGTCTTCGGTCGGTTTCTCTCGTTCGACCTGTCCAAGGGCTTCCCGATCATCACCACCAAGAAGGTCCACTTCAAGAGCGTGAAGGGCGAGCTGCTATGGTTCCTCAGCGGGAGCACGTCAGCCCAGGTTCTGCGCGAGAAGTATGGTGTCACGATCTGGGACGAGTGGCAGGACGAGGACGGCGAGCTGGGCCCCGTCTACGGGAAGCAGTGGCGCGACTGGGATGCCTTCGGCCACTGGGCCAAGCCCGGAGCGTTCGCGCCCGGCCGCGGTCCCGATCAGATCTCCCAGGTGGTGGAGACTCTCCGCACCGACCCAGACTCCAGGCGCATGGTGGTGTCCGCGTGGAACCCCACGCAGCTGGACGAGATGGCCCTGCCTCCCTGCCACATGATCTTCCAATTCCAGGTCCAGGAGGGCCGCCTCTCGTGCATGATGATGCAGAGATCGGTGGACGTCTTCCTGGGGCTCCCGTTCAACATCGCGAGCTACGCCCTGCTGACGCACATGATGGCCCACGTCACGGGCCACAAAGTCGGTCACCTTCATCTAGCTCTCGGCGACACACACATCTATCGCAACCATCTGGAGCAGGTAGGCGAGCAGCTGTCCCGGGATCCCCGTCCGCTGCCCGAGCTGTGGCTGAACCCCGTGGTCCAGGAGATCGACCAATTCACCCCCGACGACATGAAGCTGAAGGACTACAACCCGCATCCGGCGATCAAGGCGGAAGTCGCAATCTGAGGACCAAGCACCCCCACGCAGCCTACACACTGAGGGTTTCACGCATGGGGAAGCGCACCAAGCGACACGCGATCAAGCGCACCGAGGACAACCAGAAGCTGCACGACGAGATGACTGTCTCGCTCCTATCAGCAGGAGAAGGAGATCATCGTGAATGGCCAGAGGGTGGTCACCACTGTCACCGTCTGCCCGGCTTTCGATCCGCGAGCCATCGCCGGCTTCGAGTCCGGGGACGATCTGGCCAAGCTCTTCAACATCGCGCGCAGCCCGGGAAAGGGCCACTCATGAGCCTCAAGAGCCGAGTACAGAAGTTCTTCGGGAAGCCCGAGATGGCCCCCGAGCAACGACAAGCTGATGGAGCAGGCCGCGGCCCTCGCGCAGTCGGCCGCCGAGAATCTCCCCCACCGGCGACCCATCAAGCGCTGGTGTACCAAGCCGAAGGAGCGCCCGCGCACCCGCGCCCGCGCAAAGCGCAAGCGCTTGCGCCAGCTGGAGAAGCAGGCCCGTGCGAAGCAGCGGCGGCGAGCGAAGGCGGCCTGAGCTAGTCTGACTGGGCATGATGCCACGGCAGGAGGCCGAGATGACAGCCCACCGAACCGGCATAGTGATTGCCTGCGTTCTGGCAGGCACCGCAGCGACCGCGGGAACCGGAGCGGTCATGTTCTCCCTGATGGAGAGCACCTCGGCATGGCACCAGAGCGGACTCGTGTGCGCGCTCGTGTTCTGTGCCTACTTCATCTTCGTGGCGATCAAGGTATTCACCAAGCCCCCCGCTGGTGACGGCCATGAAGCTGAAGACAGGGAAGCTGCCCAGTAAGACAGACCCGCCCCAGGGCGGCCCGAAGAAGGGGAAGGCCTTCTGGAAGCAGGTCAAGGCGGAGTTCCTCGCCAAGAACCTGGACCCGGACAGGACCGAGGACTGGTCTCTCAAGGACATTTCGCTCCACTACGGCGTGCCCTACGACACGGTGGCCGAGCACTCCTCGAAGGAGAAGTGGTTCCCCACGCTTCGCTCCTGCCAGGAGCGTATCGAGGCCGAAGCCGAAGAGCAGATGATCAAGCGTCTGGCCATCACCGAGGCCGACATCCGCATCCGCCAGCAGCAGGTATCCGCTCACGTCATCACCAAGGCCATGGCTGGCATCGAGGGTCTCGATCCGTCGAAGATGTCCGCCAAGGACCTGACCAACCTCCTGCGCCTGGGTCTCACCCAGGAGCGCGAAGCAGTGGGCCTCGCCCAGCGCATCGACTTCAACGATCTTTCGCAGCCCTTGCACAAGGACCACGAGAGCCCGTTGGCCAAGATGGAGGAGGCTGCCCGGAAGAACGCGCTGGCCGACAAGCTGCTGAAGGTCCTGGACGAAGATGCCCAAGAAGAAGAGCCTCAAGCAGCGGCTGGATGACTTCGCGCTAGAGAACGGCATGACCAGTGCCGAGCTGCGCGACCTGCTCCAGCACATGAAGAAGCCTCGGCTGATTCAAGAACCGGTCTCGTTCAAGACGTTCGTGGAGCACAAGGACTACATGGACGCCGAGGGGCTCCTGTATCCGCTGGTTCTCTGGCACGGCGAGAACATCAACTCAGGGCAATACATCGAGACAGTCTTCACTGGGCCCATCGGCACAGGCAAGACCACGCTGGCCCTCTACACGATGGCCTATCAGCTGTACTGTCTGCTCTGCTACGAGGACCCGCACGCAGTCTTCGGTCTCGACCCCGCGTCCGAGATCCTGATGGTCTTCCAGTCGATCTCCAAGAGTCTCGCCAAGGACATCGACTATCAGCGCTTCCGGGCCATGATCGAGCGCTCCCCTTGGTTCTCCGGGGATCTCTCCTTCGACAAGAACATCGAGTCGGAGATGCGGTTCAAGAACCGGATCATCATCCGGCCGATCCACGGCGGAGAGTCGGGTGCGATCGGCCAGAACGTGATCGGCGGAATCATCGACGAGTTGAATTTCATGAACGTCATCAAGGACTCGAAGAAGAACCCCGATGGCGGCACCTACGATCAGGCCATGAAGAATTACCAGAGCATCGTCCGGCGGCGTGAGTCTCGATTCATGGATCACGGCAACCTGCCCGGGATGCTCTGCCTCGTGTCGTCGCGTCGCTACAAGGGCCAGTTCACCGACCAGAAGGAAGAGGAGGCCAAGGATCCGAAGAACCGGATCTATGTCTTCGACGAGAAGGTCTGGACCATCAAGCCCGAGGCCTTCACCGGGGAGACCTTCAAGGTCTTCGTGGGGGACGATACGCGAACCCCCTTCATTCTGGAGCCCGGGGAGAAGATGGACGACCCCGCGGTGATGGACATACCGATCGAGTACCAGTCCAGTTTCGAGGCCGACATTCTCGCCTCGATCCGAGACATCGCTGGCTGCTCGACCAACGCCATCCACCCGTTCATCGTCAACACGAGTGCGGTGGCCGAGTGCTTCGGCAAGCACAAGAGCATCTTCAGCAGGGACAAGGTGGACTTCGTGGACGCCAAGCTGGCGATCCTCACAGCCAACATCAGGGACCCGAAGGAGCCTCGTTACGTCCACATCGACCTTGCCTTCTCGAAGGATTCCTGCGGCATTGCGATCGGCTACGTCCCCAAGTTCGTAGGCGTGGAGGTCGGGGCGGGAGACGAGAAGACAGTCGAGACCATGCCCTTGGTCAGGATCGACGGGATCCTGGAGGTCCGCCCTCCGCGGAATGGTGAAATCCAGTTCAACAAGATCCGAGACATCCTCTATCGGCTGCGTGAGCTGGGGATGAACATCCAGTGGGTGACGTTCGACCAGTTCCAGTCGAAGGACTCGAAGCAGATCCTCTCGCGCAAGGGTTTCCAGACCGGGTCGATGTCGCTCGACAAAGACACCATGGGCTACGAGGTCACCAAAACCGCCTTCTATGATGGCCGGGTGGAAGCCCCGAAGCACGCCAAGTGCCTCCACGAGCTGGTGACGTTGGAGCACGACGAGAAGAAGGCCAAGGTGGATCATCGCCCCAACGGGTCGAAGGACTGCGCCGATTCCCTTGCTGGTGTAGTGTGGGGTCTCCACCGGCGGCGCGAGCTGTGGGTGAAGCACAAGGTCCCGCTGCTGGAGCAGCGGCGAGGCATGAAGCGAATCTCGGAGGCGACGCAGAAGCCGAAGACGGATCACACGAAGGGTCTGATCGACATGGGAGAGTAGCCATGAGGGGATTGGAGCGGCTGACCGTAACGGTCTGGATAGCGGCGGCGGTGATGCTAGTGGTTGCCGTAACCGCAGTGCCTGCGCTATCTGGAGGATCACCCAGGTGGATCGAGGTGTACCAACCCCGGGACGACGTCTTCTGTGTGATCACGCACTCGAAGATCATGCGGGCCCAGATCTCCATCCCCAGCTGTGTGAAGGTGGACCCAGAACCGTGACCGAGAAGCTGACCGGCGCAGCGGCCAAGAAGAAGATCCTGGACGAGGGCGGGGAGCTGCCCGACGCCGAGAAGAAGTTCTGGGAGGAGACTCCCGAGCACACCAAGCGGCTGCTGGCAGTCCTGCCCACCATGATCCACGAGGCCCTTGCCCAGCTGGTCGAGAAGCACGGGCAAGACCTCGCCCCGGACATCCTCTACTTCCTGAACGTGTCAGCCAGCAAGGCCATCATGGAGCTGCCGCACCCGCGTGCCACGGCTCTTCTGATCCAGAAGGATGCGGCCAGCTTCCTGACCCAGGCCAACGCCGACGACGGTAGGCAGGCTGCGCTGGCGGTCTGCTATCTGGTTCTACAGCTGGTGGACGAGGGGAAGATCACCAACCCCGCAGAGTCGCAGGCGGTCATGGCGGCCACGGCCATCATGGAAGAGGCCAAGAAGGACGGTCCCGGCGAAGGGTGGCGGATGGACACCGCCAAGGTGGCGGCCGGTGCCAAGGCCATCGAAGAGCGCCTCCGAGCCCACGGCTATCTGATCAACCCCCACTGAGCGCAAGCGCTTGCGCAAGGAGCACCCCCTATGACCCTACTCAACCCGCGTACGACCGACCCTCTGGTGGGCTTGTGCGGCGGCATCGGCTGCGGCAAGAGCACGGCGGCCGAGCATCTGATGGAGGACTACGGCTTCGAGGAGCTGTCCTTTGCCCAGAAGCTGAAGGACGTCTGCGCCGACCTCTTCAACATCCCGAAGGAGAACCTCTTCGGAACCCAGGAGCAGAAGACCGAGCCGATCCCGCACCTGGGTGTGGTCCCTTCCACGGTCGCCTACATGGGCCATCCGTGGGGGGCTCGCGTGAGCCAGCCCTGGACCGGACGCTGGGTTCTGGAGTGGATGGGCACCAACGCCTGCCGCACGGTCTGGGAGCCGGTGTGGATCGAGTCGGTGCGCAAGCAGGTCGAGGATGCACGGGAGAACGGCTACGGGTTCGGCAACCCGGTGCGCCACGTCGTCTCCGACGTGCGTTTCCAGAACGAGGCCGACATGATCCGGCAGCTGGGGGGCATCGTGGTCCGTGTGGAGGTAGAGGGGGCCTCCCACGAGACCACCGGTCACGCCTCCGACGGCTGGTATGCCGAGGCCGAGGTGGACTTCGTGGTGAAGGCTCCGAAGCCCGGCCTGGACATCCTCCGAGGGCGTCTGGACGAGGTGATGGACCGCTTCGCGGTGGAGCGGATCTGATGGGACTGAAGGACGATCTCAGCCAGATGGTGCAGCAGGAAGAGGCACGCCAACGGAAGTGGCACATGCGCTTTTGGGAGCTGTCGAAGATGGTGGGGTCCTGGTCCAAGGACCCGTCCATGGGCGTGGGGGCGGTCATCGTCGATGGTGATCGGAGGGTGATCTCCCTCGGCTACAACGGCTTCCCGCGCGGTGTGGAGGACCTGGACGAGCGCTACGAGGATCGCAGCGTCAAGTACCCCCATGGTGGTACACGCCGAGGTCAACGCGGTGATCACAGCCGGCTGCGACCTCACCGGCTGCACACTCTACTGCTCCACTGGAATGCCCTGCCCGGACTGCATGGGAGTGATCATCCAGGCAGGGGTCTCGAAGGTGGTCTACCCACCCCAGCAGGGGCCAGATCAGACGAAGGGCAAGGGCAAGACCAACTGGGACAAGATGGGCGAGCTGTCCGAGATCATGGCCCTGGAAGCCGGCCTGAGCCTCGTGGAGTTGCCGGTCTAGTTCGTCACTACTTCAAAGTTGCACTTTGAGATGGCCGAAGAAAAAATCGTTCTTCGGCCATTTTTTCTTCAGTTCTCGGCCCATCTGTCGATGTATAGGGTGTAACAAGCAACCACACACCGGAGCAAAAAGACGATGACCAAGCTGACCGAGACCTTCAACTTCGACCGCCACGGCATCATCCTCGTGGCCACCTTCAACACGGCCTTCGTGGCCACCTTCCTCGGCTGGATCGTCGCCCACGGTGGCATGTACTAGGGTTGACGTAACCCCCGAGCTGGGGTAACTTGAGACCACCACTTCAGGAGAGACCACCATGAACGCATACGAGAAGAAGATGATCGGAGTCATGCTGGCGGTGTACGTCACCGCAGGAATCCCCATGCTGGTGGCACTCGTCGCCACCTTCGCCAAGTAGGAGACCACCATGGAGACCCAGAAGGGAGTGAACGAGGCCAGAGCCAGAGGCCGAGCACGGCTGGCAGCCTACCTGCTGAGCGAGGCTCAGAAGGAGCTGGCCCAACGCGAGGCAGACTTCAGCGAGGCCGCCACCGCACTGGCCAACGTGACCGGAGAGGTGGTGGACGACGACGAGTTGATCGCAGAAGCGAAGGAGGCTTTCGGTGCCGACTCTTGAGGAGCTGGAAGCCAACTACGAGGCAGTGAGCAGCTACGCATCCGAGCGCATCGCCGAGTACACGAGCGAGAAGGCGATGTTCGGAGACGCATGGCCGGGAGCCGCGATCGAGATCAAGGGACTGGAGGAGGCAGAGGAGAAGGCCCTCGCCGACCTCCGCGCTCACCCCGACTACGAGCCGGTGGTCCTGCCGGTGGACAAGATATACCCCACCAACCCCGAGGACATCCCTTTCTGACGTCACCTTCTGAGAGCTGACGATCACTCACCAACGAACCCAAACGAGGGAGAACATGGCAGGCGAATCGTTCGTACTGGCTCCGCGCAACGCAGACTTCGACGAGGCGAGAGCCACGGCCCAGGGTCTTCTGGACGACGGAGAGATCGAAAAGCTGCTGGACACCTACGGGCACAGCCATCAGATGCGCTGTGACGCCGAGTCGGTGGTGGCCGAGCTGACCACCAAGCTGTCCACGTCCGAGGGGCTGGTGGCGAATCAGGACAACATGCTCCTGGACAAGGACAACGACATCGCCCGGCTGAAGCAGCAGCTGGAGGCCGCCGAGAGCCGCGCGTCTCAGGCCGAGGAAGAGCTGGAAGATCTCCACCGAGCCATGGACGAGGCAGATCAGGTGAACGCCTCTCTGCTGGTGGGCATCCATGCTGCGGCCGGCATGGCGATCAAGGAGCGGATCGAGACCGCCAAGCACGCCGAGGTCCTGAGTGGTCTGGTCGGCAAGATGACCGAGGAGCCGGTCGCCGAGTAGACAGTCAACCCCTGTCCTGTGTTAGGGTCCAAGTAGGGCCCACCGAGGACGGACAGGAGAGCAAGATGAAGGAAGAGCCCGAAGCCCCCCTCCCCCACTGGAGACGATCTCCACGCAAGCGCTTGCGG
>FUIF01018604.1_pt1 | contig 13710 bp, 22 predicted proteins | sample 1003461 | NCBI WGS metagenome assembly FUIF01 (sample SAMEA80401918, study PRJEB19352) | marine metagenome | reverse complement strand
GCGGCGTGCCCCCTCACGTGGCCCGACGATTTCACTCGCGAACCCGGCCAGACCGTTTCGGCGAAGCGGCTCGAGGGGTTCGAGTGGCTCATTGATCGGTGTCACGTGCTGACCGACGCAGAGTGGAAGGCGTGGCAAGCCGAACTCGATCGGCGACGCGGCGACGGGTTCGACGACGACCACCGTGCCGCCCGTGAGGCGTTCATCGAGCGGCACCGCGCCGAGGCCGAGGACGAGGGGTAACGAGTGTCAGTACACGGCAAGGGCACCAACGTTTTCATTGGCGACTTTGACGCCTCGAACTATCTCTCGGCGGCGAACGGCGTCAAGAACATCGCCCTCGCGAGCGACGACCGGTTCGGCAACCCCGGCAGCGCCAAGAAGTTCCTCGCCGGGATCGAGGCGGGCACGGTCAACGTGCAGGGCATCGGCAACTTTGACGCCTCGGCCGTCGACGAGGAATTCGCCGCGGGCCTCGCCACCGAGGGGCCATGGACGATCGCACCCGCGGGTGCCGACGCCGCGGGCGACTACGGCAAGTTGTGCATCGTCGCCAACTCGATACAGAACCAGTACGACATTCGCACGACGCCGAACGACGCCGTGCGCATCGTCGCCGGGGGCCAGTCGAACTTTCAACGAGTCGGCGGCATCGTCCTACACCCGAAGATCAGCCAGTCGGGAGCGTTCAACGGCACGAGCCACGACCACGGCGCGTCGACGGCGTTCGGTGCCGGTGCCAACTTGCATGTGTTCAGCTTCACCGGCACGAGCGCAACGATCGTCGTCGCCGACTCACCGACCGACTCGGTGTACAGCGACGTCGGGTTCGGGTTCGCCGCCGTGACCGGCGTCACCAGCGAGCACGCGATCGCAACCGGCACGATCGACCGATGGACCCGTGTCCAAGTCACCGGTACTTTTTCCGAGATCACGTTCGCCCTAGGATTCGCACGGAACAGGAGCTAGGCACATGTCAGTACACGGCAAGAACTCATATGTGTCGATCGACGCGAGCGACGTCACGACGTATTGCAACGCGTCGTCGCTCCAACGTGCGATCGACAACGCCGAGGTCACATCATTCGGCGACGACGACAAGGCATATATCGCCGGTCTGCACGGCGCAACCATTCCGATCGGCGGCCGGTGGCACGCCACCCTCGACGGCGTCATGGCGGGCACGATCGACTCGGCAACCGTCGCGTGGATTCTCGGCCCCGCAGGCTCGACGTCGGGCCTCGTGCGGTACACCGGCAACGCATTCATCGCCAACTACAACTGGTCGTCAACGGTCGGCGGCGCGGTTGTCTGGACGGCCAACTTCACGGTCGACGGCGCGATCACTCGAGACACGTTCTAACGGGTTTCCCGCTTGCGGGGGCAGGTGTGGATACGGGGCAAAGCCACCCTACGGGGTGGCTTTCCTCGTACCCTTCCCGACCATGGCGAACAACACCACGCTCAAAGCTCCCGGCCTACGAGAACTCGCCAAAGAACTCAAAGCGATCGACTCGCGGTTGCCCCGCCACCTCGCTCGAGGCAACCGTGAGGTCGGCAAGGCCGAGGCCATGCGCGCCCGCCGAGCGGCGGCTCAGAAGTGGGGCCGCCACGCATCGCAAGCGGGCGGCATCAAGTGGTCGGGTTCGCGCACCAAGGCACAAGTGCGACTCAACAACGCCCGCACCCCGCATTTTCGGTGCCGAGCTAGGCGCTCGCATACACCACGTGTTCGGCCGCAAGGTCGACGCCTCGACGATGAAACGCCGCGTGTTCCCCGCGTGGGCGGGCAACCAGTTCACCCCCGGCGACGGTCCCGCACAAGGCATCGGCACCGCCGTGTATCCCTCGATCCGCGAAGGGGTCCAAAGTGGGCGTATCGCCGCCGAGTACTCTGACCACATCATGAACGCCCTCGCGTCGGCGTTCCCCGAAACAGCGTGAGGCCCCATGAGTGACGACACCCCGATTCCGACTTGGCCCGCCGCCCTCGAGGACGTCGCCGTCACGCTCAAGATGCACCCCGGCGACGTCCCGATCGAAATGGCTCGAGACGCGTACCCCGACGGTGACGAGGTGTACACGGCCGTGTGGCCCTTGTTCCTCGCGACCTACCCCGGCATGACGCTCAAAGAGTATTGGCGGCTCACCGTGCTCGAGCACGCCGCAGGCGTGTGGACGGCCCGCCAGATCAACCCCAACGCCGCCAAAGCGATCGACTCTTACCGTGAGGCCGCCAAGTCGCTCGCACCGATTCTCGAGGCCGTCAACGACGACACGGCCGACGAGGGGGCCGCCTAGTGGTCACCAACCGCAAGCGGTCCATAATCATCGACCTCGTCGTCGACGACAGCGAGGCCGAAAAGCTCGACCGCCTCGGCACCAACGTCGAGTCGTCGGCCAAGTCGCTCGGCACTCTCGCCTCGAGCGCCAAGCTCGCGATTGGCACCGTCGCCCGTTCGGCGATCACCGGGTTTATCACCGACACGTTCGAGATGGCGGCGGCCGCCGAGGCGAACACCCGCCGAGCCAACGTCGTGTTCGGCAACAACGCCGACGAAATTGAGGCGTGGGCCGAGCGCAACGCGTCGGCGTTCGGTAAGTCGGTAACCGACACGATCGGGTTCGCGTCAGCGATCGGTGACTTGCTCATTCCGCTCGGGTTCACTCGCGAAGAGGCCGCGCTCATCGCCCCCGCCGTCGCCGAGGCCGGTAACGCATTCGCTGAGTTCACCGGCCGCAGCACCGAGGACGCGGTGCACGCCGTCGCCTCGGCGCTATTGGGCCGAACGAGACGGCCCTCAAGGGCCTCGGCGTGGTCGTCCGCGAAGAGGATTTGAAGCTCGAGCACCTCACCGGCACGTTCATGGGCCTCGAGGGCCAGACCGAAGCGCAGACGAAAGCCCTCGACACACTCAACCTCATTTGGGAACGAGGGGCCGACGCCCTCGACGCGTACGAGGATCGAAGCGACTCGCTCGTCGGTGCTCAGAAAGAGTTGGCGGCTCGGCTCGCCGAGGTGCGCAGCGAACTCGCTCAGAAGATGACACCCGCGTTTCTCGGCGCGTTCGAGGCGGCCGACAAGTTGCTCTCACATGCCGAGGTCAATTTCAACTCGTTCGTCGGGTTGTGGTCGGGGGCGGCCGATCAGCAAGTCGCGTTCATCGACGCCAACCGGTGGCTCGCGCAAGTGTTGCGTGAGGGCCGCGACCCCGTGCTCGCCTACGAGACGGCGATCGGCCACGTCGCTCGAGTCGGCGATATCACCCGTGAGAAGGTCGACGCGTTGCGGGCGACCGCGGGCCTCACCGACGAACAGTTCGAGGCGTCACGTGAGACGTTGATCGCCTACGCCGAGAGCGGTGCCGACGCTGAGATCACCGTCGAGGAATTCAACGAGGCGCTCGGGATCAACGCCGAGCGGCAAGCTGCCGTCGAGGCCAAGGCCCGCGAACTCGTCGGCACTCACGAGGACTTGGCGACCAAGATGCGCGAGGCCGAGGCCCGCGAGCGGGCGTTGTACGAGGCCCGGTTCTTGACCGAGGAACAGGCCGAGGAACTCGCCAAGGACACGATGAAGCTCACCGCCGAGTACGAGCGCCACGCCGAGCAGGCCCGCAAGGTCGCCGAACGGTACCGCCTCGACATGACCCCGGCGTTTTCGGATTTCGTCACGATGTTCGACGGCAAGGTCGACGAACTCGAGGTGTCGATCGAGGAACTCGAGCAGTTGTTTGCCGAGCAGCAAGAGCAGAATGAGCGGTTCTTTTCGTCGCTCTCGATCCTCGCCGCCGCGGGCCTCGACGACCTCGTCGCCGAACTCGAGGCAAAAGGGCCCGCCGCCGCCGCCCAAGCCGAGGCGTACGTCGCCAACATCGACGCGGCGTTCGATCAAGAGGCCGCGCTCGAGCGCGGCCAGATGCTTGCCGACGCCTACGCCCGCGGCATATCGACGTCGCTCACGCAAGGGTTGCCCCCGGTGCTCGAGGTATTCCGCGAGGCGGGCATCGACATGGCCCGTGCTCTCGAGAACGGGTTCGACTCGACGATTCTCGGCGGCTCGTTCTTCTTTGACGTCTCGTTCGAGACGCACCCCGGCGCGTTCGTCGGTGGCAACCCCGACGCGATCGACAACGGCGGGGTCGTGATCGAATGAGTGTCGCATTCGACGACGACGTCGACCTCGAAATCGACATCGGGTTCGACGCCAGCGACCCGTTCGATACGACATTCAATTGGACCGACGTCGCCACGTACGGCCGCGGGTTGGGTATCTCGAGGGGCCGCTCGAACTCAACCGAGAAGATGAAAGCGGGCACCGGCGCGATCGTGTTCGCCAACCTCGACCGCCGATTCGACCCGCTCTACACCTCGTCGCCCTACAACCCGAACGTGCTGCCGCTCAAACCGGTGCGGATCCGCGCCGTGTACTCGTCGACGACGTACGACCTCTTTCGCGGCTACGTGCAGGGGTGGTCGAACGCGTGGGGCGCTGGCGGGCACGACGCCTACGCCACATGCAAGCTCGTCGACGCGTTCGCCATATTCGCCCGCACCCGCCTCACCACGACCGAGTCGCAAGAACTCAGCGGCACCCGCCTCGGCAACTTGCTCGACGACATGGGGTGGCCCTCGGGCGGCACGTGGCGCAACATCGCAACCGGCGACTTGCAAATGCAAGGGGTGCTCATGGATTGCCACAGCGCCCTACTCGAGTTGCACCGCGTCGCCGACAGCGACGCCGGGGTCGTGTTCATGAGCAACGACGGCCGCGTCACGTTCCAAGAGTACGACCACCGCTCGGGCCTCAGCGTGTCGGCCACGTTCGGCGACGGCGACGCCTCGACCGCCAAGAAATACGTGCACGTGGTCATGGCTTACGACGACCGGCACATGCACAACCGAGTCGAGGTTACTCGGTTCGGCGGTGCCGCTGCCGTCGCCAGCGAGGACACCCCCTCAATCAACACGTACGGCACCCGAGTGCGGTCCTACAACGACATGCTCGTCGTCGACGACAGTGACGCGGGCACGCTCGCCTCGAGGTGGCTCGCCAAGCTCAAAGACCCCGGCCCGCGTTTCCAAGAGCTACGCCTCGAGCCTCGGTCGTCGCCGTCGAACTTGTGGGCCGACGCCCTCGGCCTCGAGCTATCGCAGAAGATCAACGTGCGCCGCAACCCCCCCGGCGGCGGCGAGATCAACCAAGATTGCTACATCGAGGGAATCGAGCACCGAGTGTCGGCAGCGACGAAACGGTGGTCGACCACGTTCCGCACGTCGATCGTAGAGTGAGCGCAGCATGACCACCTCGACAATGCCCGGCCACCGCGTGGACCCGCCCCAGTTCGTCGACGAGTTGATCGACGACCTCATGAACGGTGGCGGCGGTCCCGGCACCGTTGCCGACTCGACGCTCACCGACCGCGGGTTGTGCGGCGGCTCGGTCACGCCCCGCACCGTCGTCACCGGTGGCATTGACGCGACGATCATTCTGCAAGACGGCACCCTCACCGTCACCGAGTTCGCGTCGGGTATCACACCGGTGCAAGTCGTCTCGAGCTTGCCGACATGCGGCGCGAGCGAGAACGGCCAAGTCGCATGGTTGACGACCGACGGCCAGTTGTACGAATGCGACGGCGCGGCGTGGCAGGTCATGACACCCGACGGGTCGAACATCGTCGCGAACTCGATCACCGCGGGCCAGATCGCCGCGGGTGCGATCGGCACCACCGAACTTGCGGCCGACTCGGTTGACGCCTCGATCCTCGCCGCGGGGTCGATCTACGTTGAGCACCTCGTCGCCGGGTTCTTTGAGGGCCTCGTCACCAACCCCCAATTCGAGGCCGACGTAATCAACGGTGCCGACGACCCGCATTTCTACAACGACGGCACCGGGGGCACGTGGTCGAGCGGCACCAACCCGCGGGCGGGCACACGGTCGGCTCGGTTCGATTGCGACACGTATTCGGCTACCGCTCGAATCAATGTCGACGGGTCGCTCACCGACCCGACCAAGCATTTCTATGCGGCCGAGGGCGACGAGGTGTTCGCCTCGTGTTGGGTTCGCGACGCGGGCACCGGCACCATGCCGCAAGTCGACGTCGAGATTCGGTTCTACGACGAGGGCGGTTCACTGGTCAACTCGGGCAACGGCGCAAACGTCACCCCGACCGGCACGTACCAACAAGCGTCTCACTCGCTCGTCGCGCAAGCGGGCACCGCGTACGTGGCGATCAGCGTTCGAGTGATCACGGGCGGCTCGAGCACGGCCGGTTGCGAAATCGACACGCTCTACGTGCGCCGCATGATCAACAACGCGATCGTCGCCAGCGATATCAGCGCCGACAAGATCACCGCGGGCACGCTCGAGGGCCGCGTCGTGCAAACCGCCTCGAGCGGCGACCGTGTCGTGATGGAGGGCCTCGGCACGGGGTCGACGTTGCTCGGCATCGAGTGGTACGAGGGCGCGTCTCGAGTCATGCTCGTCAATATCGGCACCGCTGGTAACACCGCCAACGTGCAAGCCGAGAACGGGTACGACCTTGTGCTAGTCGGCGAGGACGAGGTGCAACTCAAGACGTCGTCGACGACCGAAAACGTCGACATCATGGTCGAACCGGGCTCACCCGTCGTCAAGATTCGCGAGTCGACGGGCGGCGGCACCGACCAAGCGGGCATGGCCCAAATCAACACCGACGAGGACGAGCGTGTGCTCACGCTCTACGCCGAGCGCAACACCTATGCGGGGTCCGCGCTCGTCATATTCGCCGACGAGGAAGCGGGCACCGGCTTTCGATTCTTGCGGACACAATCCGACGTCGACGGCACACCCGACACCGAGCACGACCTCGAGGGCAATGGCGACGGCAATTGCGACGGTTCATGGTCGGGCGGCGGCGCTGACTACGCCGAGTTGTTCGAGTCGGCCGACGGCAAGCCGATCGCCCCCGGCACCGTGCTCACAACCGACGGCGACCTTGTGCGCCCCGCTGCCGCTGGCGAGTACGTCGTCGGCATCGTGTCGGTGAACCCGACCGTGCTCGGTAACAACGGCCTCAACTGGAAGGGCAAATACCGCCGCGACGAGTGGGGCCGCATCGAGACACGCCGCGTACAAAAGGTCGAGTGGAAAGATTGGCGAATTGATTGCTCGGCGTGCGGTCCCACGTTCGTTGCCGTCACCCCCGACTCACCTCGCGAAGCAACGTTGCGGGCACACATCGCCGAGCATTGCCCCGAGCATTTCACCCCCGGCCACCACCGCGACGATTGCGTGCTCGACGTCAAGGTCAAGATCGAGGTCACTCGCACCCGCGCCTATGCCGACGACGACACGATCGAGCGGCCCGCCCACGCCGTCACGTTCTGGCGCGACGAGCGGGTGGTCAGCCCCGAGTTCGACCCCGACATCGAGTACGTGCCCCGCAAGCACCGAGACGAGTGGGTAGCCGTCGGCCTCATGGGCCGCCTCTACGTGCGCGACGACGACTCATGCGTCGCGAACGGGTTCGCCACCGTCAGCGACGTGAACGGCGAGGTTACGGCCACGAGTGACACGTCAGCGTGGCGGGTGTTGCGTAGGATTGGCCCCGGCATCGTCGAGGTGCTTTTCAAATGAGGCCGAACATTGGGAACGTGTGCACGTGTCGAGAAGCGAATCACGCAAGGGGTACCCCGACGGCATTCGTATCGAGTTGCTCGAGGGAGATGCTGACGTGACCGACGAACGATTCGAGAAAACCGACTCAAAGCTCGAGTCGATCCGCAAGCTCATGGTCGGCGTGCTCGTGAGCGCACTCACCGCCACGATCATGCTCGCCCTCAACCTCGCCGTCGGCGGGTAGCGGTCCCGACCTCGTGACGGCCCCCGCCATTTACTCTCGAGCATCATGGGGTGCTCGCGAGCCGACGTTCCTCGTCGACCTCTATTGGTCCGACGTCGCCGTCGCTCACTACAACGGCAGCACCGACCCGTCGTACACCCCCGGCGATTTCAACAGCGAGGCGGCCGCCGTGCGCCGCACTCAGAACTTCCACATGGACGGGCGCGGGTGGTCCGACATTGCGTACTCGTTCATGATCAGCCAGTCGGGCAACGTGTTCGAGGGCCGAGGTTGGGGCCGCCGCACCGCCGCCCAAGGCTCGAGCGAGGGCAACGACCGCGGGCACGCGTTGTACTTCATGCTCGGCGGCAACACCGTGCCGAGCGACGAGGCCAAAGCCTCGTTCATGTACCTCGTCAGCACCATGCCGATCATTCCCTCGCCGTACGAGAACCCGCCACCGAACGGCCTCGAGGTTCCCGGCCGTGACATGTGGCTCAACGGGCACAAAGATTGGAAGTCGACCGCGTGCCCCGGCGAGGTATATCCGTGGTTGCAATCGCGAGAGTGGGAGAATGAACTCATGTTTGGATTCGAGACGCAGGCCCAAGCCGATTGGGCGATCAAGTTGGTGAAGGCCCTCACCGACCCCGATTACTCGAGCGGGTTGCATGAGGGGTTGCCGACGCACCCGAACTCGAGCGAGGGGCGAAGAGATTGACGGCGACTCGGTGCGCGAGTTCTTTGAGGCCGACCGCCACTTTTACGCGGGCCTTGGCCTCGACCTACGCCGCGACGACAACGTCGAGACGCTCGCCGCCAAGCTGAGGGCAGCGGCCGACAAGCTCGACGGCATCGACCCCGCCGACGTCGACCACGGCCACGACCTCGAGGCGCACGTGCACCCCGAGTACGCCGAGGTCGAGCACTCTCACCCCGCACATGCGCACTCGCACGACGAGTACGCGCTCGACGAGCACACACACACGACAGGACCGGCCGACGAAGGGTAGGCAACCATGACGAATGTCACGCAGGCTTGGCGGTGGACCCGCGAGCCGATTCTCATTATCGGGGGCGCGTTGTTCGTGTTCCTCGGCGGCGGCGACGATTGGGCCGTTGAGCAACTCGCGAAGCTCGACGTCGAGACGAACGCCGCGGTACTCGACAAGGTCGCGATCGCCATTGGCGCGATCCTCGGCCGCTCTCGAGTGTCACCGATCCCGGCAGGCCGCCACCGAGCATGAGACGCGGCCTCGTCTACATCATCGGCACGGTGATCGTGCTCGGTTGGGAACTCGTCAACGTGTTCGACACCGAACCGGGGGGCACGATCAGCGAGTACGTGTGGGCGCTCATGGGGTCAGCGCCGTGGCTCGGGTTCCCGATCGGCCTCGGCCTCGTCGGCCTCACCGTGGGCCTCGTCGTGCATTCTTTTTCCCGGCCCTCGAGGATCGAATGCGCGACCACTACCGTCGCCGTAGATCGCTCCGCTGACCGCGGGCAAACGACCAACCCCCTCGATATCCGAGACGCTCGAGGGGGGTTTGTCGTGCTTGAGCATCGAACGATTTCTCACGTAGCGTGTCGCCTGGCCGCTCGAGCTCGCGCCGAAAGTTCGACGCTACGTGGCAATTCGTTCGATCAGCCCCAGCAATGCCGCGAGGGGTTCCAATGCGACCAACCCCCCGGCGTGTCGTACCGCAGATAGGCGGCCGCCTCGACAGACTCGGCAGGGTCGAACGGGTCGAACGGCCCGTGCGTGCCCCACTCGCCCGACCACCATGCCCGCAGATGTTGAAACAGGCCCGACGCCGTCGACGTCGGGTTCTTGGCGTTGGGGTTGCCGCCCGACTCGCACGCCATGATGTCGAGCGCCCGCTCGACGTCGGCAGGGGCGAACCAAATCTCGACGAGCCACCGCCATTGCTCGACGTCGTTGCCCACGCCTCGGAACGTGCGCTCGGTCGGCCCGACGTCACGCCTCGAGCGGTAGAGGTCGAGCCACTCGCGGGTGAGGCCCCCGGCGTCGACGATCGTCTCGAGTTCGTCGTGAGTGAAGTACCGATCGAACCCGCGCTCAGCGTTCGGCTCGAGCGCATGAGGGGGGAGGTCGATCACGGGGCCGCTCGAGAGCGCGGCGGCGATCGCCAAGGCAGCTAAAGGGGAAGTGAGCACCGGCCGACAATCTACGTGATTGCCGCGGCCGAGTCACGACCCCCGTGTATAGTCTGCTTATACAAGGTGCCCCCGCAAGAAAGGATCGAGGCACATGACCACCAAGCCCCCCGCAAGCACCCTCGAGGCGTCCTAATGGCCGAGCCGATCACGCTCGAGGACGCCACCGCCGACGGTCGGTTCGAGCCGATGCGTCACCCGCTGCAACGCTCGGCCGGTGAGCTACTCCAGTCGCACGGGTTCAACCTCGCCGACATGACCATGACCGAGGCGGCCGAGGCGTGGACCTACCTCGAGCCTCGGTGCGTCACGTGGTGCACGACGGTCGGTATCTCATGGTGAGACGAACCGAGTCGAGGCCCGTGTGCGGATTCTGCAAATGCTCGATCGGCCTCGCCGTGAGGTACTCGGCGCTGGCAGACGAGTTCGAGTTGCCCCGTGGAACGGGCATTGTGATATGCACGCCAGCGTGCCCCGATCGGCCGCCGTCGGCCAAGGTGGTACGCCGTGGGAGAAAGGCCCCCCAATGAAAACGATTCAACTGACCGACGGCCAACTCGAGCACGCCGAGTCGTGCGTGCTCGACATTCTCGAGTTGCTACACCGAGCCGACATGTACGCGCTCGAGCAGGGCCACCCGTTGCCCGACTGGCACTCGAACGATGGCGGCCGAGTCACCGTCGATTGCGCCGCCCGCAGGGTTCGCGCTCTCGCCTCGTACCTCGGCCTCGAACTCGAGGCCCGATCATGATGCACATATCGACGGGGTTCGCACCCGACGGTGAGGGTTGGTATTCAATCGGGTGTGGGTGCGGCCAACACCTCGGGGAGTTCCCCGACGCCGAGACGGCCGCCGACGCCCTCGCCGCCCACGCTTACGACGCGGGATACGCCGACGGCAGCAAGGAAAAATCATGAGTCAGATCATTGTCAGGGTGCGCCACGTCGGCCGAGTGCTCGGCACCCGCGACCACCTCGACGCGATCATCGAGTCGGGCGGCCACCGACTCAAAGAGGGCACCCGTTGGGAGTTGCACCCCGTGCGTGTCGGCAAGCCTCGATCGAGGTCGACCGACCCCGACACGTCGGCCGTCGCCGCGGGCACAGTCAAGAACCCGACCGAGGCGCAATGGCGAGTGCTCACGCACCTCGCCCGACTCGAGCCAGCGACCGACGAAATGGTCGTGCGCTCAGTTCAAGCGACATGCGTCTTGTGCGGCCAAGAGCACCTCGGCGGCGGCGTGCCCCGTGACCACGCTCACCGCCCGCACATGACCCCTCAAGGGGTGCGGTCCCGACGTGCCGAACTCGTACGCCTCGGCCTCGTCGTCGAGGTCGATCGAGACGGCACCACCAAGACGGGCCGACCGGCCATTCGCTGGCGCGCCTCAAGGATCGCAACGAACAAGTGGCCCCCGCTCCGGTTCGGCCAAGCCGACCCCGACAAGGCCCCCGACCTACAGACCGAGGCACCGCCTCACCCGACCGAGCAACTCGCACTCGAGGAAGGTTCGACCAATGACAACTGAGCTAGTTCCCGGCACCCGCCCGTGCGCCACATGCGGTGGCGACTTGATCGGCCTCGAGCGCGCGTTCGGCACGTGCGGCCATTGCGGCGGGCGGTCCCTCAAGCCGACCGAAACCGTCGCCTCGAGTCGACTCACTGAGGTGACGCCCGTGTGCAACGCCGAGAACGATTACGAGGGTGAGACGTTGTGGTGCGCTCTCGACCTCGGCCACGACGGAATGCACGACGACCTCAACGGCGCTCGGTGGTCGACACCGACGCGGGAGGGGTGGCTCAGTTGAACGAGTTGCCCAAGGGCTACCGCATGTGCGACGCCCCCGGTTGCACCGCAGCGACGAACGTCGGGTTCTACTGCCGCGAGCACAAGGCCCTCGAGGTGCCCCGAGTCGACTGGCCGAGCGACCGTAATGGCTTGCTCGAGTTGGGCCTCGGCGACGTCGACCTCGACTCGATCGACGACGGCGATTACGAACCGGCCCCGTCGGCGGTGGTGACCGGCCGCCCGATCGCGTTCCAGCGGCCCCGCATCGCGACCTCGAGGGGCGGCAAGCGGCACGGTTGGAATCCGCCTCGCTACACCGCGTACAAGCACGACGCGGGCCGCCAGTTGCGTGAGCAACTCGGTTCGTTCGGCGACACCCCCGTTGAGGTGTCGATCGTCGTCGCCGACGACGTCGTGCTCGTGAGCGTCGACCCCGTGCAACCGGCGCGGGTGCGCGGCAAGCTCCAAGGCGATATCGACAACTACGCCAAGTCGATCCTCGACGCATTGCAGGACACCGGCCCGCACAAGAACCAAGTGCCGGTGATCAACGACGACAAGCAAGTGCGCCGAGTGAACGTGCGGTTCCCCCTGCCCGACCCCGAGGGCGAATAGGTGGCGACGGGTCGAGGCCCGCGAGGACACGCAACACGCCCGACCCGCCGCCGCCCGTCAACACTAGAAAGCGAGCACAACCAACCATGAACACCGACCACCTCATCGAATTGCACGGCGCGATCGTCGATCCCGACGGCCACGTATACATACGCGTCGACGAGCTACGCCGCCTCATTGGCGAACTCGAGAACACGACCGACGTCGCACACCGGCTCGGTGTCGCCCCGGTCACAATCCACCAACGCCGCCAACGCGGCACCATGACCGAGGAACCGATCACCGAACGCCGAGGCCCGTTGTGGCACCCCGCCCAATTCGCCGAGGTCGTTGTATCCGACGCGGCCAGCGAGCATAATGACGGCCCCCCGCAAGAAAGGGCTCACTCATGAACCGCACCCTCGCCGCCCTCACCCTCGTCGCCGCCGTGCTCATCGCATGGCAGGCGGTCCCAAGTCCCGCGGCCGCTGACGACGCTGCCGGTTCCGACGTTTGCCGTGTGCACGATCCGTGCGGCACGACCGACACGACCACTCGCCCCAAGCCCCCGAAAGGCGGTGAACCATCGACCACCACGAAGGTTGGAGAGACGACCACCACCACGCAGAAACCCCCGACGGTTTCGAGCACGGTTACCACCGGCACGTCACCGCCCTCGAGTTCGACCCCGACAACGCCCGTGCCGTCGTCGTCCGTACCGAGTACCTCGCTGCCGTCGACGACGTCGTCGACGCTGCCACCGGTGGCGGGCGGGTCGCTTGAATTCGCATGTTGGGGCACCGACCAAATGCGGGTCGAGGTGCACATGCCAGTCGGCCACCGCTCGTGGGGCAGCGTCAAGCGAGTCGACCCCGACGGCACCCCGATCGCCAAGCTCGCCCTTTTCGATTTCGGTGAGATAGACGACGCCCCGCACGTCATGTACATCGACGTCGCCGACGGGTGGCTCGTCAAGGGCGAGGCCGCCGAGGGCGTCGCGACCGACGACGGCGTCGTGCTACTCACAGCGCACGTTGTAGGCCCGTTCGAGGTCGATTGCGGCACATTGCCCGCCACCGGCCTCGGCGGCGATTCTGGCGCACGTGGGCCGCTCTCGTGGGCGCTCATGTTGCTCGGCCTCGGCGGGTTGTTCGCTCTCAAAGCACACGAACAGAAAGGCACCGTGTGAAGTACCTAGCCACCCCGGCCGACGACGGCGCAGTCGTCAAGCCCGACTACCCAACCGAGGACGTCGACGGCGTCGAGCGGGTCAAGCTCCCGATCGCCAACTCGATGCAAGCGACCGTGACCCCCGACACGATCAC
>FUIF01011117.1_pt1 | contig 13719 bp, 17 predicted proteins | sample 1003461 | NCBI WGS metagenome assembly FUIF01 (sample SAMEA80401918, study PRJEB19352) | marine metagenome | reverse complement strand
AAGCTGGCTATCTGGATACCGGCACACCGGGGGCGCTGTCGGCCTTTACCGCAGTATCAGACGGTAGTTTTTCAGTAGAAGTTGATGGCGTTAACCAACAACTGACGCTATTGGATTTCAGTTCAGATACGTCTCTGACGGAAGTCGCCGCGACCATTAATACCGCACTGACAGGTGCTACTGTGACGTTTGAAAATTCTGTCTTCCGAATTACATCAAACACGACCGGCGACAGTTCAACCATAGGTGTGCTGACAGCAGGCACTGCCGGCACGGATATCAGTGGACCCGGATTCTTGAACGGTTTGCAGGGTGTTGGCATTGCAACCGATGGTTATTTGCCCACCACATTTGCCAACGAATTGGCATTGATTGCTGAAGCTGCTCGATGCTCAGGTCGATTTGTGTATGGTTGGGCCCTGGACCGAGTGTATCGCGATACTGCGGACCAGGAAGCAGCAGCAACCTGGATTGCCGGCCGAACCGGGTTTATGGCACTCACCAGTAATAATCTGAATGCCGATGATGCCTCATTAACTACGGATATCGGGTCGGTTATTAACACCGCCGACAACAGTCGCGCCTCTGCTTATCGGTCGTCCTTCCCGGAGGAATATCCTTGTGTTTCTTCATTGGCAAGACTCCTGTCAGTGGATTACGCGGCGGAAGATTCAACCATCACCATGAAGTTTAAAAACCTGCCAAGCATAAGCCCAGAGCCCATCAATGAAACTGAATTGACCGGCCTGCTGGCAAAAAACTACAACGTTATGACTTTGGTGGGCAACAACTCCCGTGTGTATCGCAATGGCGAAACAGGCTCTGACACATTCTTCCAGGACAGCCGTGTTGGTTTAGACAATTTGCGCGAAGAGTTGCAGGTCGCTGTTTACAATGTGTTTCTCCGGGAGAACGCTGTGCGACTTAATCAATCAGGCGTTGATCTGCAACAGGCAGCCATGCGCACTGTTATGCAGCGTTATGTGTTCAATGGGTTCTTGTCAGCTCGCCCGGAAGCAGATGCCACCCGGGAGGATGGTCAACGAGTGCTACCACCGTTTGAAATCACCTATACACCGCTGCGGGATTTGACAGATGCGGACCGGGCAGCCCGGGTCGGACCTCCGTTCACCATCATCGCCCGAGAGTCCGGCGCCATCCACACCACTGTTATTAACGTGAATGCATTCAGCTAAGGGGTATTTGAACTATGGCGAGATTAACGTACTACAATCAAAATACCCATTCGGTCATTATCCAGGGTGTTTCGATCAGGGACTTTTACGAAGGCGAGGATGTGATTGCCTGGGAGCCTCAAGGTGATTTAATCACCGCTACCCGCGGCCTTGACAGAAATGCTATTTCTGTCGGGTCCGGACGACCTGGTGCACTCACACTGAGACTGAAACCCACAAGTCGAAGCATTATATTCCTCCAGGAGTTGGCAGAAATCGGCGGTAATTTCCGTCTGGTCGGCGCTTTGGTCACCACCGGTGTAGAGGATGTGCTTGCCTTGATTGATGCTGCCGTGGAGGATATGGGTTTCCAAACCGGCGGCCCGACCATGCAGGCTAGGGTATTCAAACTTACTGCTGCTAACTACACACTCACGGAGACTATCGCTTGACCAGTAAACGCTTGTTGGATATCGAAGGGCGTAAATACGCCCTTTTTCCTATGCCCCCTATGAATTCGGTGTACTACGGTCCTAAAGTTGTTCAATCATTATCGCAGTGTATCTCCGGTGTTGATTTAGCGGCCGTTGTGGCTGCGGCCGAAAGTAGCGAAAGTAAGGCGGAAAGTTTGGGCATGGAGTTGCTTAAAATGCTTCCCAATTTGGATGCGAAAGTATTTTCCGATCTGATGATGGAAGCTATGCAATTTGAAGTATCTTGCCCCAGCGGTAAATTGTCTGTGGAATCTATCTTTAACCAATGGTTTACAGACCATCCCGGTGACCTTTTTCCGGTTGGCATATGGGCCATCTGGGAACACAGCAAAGATTACTGGCTAAAGAGCGGCGCAGGCTTCCAGAGCGTACTGGGGGTGGGCCTGCCGTCAGAGTCCCCGAAGACTGGCAAGCAGACTACCTAATTACTCGCGCTCTGGAGTCTGGCTGGTGTCGTTACATTGAATTGATTGACGGCACCCTATCAACGGCGCAGTTGCTGGACATGCATGATAAGCTGGATTTGCGGGACTGGATTGAAGCCGAGCAATACGCCGCCGCAAGAGCACAGTCAGAAGAGGGTAAATAGTGGCCATTGTCGACGAACTGGTAACGCTGCTGTCATTGGAGGGTGACGATAACAACGAGCGCGTTGCTAATCAACTCAAACAAGGTCTGGACGGCATCGAGAAAGTGGCCAAGCGCGCCGGGATTGTGCTGACCGGTGTTACTGTTGCTATTGGAGCCTGGACCAAAAGTTTAGCCGACAGCTTGGATGAAACCGGTAAATTTGCCGCCAGTGTTCGTTTCGGATTTGAAGAGCTTCAAGAATTTGAATTTGCTATTCAGCGCAACGGCGGCACCATCAGCGAATTTCGGTCTGATGTCGAAAAACTTTCCAGTTCCATGGCGTCACCCATCCCGGGGGAATTCAACCAAGTATTGTTTTTATTGGGCGTTGCTGCCCGGGATGCTCAGGGTAATCTGAGATCCACAGAAAATGTACTTGTCGACTTAGCGGCCAAATTCAGCCAATTCGATCAAATAGAAGCCCAGCAATTCGGGCAACGTTTGGGGTTATCCCAGAGTACCATCCGTTTGCTTCAACAAGGCCGGTTTAGCCTGGAGGAACTGCGGCAAGAAGCCCGGGCCCTGGGCGGTATTATGCCGGCAGAAGCCGCAGAACGTGCTGCCCAGTTCAACGACCAGTTGACCAATATCCAGTTTGCCATGAAAGGCATCACACAGACCGCCGGCATTGCGTTATTGCCGGTGTTGACCGAGGTGGTGCAACGGACCAACCAATTCTTTTTAGCCAACCGTGAAATTATTACCAGTGGTTTGCAGACCTTTGTACGAGGTGTCATCACCGGGTTCTCCAATTTTATCAATATCGTCAATCGACTGATTACTGCCGTGGGTGATTTACTGAGTCCATTGGAAGGTGTGATTGGTAATTTCGATGCGGTTGACGGGATAGCGACGATTGTTACTGCAACCCTGGTCGGTTTAACCGGTATTGCGTCGATATTTGCCGCTAAATTTATTGTCATTGCTGCCGCCATAGCTGCGGTCGTGTTGCTATTTGAGGATTTGTACACCTATTTGCAGGGAGGTGATAGCTTATTCGGACGATTTACCCAGGCAGCGGCTGAAAAATTTTTACAGTTACATGAAAAAATTCAGGAAATCCAAAAAAATATACGAGAGGGATTTACCGAATTTTTAGCAGATATGCGAGAAGAATTTTTATTGTTTGTGGATAAGTTGCCGCTGATTAACGTCAACACGAATCGCACTATTCAACCAGGCGGTGAAACTCTGCCGACCCGGGCAGGGGATGTAATCGATATACCGGTCCCCCCGGCGGTCAATCAAACCAACCAAAGTATGCGAGGAGGCGACACCAATATCACCATCAATGAAAGCGGCAATGCCAAACTGACAGCCATTGAAGTGGGCCGAAGAATTGGCCTACGCCAAAGCGCGATCGCGCCAGGCATCAACGCACCGGTGCTTTCCTAATGACTATTGGCATCGTTAACATCTTCCGCGCCGGCACGGCCACAGTGATTGAAACGCCGATTGATTTGCGATTGGTGGAAACACACGACAAAGAGGCGACAGTCGTCACCACCCCCATTGAGGACGGCACCAATGTCACGGACCATATCATCCTGCAGCCCGATATCGTCACGGTCCAAGCCGAGGTCAGTAACTTGGACGGCTTTTTATCCTTCAGCACCGGTGAGCGGGCGAAGACGGCGTGGCTTGACCTCAAGCAAAAATTGAATTCCAGGCAACTGTTTGACTTGGTGACCACCCACGAGAATTACACGAATATGGCTCTGTCGCGCATTTTTGGAGAAAACAGCGCCCCGTTTAACGGTCGGCTTATTATTGACCTGATGTTTATCCGGGTCGACCTGACCCAAACCGCAGTGATCGAGATTGCCGAAACTCAGTTGGACGATGATGCCACCACCGGTGTATCCAAATCCGCATCCAGCGAGCTCCAGGGCGGCCAATTGGATGCTATCACCGCGACCGACAATACCAGCCTAGCGGCTCAAATCGTCGACGCGATCAGGGAGGCGTTCCAGTGACCCAGATCATACCACTTACCAGCGATGGCTCCCGCCGTGTTACCGTGAATTTGGGTGCCATTGGTGTGTACACTTTTCGTACATATTGGAATTACGTAAGCTCCACGTGGAACATGGATATTCTCGATGCGGAGGACAACGTTCTGTCCCACGGTTTAGCCATGGTCATAAACACGAATGTGGTACGATATTTGCCCCAGTTGGCTGATATTTTCAACGACATTCGGGTGGCTGACCTGGACGGCAACGCCAATCGCACCCTGGATAGCTTGGGTACCGGCGCCCAGGCGGCACAGTTTGATGAGGGTGACTTGAATATCGCGCCTTCTGCCCTACCACCCCTGATTGTGACCATCAGTGATGTTATCCCATGAGTGCCAATCAGCCCCTTATCCGCAATATCGAGCTGCTGGTGGGTCCCCTCGCGGAGGATCAGGGTGGTGGCCCCACGTCCCAGGCGCTACGGCTGTTCTCAGACGGTAGCCGCACGGGGCTGCGAATCAGCTTCAATGTCAAAAAGACCCTGATGAGCACCCCCAATGTGTCGTCCATATCCATTTACAACCTGAGGCCGGCCACCCGGGAGCGGATACGGGCCACCCTGTCCCGGGTCAGATTGTCGGTGGGTTATGAAAACACCGGCATTAATGTGCTCTCTCAGGGCGGGATATTGTCGTCTGTGACCGAAAAGAAGCCACCAGAATACGCCACCACACTTCAAATCCTCGATGGATTCGGCGGCCAAGTGAAAGGGATATCGAATGTCACCTTTGACGGCCGAATCCAAGTCGCTGAGATCGTCAGGACCATCGCGGCGGATATGCCTGGGGTGGAAGTTGGTCGCATCGATATCGACGGCTCTGTGGGTAGCGGAGGGTTGAGTATCACCGATCGCACCGCGGACGCTTTGGACGCCCTGGCCATGCAATTTGGCTTTAGCTGGTCGATTCAGGACGGTGTCTTCCAAGCAATCAGCGACCGGCGGTCATTCAACCGGACGCTAACTGTCAGTTTCCGCAACAGAACGTTGATTCAGGCGACACCTTTACTGGCCGGGCCCATGCAAATTGAGAATGGCGTGGAAATCGTCGCTATACTGAACCCCCGTGTAGGGCCTGGTGACCGGGTACAATTGGAAAGCGAAGTGAATCCCGGCCTGAATGGCGTCTATAAAATTCATGAGTTGGACGCCACCGGCGATACGTATGACCAGAGTTGGACAATGACGATCAGGAGTTACCGGATACTGTGACCGATACGCGAAATCAGTCAGATGCCGATGAATTGAAATTGACCATTGATCGGTTAATCGCCCGGGCCCGTACCGCCATACCAGCCCGGGTAGATGCTTTTGACGCCGCCACACAGTTGGTCACCGCCTCACCGTTGATTCGGAAGATTCAGACCATCGATGGGGTTAAAACCACCGTTAATGTGGCCCAAGTCGTCCAGGTGCCGCTCCTGATACCCTACGCCCAGACAGCCGGATTCGCGCTTACGCTGCCCATACAGGCGGGCGACACAGTGCTCCTGGTTGTCGCTGACCGTAGTATCGATAACTGGCGGGAGTTTGGGGGTGTCCAGGATCCGGTGGAAACTACCGTCGCCAGGCACCACGATCTGACCGATAGTCTGGCCATTGTGGGCTGTACCCCAGATCCCCAGGCTCTCAGTGGCTATTTGACCAATGGCATCGAAATCCGCAATAGTGACCGTTCGGTGAGGGCATCGTTATTTGCTGATCGGGTGGAATTGGTGGCTGGCACTAGCCAGATAGTTATTAACAACGACGGCACCATCACCATGACGGCCCCGGGGGATGTGACGATTACCGGCAATGTGTCGGTTACTGGTACGATAACGGCGACTGGTGAAATTACTGGTAATGGCGTTGCCCTTAGCACACACACACATGGTGGTGTAACCACCGGCGCCGGGAATACGGGAGCTCCTAACTGATGACGTGGACATTGTATCTGGATCCGATTAAACACGATTTGAGCATTACCAACGGTAATTTTGCCCGGGTGGCCGGCACCGATGAAATTATTCAGCGGATAAAAATTGGTCTATGGCACTACTTGGGAGAATTCTTCCTGAATACTGTGGACGGGACACCCTGGTACGAAAGCATCCTGGGCCGCAAATCGGACTCAGGGGTGGCGAGCTCCATACTGAGAGCTAGGCTATTGAGTTTTGAGGGGGTCACCGGGATTCGGCGGTTTGAGCCTCGATTTAACAATTTGACCCGCGAATACGAGATATCGGCAGATATTGATATCGCCTTAGCCACCGGGGCTGAAACCACGATCAGTCTTGATTTATCAGTGAACCCGGAGCAATAACAATGGCGAATTTTGGACTCACCCCCGAAGGTTTTAATTTGAAACGGCTCGATGACATTGTCGATGAGTTGCAGACCACCCTCAATCAGATTGAAGATCCGGAAACCGGTGAAACCCTCAACATTGATTTACGGGGCGATGATCCGTTTGCTCAGGCCATTTTTGCGGTTGCTGATATCCATGCGAAGGGATGGGAGGCGCTGCAGTTGGTCGCAAGATCATTTGATCCTGCACAGAACACCGGCGCCGCGCAATCAGGTGCTGTCCAATTGAACGGTATCAGCCGGATAGCGGGATCAAAGAGTACTATTCCCATCACATTGACCGGTGTTTCAGGGACAGTGGTCCCCGCCAATAGCCGCATCAGCGACGCACAGCAAAATACCATATTTTTAACGGATGTCGCTTACACGATCGGCGTGGGCGGAACAGTAACGGGTCAAGCTAGCACGGAAAATAATGGCGCATTTACACAATTAATTAACACCGTAACAACGATTATAACGCCGGTCTCAGGATGGACTGCAGTGAACAATACAGCAGATTCAACACTGGGGAGGGTTGAGGAATCCGACGAAGACTTACGAGTGCGACGGGATCAATCAACTGAAGTGCCAAGTGTTGGGCCTGTCGAGGCTATCCGGGGGGCATTATTACAGGTATCCGGCGTCACCTTCGCCCGGGTTTTGGTCAATAATACCTTGACAACGGATTCGAACGGCATCACAGCGAAAGCCATTGCCGCGATTATTGTGGGCGGTAATGACCAGGAAATTGCCCAAACATTGTTTTTGAGAACCGCAGCCACTGCCAATTATTTCGGCACCACAACAGTCAATATCACTGATAATCAGGGAGAGGTTTATCCCATTCGGTGGATACGCCCCACTGAAGTCGATATTTTTATCAACTTGGACATTACCATCACCAATTCCAATGTTTTCCCTGGCAATGGCGCCGATTTGATCCGGGAGGCGATTATAGGGTATGTTCAGCAGGGCGCTTCGGCGCTTGGAATTACCAGTGGATTTAAAGATTTGGGATTTGTGCCAGGAGAAGACGTAACAGTTGGACGATTATATACACCGGTGAATAGCATTGATGGCCACACGGTGACGACGTTGGAAATTGGTTTGTCGGCCGGCACCACCGCAGTGACACCGATTACCATTAACTTTGACCAGATCGCGGCTTTTTCATCAGCCAACATTGATATAACGGTTACCTAATATGGTTGATAGTATTTTCAGTTCTGAGGGCGATTTAGCGATCGATACCAGTTCGCTGGCTATCGATATGTCTGAGCGCGCACAGAGTCGGTTGTTCTATCAATTTCAGAATAGTTGTGTGTTGAGACAACTAGTGGTAGCCCTCGCCAGAATGGAACAAGAATTATATGACGCCATCGTAGAAGTATTGCGTGGTTTTCAATTAGCCAATGCCCTTGGCGTTAATTTGGATGTGCTTGGCCGAATTGTAGGACAGGAAAGAATTGTATTAAATGCGGCTGATAAAATTTGGTTTGGTTTTGATGGTCCTAGCAGCAATATTGGCGGCTATGACAATTCACCCAATTGGGTAACCGGGGCGTCGCTTTTTGGTAATGTGATTGCGTCAGATTCTGAATACCGCCAATTAATTTTAGGTAAGGTTTTTAAAAATCATGTCAAAGTCGGATCAGTACCTGAACTCATACAATTTTCTTTTTTCTTGACCGGTCGGTTTGTGTCTTTCCGATCCGATGGTGACGCAGAAATAGCACTGGTTGTGCCCTTTGAAATGTCGCAAAATGATGTCACCACATTGACAACGGTTTTTAATGACCTAACTGCTGATCAGCGTTATTTAATACCCATGCCAGTAACTGGTAGAATTTCTCAAGTCATTACGCTTCCGCCTGTTGCAACGGCCGTTCAGTTTGTCGGATTTGATAGTGTAACCAGCGTTATAGGTGTGCCAGATGAAGACTTTATTTGGATCAGTGGCGCACCCTTTGTATAAGGTATAGAAATTATGGCAAGCGAAAGAAGTTTTCAAATACCGGCGATCTGGGCGGCATCCGCAACAACAGTTATACCACCCACGCCAACACCAGGCGTTTCTTACCGTGACGAAAGCGTTTTGGCTTCTGTTATTGAAACGGGCTGGTCTTTCCGCACTGTTTTAGAAAGTTCTGCTGCCAACCAAGCGTTACATCAAGCTTTTAGTGTCATTAACGAGGTTGATAAGCGCGGTATTCCAGGATGGTCCGATCAAATTGACTATACAACTGTCCCGGCTTTGGTCCGCGGTTCTGATGGTAATTATTACAAATCATTGCAAGCAAGCGGACCGTCCACCGCGGTACAAGATCCCATAAGTTCGCCCACTTTCTGGGAGTTATTTGATGGTACTGTGTACACAGCAGGCACCAATGTTCAAATCAGCCCCACTGGTGTTATCAGTGCCACAGACACTAACACAGATACCACCTACACGGCCGGTACAGCTTTAGATTTAAACGGTACTGAATTCAATTTAGATTTATCTGAACTCACCATATCCAGCAGCGACGGCGATACAGATACAATCGTTACCGTGGATGAGGCTGGTAACCAACAGCGTGTAAATAAGGGAAATATTAACTTATCCGGCTTCAACAATGATGCGGGTTTTACAACTTCAGCAGGCACTATCACAGAAATAATTGCCGGAACAAATTTAAGTGGCGGCGGTATTAGCGGTTCAGTAACCGTAAATTTTGATGGTACTGTTGATAATTTGGATTTTTCTAACAATACCATTTCCAGCACTGACACTAATGGTGATATTAATCTGGAACCAAATGGAAATGGAGATTTAAGGTTGGGGAATTCTACCGGTGCCAATATAACCATTGATAACGATGGCGAGGTAACGATTAATCGCAGTGGGGGATTGAGATGCTTTTTTACGTTCGCAGAAGGTCAGAGTATACAGTCGTCTACTACCAACAACCCGTTGCTTCAGTTCTTCCAAGATGATGGCACTACCCGAAATGGGTTTATCCATTTCCGTGGCGACACCGGTCTACAGATTTTTCAGCAGGTTCCCGGTTTATCAATACTTTTTCAGAGTGTCGATGTAGGAGGGGTGGCACGCTCAGGTTTTGTTATGAATCCGGATGCGGAAACCACCTTGCGTGGGGATACCAATCTGAACTTGCAGGTTGCTGCTGGGGAAAACGCGATTGTCTGTAATGCCAACGGTAGTGTTGATGTTTACAATAACAATGTCCTTGTGGGTAGTTTTTTGCCAGCCGCATCTGGTGGTCTTGAAGTTGAAAATACGTTAACAGGCACTGGTCGGGAGCGAGTATTGACGACCAGTGATTTGCCGTCCGGCTCTGATATTTTAGCCAGAGTGTCGTCAAACATTACTGTTCCTGGCACATCGCCAATAACCGCGCTAACTGTTGCTGTTGAATCTAATAGCTTTTATACAATAGATGCTTTTATTTTAGTAGGATTTGATAGTTTTGATGATGTAAGTTTAGATTTTACAATACCTACTGGTACAACTGGTCAAGTTGCAGCTACTTTACATGGTACTGGGGTATCAGAAAGTGTATTACTTTCGGATTCAATAACTGTAATCTCTAGTACTTTATCTTTTTCAACTAATGGTTTCGCATCACAGCCAGATTTTATTCGTATAACAGGAACCATTCAAACTTCTTCAACTGCTGGTAATATCTCTTTAAGAGCAGCTAAATTGGCAAATACTAGTTCTGATGATGGTGTCATAATAGCTAATAGCTGGATAAAATTGACAGAGTTACCCTAATATTGGAGGAATAAATGGCAAGCGAACGCAGTGTCACTCTTACAGCGATCTGGGCCTCTGGTGCAGTTACGGTTATACCACCGACACCAGTGCAAGGTATCGGCTATCGGAATACCGCCTTATCTACTAGCGATATTGAAGACGGATATTCGTTTGACACAATACCCTCAAGCGCTGACACCAACCAAGCGATTTTTGAAATTGCATCGATTGTTAGTGAAGTTAACACCCGGGGTATCGCGGGTTGGTCCGACCAAGTGGATTATGCCACTGTGCCAGCGGTTGTCAGGGGATCAGACGGGGAGTTTTACGAATCACTATTGGCAAGTGGCCCGGGGGTAGGTGCCGGTGTACAGGATCCTATTTCAAGCCCAACTTACTGGCAAGTGTTCCGGGCGCTGGATCTTTCAACACTAACGATATCCAACAGCGACGGCGATACCGATTTTTTTGCAACGGTAGATGAGTCCGGGAACCAGCAGAGAGTTAGCAAAGCCAACATCGCACTGTCAGGATTCAATAATGATTTGACGTTTGATGAATTTCCGACCGGTACACGCATGCTGTTTCAGCAAACCGCAGCGCCTACGGGTTGGACAAAAGACGTGTCGGCCGGCGTTAATAACCGCGCCTTGCGTATCACTAATGGCACCGCGGGTACTGGCGGTAGTGTGGGGTTTACCACATTGTTTGGCCGCACGGCTACAGACGGGCACACACTGTTATTAGCTGAAACCCCGGCGCATACTCACTTAACGGGTGGTAATACCGTGTGGGGTTCGGTCACTAACGAAGCGTCTTTGATTGGTCCAGATTACGATCCACCCGATACCGATGGCCGTATCTTGACCGAACAATCTCGCGGTGGCGACCAGGCGCACTCCCACAACATTGATATGCGTGTACTCTACACTGATGTGATTATTGCAACGAAGAACTAAGCTATGTCTGATAATGATTGGTGTCCGTTGATACAAAAAAAATGCAAGCAGCATAAATGCAAATTCTATATGCAAGTTCGCGGTACCAATCCGCAGACGGGCGCAGAGGTTGACAAGTGGGATTGTGCGGTTGCTTTATTGCCCATGCTTACCATAGAAAACTCACAGCAACAACGCCAGACCGCTGCTGCTGTGGAATCGTTTAGAAACGAAATGGTGAAGGCGAATAATAATTCGGTGAAGTTGCTGGCGAATGCCGCTAAATTACATCTTGTAAGTGATAAAAGTTAATCAACGTCAGGCAAACTATTATTACTTATAAGGTATCTTCCAAGAATAACCGCTGATGTCGAATGTCAATTGCCCACCACAACCTACAGCGTTAATGTAAGATTCTTGGTCGTTATTGAAAGGCGGCCCAGACAATACATTGCTAGTATGCATGAGGGAGCAATATCCGCTGAGGTTTTCGGTGTATTGCCGCTCAAACTTACCCTCCAGCACAAAGATAAAGCCATCGCCCTGGAATCCATTGGAGCGCGTGTCACCGATGGGTTGATACATACCGGATGTGACTGTAAAGGTTTCGCACCCGGTCAATAAAAAAATCAATACCAATACAATATTTTTCATAGTCCCGTTTCCGATTTAATAATCATCCTCTTTTTTTTCTGACGCAAAATTTATATTCACCCGGTAATCTTCATTTACTGCGCCAAGAATAGCTTTAGTCAATGCGGTAACGAGATCATCAGCAGATATTGCTTTTTGAACGGCCAATTTTATTTCAGATTCCCTTTTTTTAACGGCTTCCGTTACCGATTCCTTGGCCACTCTGCGAATGATGTCACCCACTAAATATTCTAGATATGTAAATTTCTTATCTCTATATTCTGGCTGGCTGCCATATTCGTTAACCTCTTTTGAAAGCGCCGCTTTAACCAGCATATCTATTGCTTCGGGTGCATCGTTAAAAGCCTGTACTATTTTTACTTGAATAGCCGTTTGTACAAGATCTTTCATTTCATCGGTTGTGCTCATTTTTTAGTCTCCAGTTTTAACACAGTTATTTTAAGGGTGGACTCTGGATATACCCAACCAAGGGGACCAAGGAACTAATAAGCTACTACCATTCACCCCTTGATAATGGATTCGAACCTCGATGTAGTAGCACCGTTTCGTCCAGAGTCCACGCTTAAAATCACTGATTCGCTGCCGGCATTCCGTAAATGTGTCCACTATAAGCCGCATCACACCAAGCTACTGCCATATCCGCATGTATACGCGGTATATCATTTGCGGTCATAGGCTCTACATGATCGGGGAAAAAACCAGGTGGCCAATTGAAGTGAAGACAAAAATGTCGATAAGCTTGAATATGCTTGATATTGTAAATATCAAAAAAATCTATGAACGATATCATTTCATTACTCATTGTCTTCTCCTAACAAATCCCATCCTTAAAAAGCTTAAATTTTAGTTAAATCTATCGTACCATCTTGATCTGAAATTTTTTTCATGCATTTCTTACAAAATTCATATTCGATCGATCCAAAAGGTCCTGTTTTTAAAATCACAAATTCAAAATCTTTTAATTGATTTTCCATGCTTACAGAATAATCAACCATTGAAAATTCAATTTCTTTATTACAACCATCGCATGTTACTTTGACATTAATCATTGTAAATTTTCAACAAATCCCCTTATTGACACATTCGTTGTAGTCCATGGTGCTGGCAATGATGTACAGAATCGCCAGCCCCAGGAAAATTAAAAAATATTTGAAGTTAGGTGACACGTTTACGTCGGCGATTGAGAAAGTTGGGATTTCTTGCTTTCGCTGTATTGTCGGAGCTCTCTTGCCTCCCCTTCGCTGATATTTAACTGCCCCCACATGTCCATGTTATCGACTTTTTGTAGTTGCTCTACGGTTTGGGCTACATCTATAAATCCTTTAAGTTTGTTAAATGCAACTGATTTACCTTCGCCTATATCTTGCGCTGGTGTCGATTGCACCCCAGGAACCGGCTGTCCTTGTGCCGGTTTTGCTGCCTGGGGCTGCGCCTGTCCTTGTGATGACGATGGGCCTGCGCCCTGCTCCTGTGATGTGTCAGTTACTGAAGCCGGTTCAGCCACCGGGTTAGGATTCGGATTATCAGGGTTTTTAGTTGTTTTGCGTTTTTTTCGAAAAACACCACTCTCTGTCACCGAAGGTTGGTTTTTTTCTTTTGACCAGCCGTGTTCTTCGGGGTCATAAACTTGTTTATTAAAGTCAACCCAATATTGGTTACCCTGCTCATCCTGCATAAGCAACGGCCATTTAAATTCATCTGACACTGTTGATGTGTGAACA
>FUIF01002003.1_pt1 | contig 13722 bp, 12 predicted proteins | sample 1003461 | NCBI WGS metagenome assembly FUIF01 (sample SAMEA80401918, study PRJEB19352) | marine metagenome | reverse complement strand
CATATCTTGTGCTTTTTTTAATGGCAATCTACTAACTCTCTCCCCACTATTTTTTGTTAACTTTTCTTGTATGGCCTTTTCATACTCTTCGTCTGTTCGATAGGGGACTAAGTGATCTTGTTTAACATAACCAAGAGGACTACCTTTAGGGTCATACTTAAACCCCAAATTAGGGTTAGCTATGGTGGGATCGTAACTACCCTCTTTCATAAGTTTTATTAGTTTATCTCTATCTATTTCTGATACACCTCCTTTTTGGAATCTCTTAACTAAGCCGCCCTTTTTATAGTCTTCTTCATCTGTGTAAAAAGCAGGGTAATCTTCTTCCAATCTACGTCTAAGTTTTCTATTTATATTTACACCGTTGTTTCGTTCTCTTTCTCTCAAAGCATCCATTCTTCTACTCAAAGAGTTTCTTATGTCTCTACCGCTTATACGAAACTCTGGGTATTTATCGTTAAACCTATCTATTTTTTCTTTTATGTCGTCATACATATTATCGTCATCAAAGTGAGTAGCTAAAAACAATGCGCCTAAAAGACGAGTTCTTAAGCCTGTAATTTTAAGCTCACCTGCTTTCATTCTTATTGCAGACTTTTGCTTACGTAATACATTCTCTGGTGCAAAACCAAGTGCTCTGTACAATACATCTACAGCGTCTAAATCACCTTGTATTTCAGTTCCTTTTGTGAGAGATACTGCAGCTTTATCTGCTAGGTAACGTTCTGCTTTTGAAATGTTTGCTGCAAGTATAGGTGCGGCAGCTTCAAATGCGGCTCTTGGATTGTATTCATTCATGTATAAGTTTGCAGCTTTAGCAAAGTTAGCTCCTATTGATACGGTAGGACCTAATAGATTTATTAGTGTAGCCTTGTAAGCATCTTCATAGTTAAGTTGAAGACCGCTATCTCGCATCCATAAATTTGCTAAATCTAAACTAACCCTCTCTGATATACCTATATTTGCTAACTCTCCCGGAGCACCTCTTAACAACATAGCCGCTCCTTTACCGCCTATTGTTTGAGACAATAAACCATTTACATAAGCTTCTCCGTCTTCTATTCTGTCTTCTTCATCATCAAACGCAGCAGAAAATGCTTCTATTGCAAGCATACTAAACGTGTATATAGGTAAGCCCGCTGCACCAGCCATTAAAAATGTTATACCTAACATACCAACTAGCCTTTTTCTTGCCTCTGCTTTTTCAGCTTTGAGTTGCGGATCATCTCCATCCTTAAATGCTGTCATAACGTAAGCATTACGTATCATGTTGTATGTTTGAATCAAAGAGTATTGCTTGAATTGGAAGATGTTTTTAATAAAAGGTTGAGCCAAAACAGGAGGTTTTCCAGCACTTGTAAAATCACCTATAGACATACCTGTTAGATCTTTCGCCTGTTGTATGGCATCTTCAAAAGCATCTTTCTTACCATCTTTTACGTTCTTTTCGTATGCTAATTGAAACGAAGTCATTAACATTATCTCTCTTTGGAATCTCTCAGTGTGATGAAAGAAAGCAGAAATAAAGTCAACTGAAGTTCTGTAACCGCCCACAATACCTCTTGCAACACCCGGCACATCTTGTTCTCTTCCAGCACCTGTAAAGTCATGTGTTAGGGATGCGTTAACATCGTTGTCGTGCATAAATCTTTTATACGCAGTTTTTAGTACAGGTTGCAGTTTAGGATCTACGTCTAATTCATCTATCTTTTTCTCTAGCGTTGGCGCAGTAGTAGAATACTGTACATTTACTGTATTACCTTGTGCATCTTTAGCTTGTTTACTGGACGAGAACCATCTAGACGTTAAGTATTTTGTAGAATACTGCATCATAAGTTTATTGGTTTTACCGAAGCCGAATCTAGCTCCTATATAGGGCATACCTATTGCTGCCATACCTGCAATGTTTATTAAACCAGAGGCAGGAGCAGTTAGTAACCACAAGAAAGTAAACTGAGTTAGTCCGTTAGATATGTTATCTGCTGTTGTGGTTGGTTTTATACCTAATATGTGTGTTGCTCTAGCATCAAGCTCTCTGACTAAGTCTATTTTTAACGTTAGGATCTGTCTACATTTCTGTCTTGTTTTGCTGCTATATACGCATTGTCTATTTGTGTAAAGAAAGAGTCGGTGTATTTTAATCTTGATCTCTGATACGCAAAACTAATCGCTTGTCCTGAAAATATTCTAGCTATATCTGTGCCAGCTCCAACTATGTTTCTTCTTTCTAAAAAAGCTTTTCTTATGTTATTTTCAGGGAGAGTCATAAATACCAATTGAGTTACAGCATCTTCTATATCGTTTTGTAGTTTATTTAAACTCACACCTTTTATGGGTCTGCCATCGTCTGAAGTACGGGTCTGTTTATCTCTTTCGTCTTGAATATCTGCTATTTGTTCTTCTGTTAAATTAGAGTTTTCAAATTCTTTTTTTCTATTTTGAATTATGCCATCCACTATATCTTTTATATTGTTTCCAACAGACGAAGAAACATCGAAAGAGTTTAAAGCTTTTAGTAATCTATTTCCTACATCATTACCCTCTAAACCATCGGCTGTAAATTTAGCGTCTATACTTAAATTAGGGTCTCCCGCTTCTTGTAACTCTTTTAATCTAGTCTCTAATGCCGCATCTCTATCTGCAGCAGATTCAAAAGTATAAAATTCAACAGGTTGTTTTTTACCTGCTCGTTTAACTTGAAACCAATACTCTCCAAATCTTTTTAATGGGAAATACGGAGCTATTCTCCTAGACTTTTTGCTTTTTAACTTAATAATATTTTTTTCAAGGTCTCTTATATCAGCTAAAGTATCTGCTGCTCTTTGCGCTGACATAGCATTTAAGTTCTTTTCCCTAAAATCTTTTTCTTTTTGTAAATCGTTTTCTTTTATTTTTATGTACTCATCTACATAGTTTACAGTTTCTTCATTTGTTTTATCAAAGTAGGTCTTCTTTATTTGTTCTTCAGATCCAAATTGTATTAATGCTTCTGCTATTTTTATACGTCTTTTTTGTGTATATTCTGGATCATCGTCGTGGTTTACAGTAACCATAGTTCTTTGATATTTTTCTACAAGGTCAAAGACAAACCCATCCGTTTGTTTCTGATAAAATGCCTGTAAAGCTTTGTATATGTTTTTAGCTTTAGGGGGTAGCTTTTCATACGCTTTTCTTAATTCATCATCCTTAGGTAAAGACATAGGATCTTTTTGCCTCATAGTTGCAGAGTTCATTATGATTCCTAAATCTTTTAATATATTGTTGTTGTCTCTACCTTTTGTTTTTTCTTTTCGGAAGTTTTGAATGTCACGCATTATTACGGCAGCTTCATTTATTATTGAGTTCCTATCTGCAACATTAGCCTCACTTATTTTTAAAGCTTGTAGATACTGAACCATTTTAGAACCGCCAAGCAAGTTGTTCGTATCGTTTAACATACGAAGGGTGTATATTCTAAACAGTTTTGCTCTTGCTGCACCTGCCATTTGCATTAAAGCTTTTGGAGTGTACTTACCTATTACCTGCTTCCATTTAGGCCTAGCGTTTTGGTTTATGTTACCGACATTGTTGGGTGTCGTTTGATCAGCGTTGGGTGTTTGAGAATTTTCTATAGATAAATCTTCAAAGCTATCTTCTTCTTTTAAGTCCTTTGTATTTTCAGCTATCGTCTTAGCTTGTTTTATAGTTTCAGGATCTTTTGTAGCATCTTCTTTTACCTCTGCTGTCGGCGCTGTTGGTTGTTTTCCTTCAGGTGTTTCTGATTGCTCTACATACTCAAACATTTTTTCTTGCAACTCTGCAAGCTCGGCAGCTTTTTCTATTCTTTTTATATCTACCGTATCACTGGAGCTTAATTCATCTATACTTGCGCTATCTTGAAGTAATACTGCCTTACCTAAATCAACAACAGAGCGTTCGCTTACAAGTTCTTCAGCTAAAACAAACTCTCTACCTTTACCGTATTTTTTTAACGCTAGCTTCTTTTAAGTTTTATCATCATTAAATATGCGTTTTATGACTGCATCAATTACGTTTTGTCTGCCCTCAGAATTAAGGTCTTTACCTTTTGCTTCTTTAAGAATTTCTAATCTAGCTTTCGCAATATTTCCTAGACGTAAAGCTTTTTCTTTTCTTTTTTCATAAGACAGATTGTTTCTATTTTGTATAGAGTTTTCTATATCTCTGGGTAATACAGACGTCCCTTTAAATTTATCTCTTATTTTTTGCTCTTCTTCTGGAGATACCTTATAACCTCGCATATTAGCAAACATGTCTTCTATTTCTTTAAGACCTAAGAAACCTGTATCTCCAGCACTTGCTTTTCGCCTACCTTTACCTGGCTTTATACTATCGAACTCTTTTGTTAGTTTCTTTTCTTGTTTTACTAAATCTGATTTTGGTATGGTTGTTACTTCTGGTTCTGGTTTTACTTCTGGTTCTGGTTTTACTTCTGGTTCTGTTTTTACTTCTGGTTCTGTTTTTACTTCTGGTTCTGGTTTTGCCTCTTCTGTTACTTCTGGTTTTACTTCTGTTGTATTTTTAGGATCAAATATGACAAGCCCGATTTCAGGTGAAGGGTCATTAACTCCATCGAATCCTAGTTTTTGAATAACTTCTTTTATACCTTTGTTATAGTCAGCTATTTGTTTCTTTGAAAACCCTCGTTGCTCAGTTGGAAATACTTCAGGCTGACTCCGTAAAGTGCCTAAAAACCTTCCAAATACTTCATCAGTTAATTGAGGATAAGATTCTCTTAGACTCTTTCTATTTGTTGGATCATTAAAAAAATTTTCCCTAAATTTATTAACCTCATCTGTTCTTAACATTTCTTTGTAGTCGGCTATTTTTAAGTTAGGTTTAACTTTGTACTTAACTACTTCACCATCTTCTTGTCGATCAGCAAAATCTTGAGCTTGTGTTTCACTAGGTGTTAAATATATGCCTTCACCCATGCTCCAGCGCCAGTACCCTTTTTAGTTTTTTTTCGATTGCCCTCTAAAAACACCTCTCCTTCTTCTTCTACTGTATCGTCGACTCGTCTTTCTGTATCTCCAGGCTTGTCAGGAGTAACCCCAGCAGGTCCCACTCCTCTTCCGACAGGTTCTCCAACTTCTTCGGCACCTTCATCGGTTTTTGTGACGTCAGCACTAGGAACGCCAGACTCAGCTCCTTTGCTGTCAGGTTCATCAGGTTTTGTGGCTGCATCATCTTTTTTCTGTGCCTCCTCTAATCTTTGTTGAGTGCGCTGTGACTCTTCATCTAGAGTATCAGCTTCAGTATCTTCTTTCGGTGTTGCAAACTCTACACCAGCAGCAAGCGCACCTGCAACTATTCCTTCAAGTGTTGTAGCACCTGCAACCCCTCTAAATGTTGGGACATCGAACCCCTCTCTTTGTAACGCTATATTCTCAGAAAGTTGTTCCTGAGCAGCTTGGGCACCTTCCGGCCCTGCCTCTTTTAATATTGCCGATGCGTAGTCTTTTAAACCTCCTTTACTTCCAGATTTTATTAAGGAGTCGCCTAATATTTTTTTAGCTATGGGTCCGGCCAACGCTTTGTCAACACCTGTTATGGCAGCAAGTCCACCAAAAGCACCACCTCCCAATATTAAGTCTAAATTCTGACCACCATACTCTTGCGCTAATCTTGCTCTTTCTTCGGCTTGTCGTTCGGTTGCACCCGCATCTAATAATGCTTGTTTTGTTCCATCATAAATAGTGTCTTTTACTATACCTAAACCTTGGGTCGTACCGACGGCTCCAAGAACTCCGACTGTGGCAGCAGCAGGTGCCCCTGCAACTGTAGAACCAACAGCAGCGACAATACCGGGAGCTGCAGTGCCAAGAGCGTTCGTGACTAAATCTATGGGGGCAACTGTGAAAGCTTTTAGAGCAGCTACAACTTGATCACCGACACCTTTATCCTCGGCATCTTTCATTATTCTAGATATTTCTGCACTATCTTGTTTAGACTGTGCCGACATAAGAGAGGCTAAGTATTCTTCTACGCCCTCTGCTGCTTGAGAAAATTCATTGTCTGCACCTAGCGCATCAGATATAAACTTAATACCGGAAACCACACCTCGACCAAAACTAAGAGGAACGTCTGCAACAGATCTAAGAAAGCTTTGATCTTCGGGATCGGGTATTGGCTCAGTAGGTTGTGCTAAATCTGGTTCGGTTGTTGGAGGTGCCTCTACTTCGTCGGCTATGTATCTAATAGCGTCTTCTTGAGTAGCTCCTTCTGGTGCGTCAACCCTATATTTTTTACCAGTTGGTGAAGTTACTTCGTATATAGGCATTTTAAATTACCCATCAACTTCAGTTACTGAGAACCCTTTATATCTATCAGAAGTAATCGGTTCTTCGAGAGTCCCAATGCCACGTTTTGCTAACTCTCTATTTATAATAGAATCTCTTTCTTTTTCTAACTCTTTTAACCTCTTAGGATCTTTCTCTCTACTCATAGCCACATTTAACGAAATTACTTGTTCATTAGTATTATTTATATCTTCAAGTGCATCAGTTTGCAATTTTTTTTTGCCTGTAATCACGAAGTGCTGATGCTGTAAGTCCTGTTGCACCTGCTTTTATTTCAGCAGCTTCTTTTTGCCCTTTCACCTGCATTTTCACACGCTGTAAAGCAGAATTATCAGCTAATACTCTATTTGCAATTTGTGCTCTAGTTGTATTGTAATTCCTGAGATTTGCATCATATGACTTTCTAGCATCGTTAAGGCGTTCTTGAGAAAACTTAGCAATACCCATATCTTGTTGAGACTGCATACGTGCTAACTGATTTTCTTCTTTTCTTAAAGCATTGTGTTGGTCTTTAAGTCTAGTTAATTCTTTTCTCAAAGGTGCTATTGCTTTACCAGCCCCAGCTCCAATATTAACCAAAGCATTTGGATCTTTTCCAGCTAGTATGTTAAGTCCTGCTTCTAAACCAAAGAACGCAAGTGCTTCTTTTTTATCCTTGTCTAATTTTAATCTTTCTTGACCTAATTTTTTAGCTTGATCGCTTAATAGATTTAAATTAACCCCTGCATCTGTAAATAATTTACGAGTATTCTCTACAGAAAAGTCTTCTGGCTTAAAGTCTTCTGGTTTTTGTAACCCTATGCTATCCATTATAGATTGCGTTTTATCTGCCATATCTGCCACGACATCACCCAAACCTTCTACTTCACCTTCAGGCCTACCTAATAGATCTTCATCAGTCGGACCAGATTTAGGTATTTCTCTGGCAGCACGTTGTTCTGCAAAGTATTGTTCAGCCTGAGCCTCTTGTAAACCTGACGGCTTTTCCCCTTCTTCAGGTAGCATACCTCGTCTTTCTCCTTCTGCTAAATAATCTCTAACAGCCGCTCTTTCTGGATATTCTCCTTCTTTTATGTCCGTATAACCTTCTTGGGTATATAACCTTGCCTGTTTTTTCATCATATATAGGTTCAGCTTTTACTTCAGTAGAGGCACCTAGCAATCTTGCATTAGCTAGTGGGTTATTATCTTCTATTCGGCCTACTGGATTAATGGCGTCATCTAAAGGGCGATCATTAGGGTCAGCAGGTAAAGTCCTTGCGCCATCCAAAAGAGTTTGTGTTCCCGGATACGTCCTTAACCCTTGTTTTACTAAAGCATCAACAAACCCAAATACTGGTGCATTTGAAGGCCCAGCTAGGCCTAGTAACCTATTTCTTTCAGCTTCAGCTAATCTTTTTTGACGTACTAACGAACCATCTTCTCCACTAAACGCAACGATACCACCACTTGCTTTAGCAAACATATCCGGTCTCATTGGAGCCGAGGCAATACCGACGTTTGATCTATCCATAGGAACAGCTTCTCTAGATGCGTTTTGCGCCATAACTTTTTCAAAAACTGTGCTCGGTGGAGGACCTCCCATTTGTTGTTGCTGTGCCATTTGTTGTGCTACTGCTCTAATTTGAGCAGCCGCTTGTGCGTTCTCATTTTTTTGTTCATTATGGGTAGCACGTCTTCTTTAGGAATCTGTCCTTTCTGCGCCATCTGCATAATCAACGCTTGAGGTAAACTGGCTAATCTATCTATATCAGACAATACAGAATTATCGTCGGGCCTATCCTTACCTTGTAGACCATCCATTGCACTTAGTATACCTATTGACATTTCTTAACCCCCTAATAATTTAGCTAAACTTACGACCTGTTAATACCAAGACCTGTTAATTGTGATGCAAAGCTTGGTGGAGGTGTAGCAGTTGTTTGTGTTGAGCTTGTTGTCGGTACACCACGCAAGATGTTTGCAAGGTTACCTAGTTGCTGTTGTCCAAACTCGTCTCTACGTCTTTGAAATGCGCCCTCTGCGCTTAGACCTTCTTGCATTATAGCTCTTTCTAAGTCTCCAAACGCACCGAGTGTTTTGAGTCGGTCTAGTTCTGCTGCTTGTTGTTGAACTCCTAATGCTCCTTGTTGTTGTCCTAGTGTGCCTAGTCCTTGAGCTGCTGTCATTTGTGCGGCACGGTCTCTCTCAAACTGTTGTTGAGCATTTAAGAACGCATCTTGTAAACCTTTTGTTTGTATATCACCAAGTTGTGTCCTAAGTCCTGATTCTCTAGCTCCTGTTAAAAGAGCTTGTCTTGCGCCACCGTACGTGCCTTGTCTAGCTGACGCTAAGTTAGCATCTAACTGAGCTTTTTTTGCAGCATCAATTGCTTTTCTTTGCGCTATATCTACGACACCTTGTTGATACGGTGACATATAAGCTTGAGCTGCCGCTGAATCAAATCTTCCGGGTGCTGCTAATAACCCTCTTATGCCCTCTTCCTGAGCTTGTTGACCAATAGTAAATGCGTCTGGTGCTGCTAGGTTTTGTATTTGCCTACCAAGTTCTTCCTGTGAGAATGACATTGGAGCCACGCCACCAAGCCCCATAAGAGATTGCGCTCCTGCCCCGTATACGTCATCGAACCCTTTACTAAATAGTTCTTGGGCTTTTGGCATTATGCCTGTTATACCCGCATCGGGATCGCCTACAAAATAAGGTTCTAATACCTCAGGTATTTCACTCGTTACTTGGGTTACTTGTTGTACCATATCTCTTCCTTACGCTGGTAATGTTTTGTTTACATTTACTTCAGGCGGTTGTTTCGTTGTTCCATGACGTGCCTGTCTAATTCTATCCATCATGGAGTATAATCTTTCAGCTCCTGCATTTGAGGAACCGTTACCAAGGTCTGCCACTACATCGGCAGGGACTACAAATTCTCCATCAGCTAATCTTGCTTCTTGCATACCGCCTATGTTGGCTCGTATTGAATCACTCATACCATCACCCATACCATCTAAATATCTAGCAGGAAGTGACGACACACCACCTTCGTTATAACCAAATGGGTTTCTTTTTATAGCTTCTAAAGCTAGTCTACGTTTTCTTTCTTTTCTGCTGCATCTTGCCGCTGTTAAGCTTTGTATTCTGCTTGTTGTTTAGCATACTCATCGCCAGCTTTTGTAGCTGTTATACCTCCAACAGTTGTTAGAGTAGGAGCAATTAATTTTCCGCTTTCAACATTTCCTGAAGCAATATTACTAAATGTGTCACCAATCCTTTGTCCTGTGCCAACAGCCTCTGCTTTTAATCTATCTATTCCAGTTAGACTTGGATCAACAGCAGCGGGATTTACTGCCGCAGAGTTTGTGGCAACAATTCCTTGTCCTGCTGGAACTCCTGCACGTCCTACATCTGCAGCTTTAGGAACAAAATAACTACTAGAGTCAGTAGCAGCACCCGATACTGGATCAAAGGCACTTTGTGGACCAGCTTGAGCTGTTTGAACGCCTCCACCACCTTCTGGACCAACAGGAGTACCTGCTGCTTGCGCTAGTTTACCAATACCATAAGTTGTAAGACCACTTGTTAACGCACGTTTTAAATCAAACTTACCGTCTCTAAAACCACCAACACCCCCTGCAATTAAGGATTGCATTGGCAAGGTAAGAGCTTGAAATCCCGGTATAATGGTAATATAAACGGAGCTATTTTAGTTATTCCTTTTAATGCTCTACCTATACCTTTAAACAAACCTCCAAGAAACAAACGAGGTATACCATTTTCATCTACCACACCACCACGTCTATACCCTAAACTAGCAAGACCACCTGCTCTTTTACCCTCTGCCTCTTCAGCCGCTACTTCTGCTCTTAAATCTGCTTTAAATTGTTCACCAAACAAATCGCCAAGTTGTGTAAAAGTATCTTTAGGTAGTTCTTGCTGTTCAGTTTGAATAGAAAAAGGCGATGTAAACTGAGGATTTGCGAAAGCACTTGCCATAGTACCACCTATTAACGCACCTGCATCATCTCGTGGTTTTAATCTGTCAATACCTACTGTGTCAAGAGTTTTATTAAATTTTGAAAAGTCTAAAGCAGGTGTGGTTGGTATATTACCCGCCGCATCTCGTCTTACAGTTGAAGGTAGGCTAGTTGCCTATCAAATCTTTCTAGCTGCTCTGGTCTTAATCTTCTTGTTAAATCAGCTCTTTCTTGAGGGTTAAGCCCACCACCAAACTCGTTAAAATAAAAATTATAATCATTTGTTGTAGGTTTCCTGCCCACAACATCTGTGAAAATTCTTTCTAGTCCTTGACTCCCAAAAAACGGAACCTCATTTGGTCCTGCCACTGCAGAAGGTGTATCAGTTGTGGTTAAATCTTTCGCTACATCTACAGCGGGATCTAGCAAGTTACTGCCCACTGGGTCTTCTGATCGGGGAAGTATATTTTCGCCATAACCTGCTCTACCCATGTCAATCAATAAATCGTCTATATTTACTACGCCATCATTATTAACATCTTGAATGTCTGGCAACCCTTGTTGGACCATATCTAAAAAACCTGCTCTCTGATCTAATGTTAAATCATCTCCCCCTTGTTTATAAATTAAGGCTTCCGGCGATGATGATAATTCTTTTCTAACATCAGCTTCACTCATTCCCAAGTATCTGGCAGCTACCGCATCTCCGTCTGTAAATGGTCTCCCTAGTATTTCTTTATATAACGCATCTAATCCAGAAGTAGTTAAATTACCAGAATTATTAGGTGTATCAGTTGTGGTGAAATCTTTCGCTACATCTACAGCGGGATCTAGCAAGTTACTGCCCACTGGGCCTTCTTCCTCGTCATCTGGCGGATCAAACAAACTTGAACCGAATCCAACTCTACTATACTCATTAAGTGTGCGCTCTTCTCCCGTGGCTACATTAGTAACTGTTGGATCTTTAGGTTGCGCTCCTGCTCCTCCAGTTGCCCCAGGAGTAAAGATAATTTGTTTATAATCATAATTATTAGGCACGTCAATATCTGTTATTTGCGCTCCTGCAGCACCAAATCTAGTATCAACATTATTTACTATATCTCCCGGAACAAAATAAGAAGTATTATTTTCTTTTATTATGTACCCCGTACCTTGTCTTTGTACATTTTTAAATGTAGCCATACCACTAGCTCCTGTTTTTGTTGTTTCTTTTGGTGTTACTGCTGGTTCTTTTTACCTTACCAAAGACCTGCCAACCCCCAAGGTAGAGAGGTAGGGTGGTGATGCCACCAAGGAGGTTGTTATCGCAGGTTAAAACTATATTCATGATATTGTCACCGTTACTGATCCTAAACCTGTTATTCCTAAACTCCCCTCTACCGCCGCATCACCGGGCAATAATATCTTAACATCTCTACCTTTTCTATATAAGCTATAGTTAGGAAATCCTACTGGGTTCTCTGTTAAATCAGTTAATACAAGTCCGTCTACATGTAGCGGATTCTGTGAATCCAACTGTCTAAAATATGTTTGAAGAACTTTTATTAACTGATTGAAATACTGCTGGTCGTACTCGTTTTGAGGTAAGGGCAATGGTGGAGACCGAAAGTTTTGCATCGCCATTATCTTCTCCCATCAGGTCTACCATCTAATCTTGGAGAGCCTAACTTCCACATTGTACCTAAAGTGTCAGATGTTATTTTAAAACCTATCTGTCTTGCCCTTGCTCTTAAATATACTTGATCGGTGTAGACACCTACAGATGTTTCAATAACATTCCTATCATCTTCTACTCGATATACACTACCGGGGAAGTCTCTAGGTTTTACAGTCATTTTAACACGAGGTTCTGCTGCATTGGAACCCGTAAAATCTACATCAGGTATTATTCTTTTAACTAAAGTAAACTTCTCTCCATCACCTATATCAAAGTCAGAGCTTGTAATAAACGACTCCATAGCAGAACCGTCTGCATCCATACCATTTTCATGGTCAAATAAAGTGTTTTCCCCCACAGCTTGTGGAAATTGTCTTAAATTAGCGTCTAACCAAGCAGATCGGTTTAGCTTTCCATAAAACCACAAGTTATCTTTGTAATTATAAGTTACGTAAGAGTCATTTATCTCACTATCTTTAGAAGGGTAAAACCACCACACTTCATTGTGAGATTCTACAGTTCCTGCATACACATATTGCAAAGCATCAAAATTTAAATCATCAAATACGTGATCTCTCAAAGTACACGGTAACGTATCTACACGTCCGTTATATAAATAAAACTTATCTGTACCCATCCAAAACAACACATTACTCGCTGCTGCTATACAACGTGGGCTAGATATAGATATGTTAGTTTCTAATTCTTGTAAACTGAATACTTCGGTAGTACCTAAAAACTGTAGTGAATGAACGGACATATCTGTAAACACTAATGTTTCTTGTCTTGTTCTAAACGCAGCTACAATTCTTGAACCGCTACTAACTCTTATAAAACCTGCACTGTTAGTGGTAGTTGGTTTAAAATTTTCAGGGTCATCTTGGTTTGCAAAACGTATTAATAAAGGATCAAATGTGCCTGTGTCTTCTGTAGTATCTAAGCCTGAAAACGGAGTTGCTCCAAAAGCTAATAAATGCCTATCTGTTTGAGACACCATAATCTGCCCTACCTCGGCAGGAACATTCGCAGCCCCTGATCTCGTAGATAATTTAACAGCTCTAGTCCCAAGAGAAGAGCCGGGATCAGATGACAAACCTCTAGGCCAGTAAAATATAGCTCCTTTGCCGCCTACATTGACGTTCATGACTAAGTCATTATCAAAGTTATCAAAGAACCAAACAGTCAATGGTAATAATATTGGTTGTAACGTGCCGGACCCCCAACCTAATCTACCCCATGTACCTACACCCCAACCATAACCATAAGTAATAGTTCCATTTCCTATTGGTATTTCATACGAACCTATAGCGCTAGAGCCACCATCTCCTGTATCAGAAGCATTAGCAGTCACCGCTGCGGATATGCTGTAGTTGTTAGCATCTATTTCTGTTATTTCGTAGTTCTGGTTTAATACGTCAGCCGTTATGTTTCCACCTAAAGAGGATGCTCCAGAGAAAGTTACAAAGTCTCCTGTGCTTGTCGCATGTGCTGTGGCTTCTATGTTTATAACCGCAGAACCGTTTGTAGCAGAAAACTCATGAACTGCTAGAGTTGGATTAGAAGAACGCAAAGGTGTCACATCATTTAAGTTTGTACCAACTTCTATATACACTTTAGAATTTGTGCCTATAGCCAAAAAATTATCTTCGAAAGATGTTATCCACCCAAACAAAGCTCTACAAGTTCCTAGTATAGAAGACGGTGCGTACGTAGCCCACCCATTTAATTTTTCAGGGTAACCATTTAAAAACCGTACCTTATCACATTCAAACCAACC
>FUIF01018218.1_pt1 | contig 13729 bp, 22 predicted proteins | sample 1003461 | NCBI WGS metagenome assembly FUIF01 (sample SAMEA80401918, study PRJEB19352) | marine metagenome | reverse complement strand
CTACTTTAACTAGTTCCCTTGGTGTTCCAGTAAATCCATTTGGTAACTTCAATACTAATCTGAACCCTAACCTAAGGTTTCCAACGTTTGGAAGTGTAGGGAGTTTTAACTAATGGCTAACGGTTCAGACAGACTACTAGAACAACTCAGAGGTGAGGCTGCTAGGGAGGCTCAGCCTTCTGCATTTCAATCAGCATTCCTCAATCAGTTCAATAGATCCATTGGCCAACAGAATCAGTTACAGGCTGCACAGCAACTGGAGAATACTAGGCTGCAGAATGATTTACTGTTGGAAAGCTTTAGGCAGAGTCTTAGGGGGCAGCAGAATCAGCAGTTGTTTGAGGCATTGAATCAGTCTAACCAACTTATTGATCAACCTGTTAGACCTGCCACACCAACGCCATCCGATAAGGACACCTCAGAGATAGGGTTACTTGAAAGCCGTATCCAGGGTTTACAAGCCAAGATTAGACAGTTCACTCCCTTTGCTCAGAACCCAGCTGTGCGTGTGCAGATTGATAGTCTCAGAGATGAGATGCAAACTGCACAGAAAAGGATTATCAGAGTTAGGGATAGGATTCGGACAGATGAAACAGATGTAAAGGAACGCATCCAGAGTAGGCTTGATAAGCTATCTGAAATTGAAGGAGGTGTACCGGTCCTTCCTGAAGAACTTGATGGTCTCTCACCTCAAGAAAAAATCGATTTTATAAACGAAAGAATAAGACTATCAAAAAGGGCTGATATCTCTGGGACAGATGCGATCAAATTACAGGGAGCAAAAGCATTTGTCAGAAAGGCCGAAGAGATTATACCGATTCTAAGGGACAGTGGTTTTCTGCAGGAAGCTTTATCAGGGTTCCGATTAGGACGTCCATTCAGCCAACAGGCCCAGCAACTAAACAAACTCATATTTGATCTTTCTGATAGATTGCTTAGAGCTAGAACTGGAGCCCAGGCTAACAGAGATGAAATAAGAAGGTTTGCCAGTCAGATCGTTGATCTCTCCAGCTCAGATGAAGTGAACATTGCTGCTATACAATCCTTCGTAGAAGAGATGAGAGGGGTCATACGTAATCTGGAAACTGGTAAAGCAGAACCTGATATTAATCTCGAGACTGTAAACCCAACTGACCTTTCTACTTTAACTGACGAACAACTCAGACAATTAGCAGGTTAACATGGCTGTCACTAGAGAAGAGGTTATGAGAGAGCTGGCAAGGAGGGAACTTGCTAAAAGACAACGTCCTGTGAGTCAGCCTCAGGCTCAAGTTTCACAACCACAAGATACCTCTGATGGTTTTCTCCAAGGTGTATCTAGCGCTGTAGAACAACTAGCCAGGGGAGGCAGGAAAAGTCTATTTGATTCAGCCGTTGGTGCTGTGAATTTAGCTCAATCAGGTTTAGAGAGAATAGGTGTAGATACTGGACCTATCAAGGCAAGCACTGTTCGTGATATAGCAGGTTTGATTCCAGACGAAAGCTTACCTCCACAGCTAAGAGGATTGGGTAAATCCCCACAAGGAGGGTTAGAGACTACTGGGAAAGTAGCTACTGATATTGCTCAGTTCATGGCTCCTGGATCTGGTTTAGCTAAGATTGGTGCAACTGCAAGGGGTTTAAGATTCTTCAGTCTAGGGAATGTCAAAGCATTAGGATTAAGAGGGGTTGCCGAAGGGTTAACTGGTGCTGGTATATCAGCAGTGCAACAAGGAGAATTTGATAACACTGCCAAAACCGTAGGTGTCATATCAGCTGTTTTTCCTGCAGCATTAGAAGCAATAAGAAGACCCGTAGCTGCGGCATCAAAGGTTATTGGAGATAAAATTTTACAGAGAACAGTTTTTAAGCCGCAAGCTAGAGATTTCAGGAATGGATTCAATATTCAGACTCTCTCTAGAGAGGGTATTGAAGGTAGTACACCAGCTGCGATTATTGATGGAGTTAAGAACAGAATTTCCCAGATCAAAGATCAAATACAGCCACTGCTTCAGGGTGAGAAGACTGTGAATGCAATGGAACTGATCAATAGGGTTCTTAGGGAAACCGGCAAAATCGCAAAAAGGGATGTAGCAAAGTCACGTCAGATATCTAGCTCGGTAAATCAATTCGTAAGAAATATTTTAAACAACGCTACACCAGAATCTCAGATAAGCGCCGCTGTTACAGGTCCAAGGCCATCTGCTCTCAATGTCAATCAATTAGATAATATAAGAGCCAGTTTTGGAGACATTGCCAACTTCAATGTATTAGGAGAAACCCCATCGATCACAGCAAAGAAGGAAGTGGCTAAGGTTATCTGGAGGGAATCTAAAAATTTATTAGAGGAGACAGTTACTAACGGCAAACAACTGAATGCACTCAGAAAGAGACTGAGTAAGCTGATTCCATTGATTGAAGCCGGAATGAGGAATCAGAGGACACCAAGTAATAATCTAACAGTGGGACTAATTGATTCAATTTACGCGGCTGGCGGATTAGTTTCTGGTGTAAATCAAGGTAGTATTATTGATCCGCGTTTTCTTGCTGCAATAGCCATCAATCACGCTCAAAGATCACCATTCATAGCAAATCTATTCAGGAGAGCATCTAGAGTTTTAGAGAACCCTCAGACAGTACAGAATCTGTTAACTGATTTTGTGTCAGCTTCCGCAAAGGTAGGAACTCAGGAAATTAGTCGCGAAGATCGTCAAGGGATTCAGGCTTCTCAAAACCCTTCTCAATGACCCAGCCTAAAAAGACTAAAATGGCTACACCCAATATCCATTTTAACATAACCCACCTCCACTAAATCAAATTCATCTCTATATCCACACCAGGCGTTAGCTCAGTGTAAACCTTTTCTATGGATAGTCTAAATATTTGAGAGTCATTTTTAAAGAAAATTCCCTCGGTAGCATCGCTGACACATTTGGTTAAATTATCGATATCAGGCTTCTTCTGATGGATCACAACCTTCTTAGGCAACGACTTGGGCCTGGGAAGATAAAACGTCAGGCTCATTTCTACGGGTCCATCATGTGGATTAGGGGGTTTATAGGGCAGCGACTGCCAACGGATGAAATCCTCCCAGGTCTGAGTCTTTTTGGGAGTATAGGTTTTGACATAGGGACCACGACGTGAGAACTTGGGTCTTCCCTTAGGAATTGGTACACCATCTATCCTAAATTGTATCTTCATTTTTGGGGCCTTTCTTGGGGCCCCTTACCTGCCTATTTTGGGTTATTTTCATATGTTTTTAGAGTTGACTTAGAATTTTAATTTCTTAATAACCTACGTAATTAACTTGTTTTAAGTATTTTAGCACCTGTAGTTCAATGGATAGAGCACTGGTCTTCGGAGTATCTAACTATATGAGTACTATGCGGTCTCTAGGCTCTCGGGGCCTTTTTGGGGTCCCTTTTGCTTCCAAATATTGTTCACGATCTCCTCATTAATTTTTGCAACTAGGTGCTGATACGTTTTTAACAAGGTGATTCCACCATCTCTTTGACCTAGAAGTGAGGCAACGGCACCAGGAGCAAATCCGGCATTCAATCCGAGAGTAGCAACGTTATGCCTGATGTCGTGAGGCTTGATCTGGGAGAACCCTATGGAGTCCATGAATTTTCTGAATTTATGGGAAAATTGATCTTCATGGCCTTTCCATAATCTATGAGTTCCTGCCTTTAGATGCGCTATAAATGGTTTAAGATCGTCTGCTATTGGGATGCCTAAATTATTGCTTGCCTTGTGTCTTTCAGATTGAATGAATCCTTTAGAGATTAGTATTTCCCCACAGATCTCTCTGCGAGCCGTACCCGTATAGAACATGATAGGGATGATCTCTTGAAACTGAGTTCCTTTGGATGCCTCTATTATTTTATCTTTTTCTTCAATTGAAAGCAGATATACTTTCTTTTGAGCGACACGATGCTTCTTCCATTTAAATGTAGGGTCTTTTTCTAGGATACCCTCTTCTACCAATGTTCTAATAAACGTTTTCATGACAGAACGAGTAATGTTAACCGTGGTTTTACTTAGAGGGCGACCGTTAACCCCTCCACTCAGAATAAGCCAGTTCTCGAAACGTTTGATAACACTACGATTGAGAGATCTAATTGGGTAATTAGGCTTAAAGAATTTTTCTATGCGTCTATAGGCTTGTTCGTCTGTCTCGATGGTGTTGGACTTATTAGCCACTCTGTAAGTGTTGAAGTACCATTCCCAGGTATTTTCTAGAAGTTCAGGTTTACCTTTCGGAAAGGCTTGGATGTTAGATTTTCTAAGTTTGTCCCACTGACGGTAGGCAATCTTCTTATTGCTAGACAGCGCAAACTTCCTGCCTTTGATCTTGCAGTAATACTTATTACGCTCTTTCCTGAACCAGGGGCCCGCCATGCCGGCCATACTGTAATTTCCTTTGAATGCGATCAACGACTAAATTGACTTCGGAATCATCACTTAAGAACTCATCAATAGAAAGCGAGTCGATGTACCATTTACCACCCCTTTTATTGCCAACAATTTTACCTGCCGTAACAAACTTGAGCATCGTAGGTTCACTCATGTTTGCATACTTAGATGCTTGTTTTAGATCCATCCATCTAGGCCAGGTCATTATTCACTCCTGTTGATCAACGACCGACTCAATAACTTGCACAATATCGGATCCCAAATTTTGTCGATCCCTATTACTCAAGGTTTTCCTTCTCTTTTTTCTAGCCTTAATCTCTTCAATTTCGTTTGCCACGGCTAACACTGCACCAAGAATTTCTACGATTGCTTTCAGTTTAAGCCCCATCTAACTACCCTCCTCTCCCTCAAATTTCTCCCTCAAGATATCTCGAATCTCACTGAGTCTCTTATTGGGAATGACTGAGTAGGAATTCCCGTTTTGCAGCTCCAGTGTGTAATTGTAACCTTCCTGTTTAACAATTTTAACTTTGTATCTCTTCTCAAGTTCTCTGATTCTGCGGCTCATCTAGACTTGAATAGATTCTTCCAGAGTTTTCATCATGGCTTTAATTTTCTGCTGTTGATTTGTCTTTAGAAACAACTCAAGAAATTGTTCGCTACTTAATGAGACGAGCTCAGGCTTAATACCGATCATCTCAGCCAAATTTTCGAAATAATCTATTGCCTTATTCTGTTCTATTAACATTGCGATATGTTTATCCATCATTGTTGGGTGCTCTTTCATTGTTTTCCTCCTCAGCTTCTACTGCTGCTGTCGTTTGTCGACATTGACATTGGCTATATTTTGATTTGGCTTCGTGCCAAACATTCATTAGAGAAGCTAATAACACCCAAATAATGAGAATAGATAAAAAGTTACTCATACTTTGCATTCTGTAATGCTTGAGTGTATTCATATTTATTTTGACACGCTTCAAGTTCGTCTAATGTGTATCCACCCCCCGTAATAGCTTAAGAGGCTGCCTTCGTACTCTTCTATCTTCACATCATCTATTCTCTGAAATGAACTTAAATTGATCCAATTTCTTCGCTTTCCAAAATAAGATTCAATCTCGGTTTCTGGGACTGATTCATTGGTTAAGAACTTCTTGTATTCTTTTGTATTTTCTACATCTGTATTGATCGAGATGAGATTCAATGCTGATATAGTAATTACCGAAATCTAGCTTAATTTCATTTATCATTGAGCATCACTTCTATCTCTTTTTCTTTCTCATTACTGCCCTATACTCAGCAGCCATATCTTTGACTCTTCCATAGGTAGCCGACAGCCACTTCCCTGTAAGTTCCTTAGTGCTATCCTTTCCTCTAACAGTTTCACCTGTTTTTTTATTCCTTAAAGGAAGATGCATCAATCAGGAGTTTTTTGGCTTCATCGATATCTCCGTCACATATCTCCATGAGTGCATTCGTGATTCTTTTCCTAAGTTCACCGGCGCTAACTGTTCGTTCGTCGTTAACCGTAGCAATCGCTGTGGGATCTTCTTGAATCTCAGCTTTCTTTTCCTCAATCTGTTGCTTTCCGCGGTCAGCCATCTTGGCAACGCTTTCACCGTGCTCTTGTTGCACAAACTTAACCTCATCAATAATCTCACCATCTTCATTAACCCTGGTCTCAGGAGATAACTCTTCGTGTGTATACATGCCACAGGTAACATCAGGGAATACCACCCTCAGAGCAGCACTGAGAGCCCTCCATTTGTACATGACCATAGGCTGGGTTTTGTAGTTGGGATTACGAGAAAGGCCCATAGATGATGCCTCTGCACTTCCAAAAGATTCTGTATGAGGACTCTGACCTTTACGCTTCAAAGTGACGGAGCAACTCTCACCATTGTAAGCTATTTTCATGTCTTCTAATTGACCTGTGCGTCTGGCTAAGCCCAACATCAACTGAGGCGATACGGTCGGCTTGCCTTGAATAACGTGAATGCTGGATAAGGCTTCCATTGCAGGGATGCCTAACTCTTGACCTTTCTTCATGATCACTACAGCTTGCTGAGGACTTCGGATCTCTCTCGGAAGTAAACCGGATTGAATATAAATTTGAGCTTCTTTGAGGAGAGCGCCTACAGATTTCTCGAATGGAACCACGGCACTCATAGGTCCTCCAACGGTTTGTAAATATTTTCTGACTTGTTTCTGGCAACTTTGATGAAATTATAGATTTGCCTTGCCATGGGCTCCATGAGGTTAGCCGAGCAATGACCCTCTATCTTTTGAAGTGCCATTTCTAAAAATTTCTCTCTTTCTGTTTTAAAATAAGATAATTTCATTTCGTCCCCTCCCATTCTGCTATTTCAAACTCATAATCTTCTCGGTCTTCTTCCTCTTCTTCGTAAGGTCCGATTTTTTCATAAAAACCCATCTTCCAAAGGTCGTGGTCCATTTTCTAATCTTCTATTTCCTTGTCACGACGCTGATGTTCTTTGTAATAACCTGCGTAGTTAAATTCCCTGACGCGGTCCACTATGTAAACACCTGGATCAACAGTAATAGTTTCGTGTTCTTGATGCGTTAACTTAGATGGTTCTTTCACACGGACATAAAAAATAGGTCTTTCAGAATCCAAGTCCCATTTGAATTCATTATTTCCTTTCACGTTTTCAAGCTCATGAACATGGCCCGTAGCTTCACCTGTAGCTAGTATGATTCTTCCTTGAAAAAAACCATCCGCAGAATAATGTCGACGTGAGCGCGGCATTCTCTTAATTCTATGCAAGAGTACATCACCCTGCTGATAGGCTAGTGTTGCTTTGATTTTAGTTTTTTCTGAGTTAATGTCCGTTGTAAGTACTACATGACTTTTCATGTCAAAACCTCCGGTAGATTTGTTATTCTGTTTCTCCAAAATAGTGCCTGATTTATTGTTTCGCATTTTAATGCGTCAACGCCCTCTAAATGATATTTACCTTTGACAGAAGGATTTCTCATGAAAAGGAAGGTCATTGGGCTATGATAAATATTTTCGTCTTTTGTAAATCGTACAAGGGCATAAAGAATTCCTTCATCATCGCTTTCAGTCTCAATAAATTCGTCCCCCAAATTTATAAATTTAATATTTTTGGATCAGGTACACTTGATATGATTCTTGACCTTATTTCTGAATTGCTTATTGAAAAAAATGCTGTCTTATCTATTTTTTCAGCATTGCCCTCAATTAGCTTTTGCATAGCTGACTCAGCCGCAAGGCTAAGGTCAGGCCATTTCTTCCGAGTGGCATAGGGATCATCGTACTCCCCTTTAAAGTATTTTGGCCAAGTTAGGAATTCCTTCTTTGTACTCATATGAGCTGCCTTTCTATTTTTCTTTAGGTTATCTACTACAGCACAAACGAACTTGATCTCTGTTTGTACGACTCTAACCTCTCTTCGTAGATATGTTTTCTCTTGTCTTCATCGAACTTGATCCCGGTCTTAGACTCGACGTACTTCCCAAAGTCACACAGACATGGGACTGCATAATTCTTTTCCTGCATGCGAGTACTCATCCATCCTCGGTTATCGCAAATGGAACACTGACCACCCTGGAACGCAGACCTTTGAGACCCAAATATATCCCTCAATGCTTTTCTGAAAATGTTCAGACGGGGTTTGATGTGAGAGTCTCCGTTTAACTCAGAGGCCCTATCAACCAAAGCACGCACCTGATCCTCAGGCAATTGATCTAACAGCTCTTTCCAGTATTTAATCTCTCCGTCTTTGCCTGGAAAGTCTCCAAAGACGCTTGAGTAATAATCTACGAACTCGGATAACTTATCCATCTAGGCCTCCCTCATGAGCCCTTAGAACCCTCTCGTTACGTGTCTCAGCTGTTGAGCCGGACAGTAACTTCGGGATCTGACTGTGAAACACTCCGACGGAATATCCAGCACGCTTGATGAATTCATCGTCGGATTTGAGAAACTGGTCGATGAGACCCTTAGCCTTTTCTAGGCCGTATTTCTTCAAGCAGGCACTCAGGAGAGATCCGTCCTTCGCTCTCTGGAAAGGGTATTCATCTCCAAACCTCTGCTTGAAGGCAGAGCAAAAATAATCGGTCAGTTGGCGGAACTCATTTGAGGCCGCCCCTATATCTTTCTTTTCTTTCTTATATTTCTTTGTATCTTCTTTAGGTAGTGTTGGTCGTTTGTTGGAGGTGTGTTGCTCGTGTGTTGATTGTGTGTTGACCAGTGTGTTGGTTGTTTGATAATCATCGTATCTAACTAATGTTATTACGGTGTGTTGGGGAGTTGAATGCTGTGTTATCTCGTGTGTTGATTTTAAGTGGTCTAAACACGTTCGAATTTGCTGAACGCTGCATCGGAGTGTTTTCGCTAGTTGGCGGAGGGTCGTGACCGTTTGACCACGTCTGATAAGGGTTCCACGCCAGTTCCTGTCTTCATAGTTTACAGTGAGGAGTAAATGGATGAATAAAACTTTGGTTTGTATTTCATCGTACCACTCCCATTTGATAAATTTTTTATGTAGTTTTACCCAACCCTCTTCCATTTGTCTGACCACCTCCTCTGTCATGGATGAAACGAAGAATAAAATGACTGAAAATAGGAGAGCCACCCCCATGGAAAACTTTGGAGAAGCTGACACCGGACAGGGTGTGTCCGTTGACGAGAGTGGCTCTAACAGGGGGATCAATTGTCATGTCATCTTCTCCAGTAACGATCATATTAACATTTTTAAACTAAAATAAACTAAAGTCAAACAATAAAAAATAGAAAAAATACAAACTGATTATGAGGAAGTCCTTGAGAGAATGCTACTTGTGACTGGCTCCAAAAACTATACTGAGCTAGCTAAATGGCTCAAAGTTAGCAACCAAAGCATTTCACAGTTTAAGCAAAGAGGCGTCCCGAAGAAGAGGCTTCGCGAAATCGCATCTAGATCAGGATGCTCGGTTCAATGGCTGGAGTATGGAGAGGGCATTTCTAAGGGAATGGCAATTAAAGAACCTGAAATAAAATACGGTATGCCCAATCTGAGGAAATTCATGAAGAACAATGAGAAATTCTCCTTCATTGATGCTATGGAGGAACAGAATCGGCAGCTAAGCTATAAACTGGCGAAATCCATCTATGAGATGTTCAAAAACATGAAATCTGATAAAGAAATAACCATTGAAAACATTCAGAGACAGCTACAAGCCTCTATGGGGTACGCAGAGGCCCCTAAAATCGTCGAAAGTGAGGTTCCTATTACCAAACCCTTCGAGGACGCAGAAGCCAAGGAGATCGTCTGGAAATACGTCAAGGAGCTGATGGCTAATCCCAAGAATAAGACTATTACAATATCGAGGGATGCACTTGAAAGGAAGATAGGTAGACATTTTCTGTGGAAGAAATAATTTCACCTAGTGTTGATTCCACATTCTTGGAGTAAACAAAATAAGATGTATCCTGTTTAAAATAGCCTTGAAATGTATAAATCTCTTTGTCATCTTTTCCCTTTTTGAGAATTCGATATTGAAGCTCAGACTTATTACTGTCGATAACGCCGTATATGAATTGGTCACCCATAAACTTATACGCTACATACAGCACATTAGCTCCAATCACCCCAAATGAAGCGCGCTAAATAGCAGGTATATAACAATAAGTCAAATTAAATATCTTTAATAAATTTGTAAACAACAACTCCATATCATATACAGTAAATTAAAGTATTTACTTGACTTCCAACCAATTCTTCCACTAATCTCTTGACATACTATGTTATTCCCCCCCGTCCACCTCAACCGAAAAACCACCGACCCAAGAACATGCTCATGCGCCGCATGGGCTCTTCCCCCAAGACATCTTAAAACATTAAGATGACATGCCCTCAACAGTCAAAAAAGCTAAACCAGCAAATAGAGTACCCACCACTGCACCCGAAATCTTAGAAAAAGCTACCGGCGCTCCACCAAAATATAGGTCAGCAAAGGCCGTCTGGGAAAATGCTAAGAAATACTTCGAAACCAATCCAGAAGGCGTTTATACGATTACTGGGGTTTGTCTTTGGTTAGGGTTTGAAGATAGACATGCGTTGTATGGGTATGAAAAAAATCAATCTTCAGCTCCACAATAAAAAAGATTAGAAGCGTTGTAGAAAACGGATACGAACGTAAACTACACGGAACTAATTGTGCTGGAGCAATCTTCGCATTGAAGAATATGGGATGGAGTGATCAACAAAATAATGGCTTACAAGTGAACGTAAACATCATCGATAGTTTACGTGACACGATAAAGAATGCGAATCAACCCAATATTCAAATTAAATCTGATGCAAAGAAATTAAACAAAGACACTTAAAGAAAAATGTTAATCTTACATAATCAAAATATATGCGACGTTAGGCGGTTCTAGGGCTCCAGGGCGATGAAAAAGCATGCTTATTGTTGTTAAAGAATGAATTTTCGATTCGGGACTCCGATGTGTTTTGCGTTTAAAGTTAAGTTCTCACCACGATAGTCATGAATTTTAAAAGACTTTAGCTGATGCCTATTGTAGAACCTTATTGAAGATTGGGTTAGAAGTGCAAATGAACCTGCGCTATGTGAAGAAGCCTTATATTGAATACAGTGACCCATATAACATGCTTTCAGATAAAGAGAGGATAGATATGCTTATGAAAGCAGTTACTAAACACTCCAAACTATTAGCCAGGGAGTTGCAGATTAAAGCAAAACGACCCGAACCATACTCACAACTAGGTGAAGTTGATGCATGGATGGCAGTGGAGACGGTTTGTGAAGCATGGGAAAAATTTCTTCCTGATGAGGAGGAATTGGTAAGTATGATGATCGAAGTTTGCAAAGAAGTATTAGGCGAATGCTCCGCAAAGAACAAATTAACAATAGTGACGCAAGCAAATGCCATAGCAAAGAGGATTCATGGGAAATAATCTCAATGGCCACCAAAGATATATCTGATTTACAAGTTTTAAAAGCTTATTCCAGATCTCGTGATTTAGGTAAATTCCCCGAGGAGATCCTTCAAGAAGAGACAGGAGAATGCGAGAAGGTTTGTTTTAAAGCTATGGAGAGGGCTCACGATAGGGGCTTAATAGAATACGGCTGCTCTTTAAGATCAGGGTGGCTGACTGATAAAGGCAAAAGCCATCTGCGAGGCTTGTTTGAAGTGGGTGGAGAGTAGAGATGCGTGAAATTAAATTCAGGGTTTGGGATAAAGATAATAAAGTCATGATTTTTGACTTTCAAGATCAAATAGGAATAGATTTATACGGAAGTATAATAAGATTTTATTCCGTTAATGATGGTGATGGGTATATTGATGAAATGGAGGAGGATATTTCTGGAAGGTACCATTTGCAGCGATACACCGGTCTAAAGGATAAGAATGGGAAAGATATTTATGAGGGTGATTATATTTCAGTTGTTGGGAAATATGATCCAACTGAAGAGATCATTGATGAAGTAGGGTATGGAGAATTTGAATTTGAGATACCTCCTTTTGAGATGAAAGCTATAGGTTTTTATATCCAGACGAAGAAGATGTCGAAGGGGGATTTATTGCCTGGCAGGTATCAAGACAAGATGCCTTTTAATTCTGATATTGAATGCACAGTAATTGGTAATATTTACGAGAATCCAGAGCTATTGGAGGAAAAGAGTGAGAGAGATTAATTTCAGGGCTTGGGATAAGAATTCTAAAGAATGGGTTGAAGATTTTATCTTAGATCGATTAGGGAGCTATTATCAAACTAACAAGTGTGAGTTCTGGGGTGATGATAGAGACCTTGCTCTAATGCAATGGACCGGCCTAAAGGACAAGAATGGTGTGGAGATTTATGAGGGGGATATAATTAACTTGGATAACGGGCTTAATGAAGGGATATACGATGTTGTTGAATGGAATAATGAAGATCAAAAATATATCCCGATAAGTGGTATGGGGCAAAATAGAACTAGAGATAATGAACTTAATGAATGGGGCCATATGTTTTGGAAAATAGTAGGCAACATCTACGAGAATCCTGAATTACTTAGTTCTGACTAAAATTTCTACTGCTGACTTATCAATCTTAGTGATCTCTATATTTTTATTTCTGAAATATTCGTTCACTGCTTTTTGGCAACCTTTCCAACAGTTGTAATCGTCTATGATGAGGACGCCTTCTTTGTGGAGGCGTGGGTAGAGGTATTCTAGAGCTGCTTTGGTTGAGGAATAGAAGTCGGTATCTAGGCGCAGTAGAGAGATTTGGTGTGGTCGGTTATTTTCTTCTTCTAGGGTTTCTTCAATCATGCCTTTTATGAAGTGCAGTTTAGTTGCTGGGTATTTAGTTGAACGTAGGTTACCTTTGACTTCGCCTAACGTACAAGCATGCTTTCCGAGCATGGGGGAGCCGTCTAGTTTCTTGTCTTCGGGGCCTGGTTTGGGCATGCCTTCGTAGGTATCGTAGAGCCATATGTCACGGATGATCTTTTGTTTAAGGAGTTCTTTGGTGGCGATCATCATCATGCCACCTTGGAAGACACCTGTTTCTACGATGTCACCTGGGATGTATTTAATACGGTGGATGGCATCTTTGAGGTAGTCTTGGTTGGGTTTGGAGCAGAGGGTTTTCACGTGAGTTCTTTAACTTTTTTAATGATCTCATCTTCGTCAATTTCGATGTCTTCTCCTAATTTGAATTCACCTGGGAATAAAATATGCTTTTCATGAACAGCAGGAAAATATACGAGTGGCGGGTTTTCCAAATCAACGATGATCCCATATTTTTCTTCATCAGGTAGGTCATTCCATCCTTTTAATTTTAGTGAGTATTCCCAAATATATCCTTTGTCTGTTAGGACATCTCTATAAGGTATTATTTTGACTTGTTTTTTTCATTTGAACACTTTCCTCCGATCTAGGTATTGCTGCTTACGTCCAGAATGCCATTGGTAACGATTGACGTGTTTACGTTTTTGGATGATTGGTTTTTCGAGTAAGACGATAGAACATAAGGCTTGAGCAATAACGAGGTCATCGTTTGCGCCGTAGGAAGCACCCATTTTGGATGAGACGCCGGCGTCATGTCGTACGAAGGTTTTCATTTCTGAGATGGAGGTCAGAGAGTTGATCTGCATGGTACGTTCTCTCAGGAGTGCTTTGAAGGTATCGATAAGGATGGGTTTTGAGGTCATGGTGGTTTTCCAGCCTAGTTTTCTGACTTTACGTTTGGAGGTCACGTCGTAGCGCATTTGGTGGTAGAACTTGGGGTAGTGCATTTGTTTTTGGAGCGTGTTCATGACGGATTCGCCGTAGGAATTCATTTCAATGTTGATCATG
>FUIF01017995.1_pt1 | contig 13733 bp, 21 predicted proteins | sample 1003461 | NCBI WGS metagenome assembly FUIF01 (sample SAMEA80401918, study PRJEB19352) | marine metagenome | reverse complement strand
GTAAAGTCGAATCGATCTTCAGCGCCGGTCGCGGTCTGCGGGGTTGCCTCTGTCCAGCTAGAGCCGCCGCCACCAAGCTCGACGTCAGTGCCGTCTGATTTGGTCGCGATGATTGCGCTATCGGACGACCGCCCCCATAGCTCGATGGTCCCTGCGGCCGGGGTGCGGATATGGTCGGCGCGCTCCTTCAGCGCGATGGACCCCTCGAAAAGCGCATTCAGGTCGGATTGCAGTGTTAGCGATAGGGTTTTCGGGTCTCCGGTGTCTACGTTGAACTGGTGTTCCCCCTCGGACTCATCGAAAAACCATACATCGTCGTCGTTCGGCTGTCGGATTCTCAGATCGCCAGCATTCGCGCCAGAATGCGTATGCCTGAACGCCGGGTCTGAAGCAGCGCCGCCGCCGAAGCCCGCGTCAGTCTCATCCGCGTAGAAAAGCCGCGCGTGGTGTTGTCGCTGCTTTTCCAGGCTGTGCCGGCCGCTACTGCAGAATCCGAAATCTGCCACAAGGAAATGCCGTTCTGCCGACCGTCGAGCGTGTGCCGGTCGGTAATGAGCGTGCCGTCCTCTATGTCCAGGTTGCCGCTCGCAGCAGTAACCGTTCCGGTACCGGCGTCATAGGTCCAGTCCATGCCGGCCAGATCGCCAGCAGCGTTGTACTGCAGCTGCGTGTCGGTGCCGCCCGCATCGACGACGCGCTGATTTGATACCCAGTAATCATTGCTGGCATCGTAATAGAAATCGACAATGGTGTTGGCGACGATGCCGCCGGCCGGGATTTGCTGCAGGTTCGACGTCCTGCACTGCTTGATGCCCAGCGAGTTCAGGTTCAGCGTCACATCGCCGGTATTGGCCGACGCGCATCGTATGCGCACCCTGAAGCCATCGGACAGGCTTGGCGTGTAGGACAGAGCTGCAACAAGGGCATTGGCGGTACCGGTATTTGTCGCCAGGTTCGTGGTATCGCCCCTGACAGAGGATTCGTCCGGAATCTTGTCGAATCCCGCGGCCACTTCATCGAATATGGCGTTGATCTGCGTGCTGGTCGCCCGGGTGTTATCGACAATCCGGTTGTTCGCATGATTGAAATAGTCGTTGGTCATCGCTTCACGCCTCTCAGAGAGTAATTGTAGGTCACGCCTTCAAGCACATGCTCTCTTTCGTAGTTCGTGGATCCCTGGATGACCAGCGATATATTAATTCCCTGCCCGGTGATGTACGCCTCGGCCTCGCCGATGATCGCGCCATCCCAGGCGAACTGACTCCACAAGTCGGTAGACCAAACGCCGCCCGTGGTGGTTTGAGACTGTGCGTTGATCGGGGTAGGTAGACTTGGGCTTCCGTAAGAGAAATCCGGCGCGTAGCTCAGGCCGGGATCGTCGGCGCCCTCGATCTGAATGGTCGCCTTGTGAAATCGTTTTTTCTGCCGCGGTGACTGGCAATGGCAAAACGCCAGCCGCAGATTGTGCGGGATGACTTCGCCATCGAAGGATTCGCCCTTCTCCATTTCGTACACGTAGCCGTCATCGCTGCCGAAGAAGCTGCGCTCGAAGCCGTCCGAATCCTCCTCGGCGCAGATCGAATAAACCCGGTGATCGAACTCGAACGGCATGAACTCCACGCGCCGGCCCTCGAGGCGCATGATCAGGCCGGAGTTGTCGCTGTTGAAGTACCGGTACTGGCTCTTGGTTTTCAGGCGAACCGAATCGACGATTAGCGGCTTGGTTTCCTGGATGAACGGATCGATCAGCTCGGACAGGCTTTGTGTCGTCAGGTCGCCATGCGCCTGAGTCGCGGAAATCTGGTGAACGCCGCGATCATCAGTGTAAACAGACACACCCATGTCCTGCACCGACCACTCGATCGCGCCACGCTCGAGCGAGTAATCCCGCAGGTTCCAGTCGCTGGAGTCGTTGCCGTACAGCATGTAGGTGCGATTCCGGTTGAACACGCCCAGGATATCGCTGATCTGGGATTCCAGTGCCACAATTCGATCACCGGTCGATATTTCGCCAGCACCCAACACAGCGTTCCAGACCATCGGAAAACCAAGACTCGAAAACTGCAATGAAGAATCGAAGAAAAAAAAGATGTTTCTTGTGGGCCTCCAGATGCTCCGGAATATCAGTCGAATCGGACAGGCCGGTAACGTGCACAAAGGCGAAGCCCGTGTCATCGTTGTACCGAAATCCTCGCCCTACGCCGTTAACGCCCCACATCGATAGCGTGTCCTGTTGACCGCCAAAGTTGTAGTTCTGAAACTCGTACTTGCCGCCACGCGGCAGTGATACGTCAGTTGCTGCGCTGTCGCAGTCTCCCGCACCAGGTGTCGTTCCATCGTCAGCCAGGGTGTCGGATGCCGTGAAGGTGCCGGATCGCCCGCTGATGTACACGCGGCCAGCTGCATCATTGCCCGACCAGCTGCCCGAGGTAACGCCCACGCCTACGATTGTCGCGGTCGCGCCGGATGGGGTGCCGGTAATCGTGGCGCCTTCGTTGAATTCGTCGGTACCCGCGGAAAAGTCCAGATACTCGCCCAGATCGACCTTGGTCCAGCCAGAGTCGCTCGACTTGTGCATCTGGGTTTCTTCCAGCTTGCCCACAGTAATCGACGATCCTGCCGCCTCAGTGGTGATCGTGGCTCCATCGGATCGGCTCACGGTCAATGTGGAAGCGCTGGCCGTATCCACATCCCATTCCTTGTTGTTGCCGCTCTCGCCGCTGCCAGAGACGATAATGCGGTCGCCCTGGCTGAAACTGCCGAATCCGGAGTTGGAATCCGAGATCGTGTCGCCGGCGGTGAAGGAAATCGTGGTATCGGTGACAAAAGTGGTGTTGTAGTTCTCGCGGAAAGCGTACACAACGCCGTTATACAGCCAAACGCCGTTTATCTCATCGCCACCTGGTACCTTGTTGATATCGGCTCTGCGGGCTTCAATCGCGGCCCTCTGGTATGTCTCGTCGAGCGCGTCCGTGGATGCGCCTCGAGCAGAGGCGACCCCATCGGTTTGCGCCCGGGTAACTGCCGATATCTGGATGGCCTCGTTGTCCTGCCAGGTGCCAACTACGTTGAATATCCGCATTTCGCCCGCGGCATCGACGCCCCAGGTACCAGAATTGGTGTCGATCGACAGAATCTCGGCAGTCGCGCCGCTGGTGCCGCCGGCGATCACATCACCAGCGACCAGCTCGGTACCGGTACCCTGGTCGAAATTCAGGATGGCATATTCAGCGCCCGAGGGGCTGGGCAAGCCGTCAAAGCGTTCATATCCCTTGATACGGCGGTACCCGCCCTCATCGTTCGGTTCGTAATTCTTCGCGCCGAGCACGCGACCAGGTTTGATCCGCTGCGCGGGTGTCACCAGGTCGAGACCGCCCTCGAGCGGGAAAAAGAACGTCCGTTGCGTCATACGGCTCTGACCACCATCTGCGTTTCTTCGCGACCATCGATGGCCTCGCGAACCTCCTGATCCCAGATCAGCTCGCGCCATTTGCCGCTGACCGGAACACCCTCGTTGCCATCCGATCCGGCTTCTTCCTCGGCAAATCGAATCAATTCAGGCGCATCCTCGGCCTTGCCGAAGCGTTTCATGGCCTCGTATACGATCAGCTGGTGGTGATCGGACGGCATTTCAGGGGTGTCAGCGTCAACCGCCAGTACCTGCGCGCGCTTAAAGTGATCGAACTCGATCGAGTAGATCGCATCGGGCTGGGGGTGAAACCGCATCTTGCCGCTCGGCAACATGGTCACGACTCGCGGCCGGTTATCGGATGACGTCACTACGCCGTATCGACGCTCGAATTGCCGGTAGGGCACGAACGTCATGCGCTGCCGGTCACTGGTACCGGTAGCCGTCAGGTAGGATTTGAACGAATCGACCACCACATTTCGAACCGTGGTGACCGTGGTCGGCAGGGTATAGTCGTTGGTGGCCGCGGCGGTTTGCAGGGGTGTGGTGCCGGCCTGGTAGTACGGCGCCAGCATCCATCGCCACTGCTTCGGATGGTTCTGGATATCAATCCATGCGTTTTTCACATAGTTGACGATCCGGAGCTCAATCCCGGTGGCGGTGGTAACGTCGGTCGGACCACTGCCCTGGATGCCGCAGAGCCGTGCCAGTTCCTGCGACATTTCCAGGAAAGTGGACACGGTTTACGCTCCAGCGGCTTTCTGTGCGGCCTTGACCGCGGCAGGTGCTGCTTTCGCCCGTTCCTTGGCTTCCTTGATCATTGCGGCAGCATTGGCCTTCGCGGCCTTGGCAGCTTCGGCGGCGGCGTCAGCATCGGCCTGGGCCTGCGCAGCAACCTTGTCGTAATGATCCTGAACCTGCTTGGCGTTGCACGCGCAGCCGGCGGCATCGTATTCAATGTCGTCCTGCACGAAAAACACTTTCTGCTTCGCCGGGTCCAGCGATTTGATCGTCCCATACGGGCGCGAACGATCGAGTTGGGTTATATCCTGAAAGCTCATGCTCTCCTCCTACGATAGGGGTTCTTTGAAGATAAGGCCGGTTTCGCCGCGTAACTTGCCGCTCGCCGGTTTCGGGTTGTGCTGCGCTTCGTTGATCCGGGTGCGTTTACCGATCGCAGGTGCACCCTGCGCATAATCCATGTCGTCGGAATACTCCGGCTTGAAGGATTGGGTTTGCGATCCGGTGGGGTTGCTCCCCTGGTGCCGCAGCTTCGCGCCACGGGTCGCCGGGAAGTTGTAATTGTGGTCGGTACCGTCAGCCATCAGATTTCTCCATAGCAAAAGGGGGCCAGCGAGCCAGCCCCCTTTGATTTACTACATTACGCCCGTGACCCTAGCAGGTCTTGAACGTGCCGCGATCTGACTTGATTGAGCCCTTCTTGATAGTCGGGCGCTGTTCAGAAATGACGTCTCACCGCGAATCTTCTGGTGATGGTCAATCGAACTGCGCTCGTTCAGGCCCAAGTCCTGCGGATCGCCACTGATGCTGGATTTGTCACCAATGCCCAGTCGTTTCGGCTTCATGGATCACCTCCTGTTAGTTGAACCAGCCAATGACGACATACGGCGAGGCAATGCCCGCGGCGGTGCCCGAATCCACACACTGAACGGTAGTCAGTTCAAGCTGCGTGGTCGGAACGTCCGCTTCGATAATCGCATCGGTGTCGTCCTGGGTGTTGTAGGTATCCGTCGCAGCAGTGGCGTCAGCCACGCTCAGCTCGCAGTAGGCATCGGCATCGCCGGTGGTGCCCAGACGAACCTTGCCGGTGGTGGTGTCGCATGCAAAGGTCTCGGTGATCTCAGTGATACCGATATCCAGGATGCGGCCCTTGCCATAGCCAGCAGGCGCCTTGATCGAGCCGGCGTAGGTGCCAGCACCGAAATCGACGGGGTTGAAGATGTAGGTCATCACATCGGGATGTGCGTAAGTCGGCATTACGAAGATCCTCCCCATTCCATGATACGGGCATCAGCTGCCACATCGTGAACGAGCGAGAAGCCTTCGAGCGCGTACCAGGCAACACCCTTGTCGCGACCGTAGTCGCCCGGGAGCTTGCCGCGCATTTCCGGCGGGATAACAATCGCTTCGATGACGGTATCTTCGCCAAAGAAAAATCCCTGGTCGCCGGCGGTGTAACCTGCGCTGGCAATGCGGGTCTGCTCGAAAAAGCGAATGCCTTCCCAGTGACGGCCGACCTCACCATTCAGCAACTTCGAAAAGCCTTCGCTGACATGCTGGTGAAGCGACTCGAGCTCGTCCTTGAACGAGCGGAACGCGCTCGGACGGCTGATGCACCGATAGTTACCGTCGGACCATACCGGAATGTCACTTTCCTTCATCTGGTCAGAAACCAGCTTAACGTGAGCATTCAGCATTTCGACGGAGGTGGCGCCACCGAAGGTGCCATCGGTTCGAAACTCGACCGCGGTGGTTGAAGTAGCTCGCGCAGTCAGCGGCGTGGCCGCGAACTGTGCGTGCGCTTCCGTTTCGAAAGCCTTCACGCAGTCATTTTTCAGCGCCTTTTGGATGATTTGCTTCACCGGATGCCGCGAATGTGCATCCAGGCGCCCTGAGTACGGGACGCTATTGCCGAACTCATAAACGGTGCCTGATTTCTGTGAAATGGTGAAGCCGGTTTCCGGCATACGCTCGGTTTCGTCGATTCGACCGCCCTGGGTCGCCACGTCAGAGTACACGTTCCACTGGAACGCATCGCCGGCGTGGAGTCCCTTGTCGGTGAAATCATCAGCATCGCAATGCTGAAGATACCGAGTCATTGGCTGCAATGCGTTACGGAGGACGTCTGACAGTTCTCCCGAATACATATAGCCACCGGATGCAGCGGTTTCCCATACTTGCCCGGTCATTTGATAAAGGTCTCCCTAAAACAGGTTTCAAGACTCCAACCCTCGCTCCTGGCGTAGCCGGGTAACGTAGTCGGAGGCCGTTGGTTCCGGGGCGGTGGCGGCTTTGCGTAACGCTGCGTACTGGCCCTCGGACGACTCATTGATTGCTTTTCCTTTTGCTTGTCCTTCATCGTCGAGGTCTTGTGACCACCTCGCCATTTCTGCACTCGATTGTATGCTTCCTGGACTACTTGCTCAGGCTCCCAGTCGGGGTGCTGACGCTCGACTACACTGGTCTCGTCGTCCACCGCGGTATACATGCGGGGATCGAACCTGGTGTCGCGCTCGTTCAGTTCAGGGTGAGCATCGATCAAGCCATTGGTGGCTTTGACGATTTTGGAACGACGTTGATCGGCAAGCACATCCTCCTTAACCTGCTGTCGGAAAGCGTCCCGGTCAAAGGATTTTCCGTTCGCTACCGCATGGTCAACCATGCGTTGCAGGATCGAGGGAGCTTCCGCATTCCCATCGTACACGGCTTCCGAATACTGCCGTGCCAGTTCCTCATATTGATCGCCCGAAGGGGTGGATCGGTCGGGATTTTCGCCTGTTTGCGGATCCATTGCGGGTACCGCGGCGGCTTCTTCGCTCAATCGACGTTCCCGTTGTCGAGTGCAGCGGCTCGCTCCTCGTTGGCTCGCCGTTCATCGGCAGCTCGTCGGAGCTGTTCCTGGCCGGCGACAAGCGATTGGTATGCCTTCAGTCCTCCGGCCGCTTCGACCTTTGACTTGGGTACCATCCTGACGTCACCCAGGATTTTGACCTGAACCGTTTCTTCATCCTGCTGGGTAGAAGCCGGTTCCGGGTCTTCATTGGTGAGTATATCCGTAGTTTCCTCGTTTTCAAGCCCTGCAGTTGCATTGCTTTCCGGGTCCAGCGGTTCCGGCTCCGGCTCGACAAAGGGCTCGGCCTCGGCATTCTCCTCGGCCATTTTCTCGGAATGACGCTTGTAGATGGCCTGGCGCGGGTCATCTTCGTCATACTGAGGGGTGTCGTTGGTTTCTTCGTCCCGGGACAGGGTAACCGCTTCCTCGACATAGGTTTCGGTGCGGGTTTCGTCTTCAGTGCGGGTTTCTTCGTCTTGCATCACTTCCTCCAGGGGTCATCCTTACGGGTAGACCAGTTAATAATCTGTGTTGGCGGCTTCCTGCTGCCGCAATTCGTCTTCCGCGCGCCGGCCAGATCGAATGGCATCGTCGATGAATTTCGGCATCGCGCGGTGTTTGTAAATCTCGTTTCGCAGCTCGTATCCCTTCTTCACATCGGCAGGATCGGCCTCGATCAGCTCCTCGATCGCCTGCTCCTCCTCGATTTTGCAGCGATCGTAAATGTATTTGCCGAGGTTGGTTCGCCGAAAGGTATCGGCATCGATGCCCAGCTCGGCCTTGATCTTGGTGAACTCCTGGTGGCTGACTTCGTGGCGCTCATCGTTCATATTCCACTACCCTCGCGTAGCTTGATTTTCATTTCATCGACCTTGTTCTGGCGATCGACCCTGATCCGGGTCATTTTCTCCTCAAACTGCTGCTGCGACAGCTCGCCCTTCAGGACGCGCTCGTACTCTTTGTTCTGCAGCTCGAGCATGAATTTCTCTTTCTCCCAGTCCATCCTGTCGAGGTGCATCTGGTATTCCTGGTCGTGCTTGGCCTGGTCCTGCTCGGTCAGCTCGCCCTCGTTCGGTTGCGGTGCGCCGGCGACTTGCGGTTTTTCGGGGAAGAATCGTTCGGTACCCTGGTACCCCAGCGCGCCCAGTACCTCTTTCGAGAACTCCATCGCGTCGAATTTCTGCTGCATCGTCGGCGCCATATTGAAAATAATGCCGAATCCCGCGGCGAGGCGCTGGATGCGCTGCTCGGGATTGGCGGCACCGAAGTTGGCCGCTACCTGTATGTTCATGCTGCCCTGTATCCAGGCATCGGTTACGCGGTCGATTTTGTACTTTTGCCACAGGTTCAGGTCTTCGCCCATCAGGTTCAGCAGCGCGCCGTCCGACTCGTAGTGCTGCTCGAGGCGCACGATCTGCCGCAGGACAGGCAGTACCCAGGTGATCATAAACACCATCATCGGGTATTCGGTCAGGCTGTCGGCATCGCCGGCCAGCAGTTTCATGCCGCCGACCGTCTCGTTCATCTGCCGATTGGTACCGATACTCGATCCGGAGAACATGCCCACCAGCTCGTCGAAGTCGGCGTTGATCCGGTCCTGCTCCTGGTAACTGGATGCAGTGACGTCCGGTGGATTCTCCATCTTGATATCGTTCGTCGGGTCGTCGGTCTCGGTGACACCGCCCGGGACGTTGCGCTGCAGGCCGCTATAGTCGATCATCGCCGTCCGCTTCACGATGTAACGGCGGTTCAGCGACAGTTCGACGTTATCGAACCGCGTGTTGTTCAGCTCGTTGGCGTCCTGTTGTGTCCTCGAGGACAGGCCGACCAGTGATTCGGGGTAGTTTTTGTGCGCCTCGGCGTTGCTGTAGCCGATAATGTACGGGCGCTCGCCCGGCCGAAGCCAGCGATACATCGGGTCTTCGCGCAGCGGGATCGGATCGGACAGGCGGTAATGCGTGCCCAGGGTGTAGTAAATCCAGTCCACGCCCTCTTTCCGGATAATATTCCGGTGGACCCAGACGATATCGAACCCGCGGTGCAGGTAACGCTCATCCTTGGAATCCTCGCGGTTTTCCTCGCGCTGACGGCGAACGGCGTCATAATCGGGGTTTACCCCGGTCAGCAGCTGCGCGTCGGTCAATGCGTACCAGGTCTGGCGGTTTCCGGCCTTGTGCGGCATCGCCATGCGCTTGACGTCATCGATGTACATCGGGATTTGGTCAATGATGAACGGGCTGGAGTTCGCCGGATCGCGCCAGTCACAACCCACGGAAAACCGGACATTCTCGCAGGGTCGCAGATCGACCATCGGGGTATCCCTGATGATCTGCGGCCGTTCTTCTTCCTCGTCCTCATCACCATCAAAGTCGATTTCGATGATATTGTCATCCATGCCATCGGATACGCGGCCGGCAAGGGCGGCATCGCTGGTATTGGCGTCAGCAGTGGACGTCTCGGAGCCTTCGTCGATCGTCTCCTGCCGGTCTTTAGCGGCCATTGGCCCCTCGTCGGTGAAACTATCCTCCAGATCGACGGCTTTCGGGAATCCTTCCTCCTCCCAGTCCCAGTATTGGTGAGAGATACACACGCCCAAGTTGAGCGTGTCCTGATAGGCGCCGACAGTGGTCAGAAACCACGGGATCGTGTTCTCCAGCCGGTACTGCAGGAGTTTCTGGTTAATGGATGCGCTGACGCGGTGGGATGGGTGCTTGCCTCGCGCGGCCTTTACCGTGACGAAATCGCTGGTCGAAAACATCGCTTTGACCAGAGCCGACTCCTGACGGCGCACCATCGAGCGCGTTTTCGGTCGAAAGCCCTTGTGCCGGTACCGATAGGCCTCGGAGTAGTATTTCGAGCCGGGGGCATGCCGCCCCTGAAAGTGCGCCATATTTCGCGCGTGATTGCTTCGAATGTTCGCTTCGTAGTAGTCATCCGACTTCGTGTAGGCGTCCCGGGCCACCAGGAGCCAGTAATCGTCGTTGTGGGGAACGGGAGTTTTCTCGGAAGCGTCACCAGCTGTACCTGGCGTGCCCACACCGTCACCCTTCATCTGGTTTACGGTCAATCCCGCAGTCTGTAGTCCACCGGCCATGATCTATTCCTCGTACTTGCCTCGGCCGATGCCGTCTCTCTTGACGTCAGCCAGGGCGCGTTTAATCGCCATGCCGCGACTTCTCGCGACGTTAAAGCGCTCAAATAGCTCCCCAGCCATTGTTCGAATCCTGCGCATTTCCGGATCGATTTTCTCGATATGCAGGACAAAGCCCATGTCTCCGTGCAGGGCAAGGTTTCTAACCTGAACGATGCCGCCGCGCGTGTCAATGGTGATGTGCCACGACCCTTCGAACTTCGGATACGCCTTGTTCAGGGCCATCAGCATGTTTTTGTACAGGACGGCGACACCCGCGGGCACCGTGGTCCCGTGGTCGTCGTAGATCGTGCCATCCGGGTTAAAATCCAGATCGGCCAGCTCCAACGGTCTGCTCATGTCAGTCCCCTCGCGATCGCCAGAAACATCACGCCAAATATCAGACCGCCGAGACCGGCGCTGATAATCTCAACTACTTCGTATAGCACAATCATGTCAGCTCGCCGGTGGTGGGGGTGGCTGTCTCAACCGCGCTGGTCTCGCCGTTCGCCTGCAGTAATGGCACAGCTGCCCCCGGTCCTCGCTGGTCAGCGGGTAGTAGACATTCGCGCACGCGCGGCGCCGGCAACGTCTCATTTTTGCCTGCATCAGCTACTGTAGACACCCTGGGTGTCATCCTCGCGGAATGTCTTGTTCGAAAACTCGTAGGCGTCATGCTCGAAGAACGGGTATTCCGCGCCTTCGGCCTCGGCTACGAGGGTGGTGTAATCGATCGTCTCGCTTGTGGTTTCACTCATGGCTATCTCCTGTCAGTGAATTTTTTTGCCGCTCTCGCCTGTATCTGTGCATGGTCTCCTCGTACCACACATTGGCAAAATCCAGCTCCCGGTAGTCATCCGTCTGGTTCGGCCCCTGTTTCTCCTCCTGGCTGTTCTGCTTCGGCCACTCGTTGATGATTCTCCGGTGGGCATCAGCGTCCACCAGGGGCGCGCCGAGGCGGTGGAGCACTTTTGTCATTGTGTATTCCCGATCATCGGTCTCGATGGGCAAAAACACGGTATCGAACAGTTTCCAGTGCTCGATCAGTCTGGACCAGGACTCCACGATGTGCCGCATTACTCTTTCCCGGCTGCGATCATGGTGCGCCCGGGTAATGTAGGTTTTGTTCGGCGGTCGCAGCGGCACAACGGCCTTGTTCCCGGCGAACTCGCCCAGCTGCGGGATAAACGAATGGATCGAAAACGAGGACCGGAACGGCAATCTCTCTGCTTTCGCGCGCCTGTAGTTCACATCCTCGAAGCCCAACGCCTTATCGAGCCAGTACCGCGTAAAGTGCGTACCGGACCCGGGCACCGACAACACCAGCACCGGTTCGTAAAAGGCTTCTGGCTCAATATCCATCAGATCAGCATCCCCACGAGCAAACCGACCACGATGCCGGTGAAAAGCCCGACACCAAACGCCCTCTTGATGCCGGTCTCGACGCATTTATCGTGCAGCTCCTGCAGCTCCTCGAAAACGTCTGTTTCCAGTGTTTTTGCCTTGTCTTTCATCAGTAGTCTCCTACGTGTGGTGGGTCCATCGACCCGGATCGACCGCCGCGGCGAACCGGCGGGACCGCATGGGCGAACGTCATCATCAGCGCGTCACCGATATCAGGCGACTTCAGACCACGCTTTTTCATGTCGGATTTCTTCTCCATCTGGATGCGGTGGCGGTTGTCGTAGAAACACTTGATCTCGGTCAGGTCTTCCTCGAGCTCCGGATCGTCGGGGATATCGGCGGTCTCCAGCCAATCGCGGCCGCGGTACCACATTTCCGCGCGTTTGTTGTAGCAGACGTCCTCGTTCTCGGAGTCCGGTTTCGAACCGGAGATCACTTCCACCACATCGTGGTTCAGCTGGCGCAATCGATCGACCACGCCGGCGCCGAGGCCAATGCCGTCGACGAAGATCACATCGATCCCCGCCCGCTTCTTCTCCGCGATCACGCGGTCGGCGACTTCCATCGTGTTCAGGTCGCGGAATTTCTGTATTTTCGCGAGCTTCCGGCCATGCCGGCCGACGAATACCGTCATGTCCGAACCGTACCTGGCTACGTCCACGCCCAGCAGTTTCGGGGTACCCCACGGCACCTCGACGCGCCGGCGCTGCGCCAGCATCACCGCCTCGCCGGAAATAAACTGCTCCTCGCCGATCCGCGGGAATATGCCGCGGATACGCACCCGCACGTAGTCGCTGTCCTCGCCCCAGACCTCGATATCGAGTTCCAGTTCCTCCTTGTTCGGCATGATGCAGTCGCGGGAGTCCACGTTTCGCGTTACCCAGCGATCGGCCATGCGCCCCTGGAAGCACTGTTTGAATCGACCGGTACTCAGGGTCGGGTTACCGAATACGAACCACATGGTCCGCGGATCGTTAACACCGCCCGAGACTTCCCAGATTTTGTCGGGGATGGCCGAGGCCTCGTCGTAGATAATCAGGGTGTTCCGGCCGTGCTGGCCGGCGAATGCTTCAGAATTGTGTTCGTTGTTCGGTACCGGTGTGCAGTACCAGGTCTCCTGGTGGCCGATTCGGTAGAACCGTGTCTCTGTCCACTTGAACCAGTGCGAATTGATCGCCCGCTTGTGCCAGATCGCCAGTTCGCGCCATGTCTTGGTTTTCAACTGGGTCCAGGTGTTCGCGGTGATGATCCCGTTCAGGTGCGGGCGGGTACTCATCAGCCAGAGCTGGATCCATGCCGACATAGCGCCTTTGCCGATACCGTGGCCGGAGCTGGTCGCGTCGCGGTAGATACCCAGCGGATTGGTGTACAGGTGTTCCTTGACGCTGTTCATAACGTCCAGCTGCCACTGGTCCGGACCTTCGAAGTCCTCGAGCTCGGTCCCTTTCTCGCCCCACGGGAACACCCATCGAACGAACCCCTCGAAGTCGTAGGCGAAGCTTCGCGATCCGTTCTCCTCTAACCGCTCCTCGAGGTCGTTCATTACCGCGCTCATACGACGATATCCGGTACCAGGAGTTCAGCCAGCCAGCAGATACCGTGATAATCCCGTATCTCGGCCTCGGTTCGTCGCAGCGGTGCATTGCAGTCGTCCTTTGCATTCGATCAGGCGTGGTCGCGCCCACTGTGGCAACAGCCGCACAGGCCCAACTGGCTGAACTTTTCCAGTTCGCTCGATACGCCGCTGGCCGATCGCAGGAACACGAACGAGCGCCATGCCGGCAGGCCAATGCACAGTCTCACTGTGTCTGGCAGTCGATCACCGTTGAAAAGCTCGATTTTCTCGGTCATTTTTGCCCCTGCAGGGCTTCTTCCGCTTGCCTCAGAATCGACTCAAACCGCTTGATATCGGCTTCGCGCACAGACAATTCGGCCATACGTTCCGGGTTTGCGAGATCACGCATCAGTCGAGGCGCGCCTACCAGTCGTTCGCGGATTTCAATAAGGCCTTCGATCAGCTCACCCATCGATCGTCACCGGTCTAATGCCATAAACAGGACCGCATTTCTCGCAGTTAAACTCAATTCTGGAGAGCGGTTCGGGGCGGGCGCGATCGAGCATCAGAACTTGCTCGGAATTGACCACAAACCCCGGCTGGACATGCGCCTTTACCCACGCGATGGTAGTGCCGCACTTTTTGTGCCGGATCGGTTTAT
>FUIF01005993.1_pt1 | contig 13747 bp, 16 predicted proteins | sample 1003461 | NCBI WGS metagenome assembly FUIF01 (sample SAMEA80401918, study PRJEB19352) | marine metagenome | reverse complement strand
TTGGACTATTGGGGATGATTCTATTTCCACGGGAACAGCAGTATCTGAAGCTGGATATACCGAAGATGGTACAACCCTCTTAAGCGATGGGAGTATCTGTACCCCTAACTTCTACGTTGATGGTGATACTGGCGATGCATATTACAATGGAACCATTGATGCAGATTCTGTCGAAGGTGCCTCCGTTATACTTGGTTCGGGTACACTTACGCTGACTAGCGCATACTTGTGGTACGGTGCGGATATGGCTACTACGCCCAGTCGTTAGTCTTGAACACTGACAGTATTGATGAAGGTACGCCCTTCAGTACGGATAACCCCGCGCTGTTGATTAACACGGAGATTACCGTTACTGATTGGGTAACCGACGTAAAATCCCTCACTGCCATGGCTACTCGTAAAGGGACATGGCTATACACATCAGGTGCCGAAGGTGAGGCTCACATGGGCATAATGGTTGAGGTTATTCCAATGCAATACGTTGAGGATGATACAACTTATGGTACAGCTACCATCTTCCTCAAGGTGAGCTTCTATGGGCAAGACATGTATGTTAAAGATGACTACTCTCAGATTGAATGGAAAGTAGTCCAACACATTTTACCAACCTAGGAGTAAATCCATGATTACGATTACTGGAAGTTTCACTAATGAAAAGGGCCGAGGCTCATCAATTAGAGCCAAGCGCGATAACTATGCTTTTGGCCTAATTGCATATGCCACTGACAACTCATTCTCGTTGAAGCTGGAGGAAGGATACACTTGGTACTTGACCGTTAAGGTCGGTACCGCAACAACCTCACTTGAGGTAACCGAGGATACCGACGTATCGGATACCCTCACTGAACTAGAGGAGAGCCTAAGCGATGATTAGTGTTACCGGTGAATTAGTGAGTCCTATGGGTAATGCTTACTCTGGGGCAACTATCCGAGTCACTGCAACTGAGAGCTCAGTTTCACTACTTGGTTTAAGCGACAGCGTTACCACTGGAACAGATGGCAGCTATACATTCAATTTGGTGAATGGTTCCCATGACATTGAAGTTTTAGTGGATGACGAGTATCTGGTTCAAGGGACTGTTACTATCGACGATTCAACAGAAGATAGTATTTCTCTGGAAACTTTACTTACAACTTATGCGAGCTCGGATAACTAACTATGAAAGACAAACATTTTGAAGATTTTGATTCAGATGAGCAGGTAGATGGGATTTGCCCCAATTGGTCAAATAAGCCAACGCTCTCTGATTTGAAGGGTGACTTTGATTCAGTCAAAACAATTCATGCTACCCAGATTAGTCGTATCCGTCATTGGCGTAGTTTGCTTAGACCAAACAATGCCAGCAAGGATAATACGACAGCATCTAATCCATACATGACTCTGGCAGAACAACGAGCAGCTAAAACCCGTAGTACGGTTAAGTCTAAGCTGGTTCGTAAAAATGCTGAGTGGCGGTATACCTCCCTATCTGAGCCATTCCTAAATACACCGGATGTATTCAACGTTGACCCGGTTACTTGGGAGGACATGGCAGCATCTAAGCAGAATGCTTTGGTTTTGAATAATCAGGTGAACACTCGCCTGGGCAAAGTTGCATTTATCGACGAGTACATTCGTGCTGGCTGTGATGACGGTACGGTAATCGTTAAAACTGGATGGGACTATGAATCTTTCATTGAAGAAAGAGAACGTCCTATCCATGAGCTACGAGTAACCCATGACCCTAAGAAAATCATGCTACTGGATAGGGCAGCCCAAGATACTACAGGCGAAGTGCCACCGCATATCCAACAAGCATTGGAAGCTACTCAGAGTAGCGGTGTTCCCTACTTCCCAGTTAAGGTTGGCATGGAGACTTATGAGCATGAGGTGGTAGTTAAGAATCAGCCTTCATGGGAAGTGTGTGCTCCTGAGAATGTAAGAATTGACCCTACCTGCAACGGTGACATGGACCGAGCAGAGTTCGTGGTGCATTCCTTTGAAGCCAGTAAGTCAGAGATGCGTAAGAGCGGTCTTTACTTCAATCTGGATAAGATTGGCCAATCCAACGTCACATCGGATACCGACCATGAAAGCTCATGGGGCGATACTGGTTTTACCTTTGAAGATGACCCACGCCAGAAGCATGTAGTCCACGAGTATTGGGGATACTGGGATATTGACGGGGAAGGGGAGACTAAGCCTATTGTGGCTGCCTGGGTGGAGAACACACTTATCCGGTTAGAGGAGAATCCTTTCCCAGATGGCAAGCTACCATTTGTCGTGGTTCCATTCATGCCACTGACTAACTCAGTCTACGGTGAACCAGATGCTGAACTCTTGGAGGATAACCAGGCCATCTCAGGGGCAATCTCACGAGGAGTAATCGACTTGCTAGGTAAGTCTGCCAACTCTCAGACTGGCTTCCGTAAGGGCGCTCTGGATGCGCTTAATCGTCGTCGGTATGACCGTGGCCAGGACTATGAGTTCAACGATATGGGTGATGCCCAGAACTCTATCTTCCAGCATAAGTTCCCCGAGGTACCTGTTACAGCCACCAACTACTTGCAGATGCAGCACCAAGAAGCTGAGTCTCTAACTGGTGTGATTAGCTTTGGGCAAGGCGTGACTGGTAAGGGCCTTGGTTCTACAGCGGCGGCTGCTAATGGCGCTCTCACTGCTGCTGACCGAAGAGTGCTTGGCATTCTTCGTCGGTTCACTGAAGGCATGAAAGAGATTGGTCGCAGATTCATTGCAATGAACCAAGAGTTCCTTTCAGAGAATGAAGTGGTACGGGTAACCAATGAAGAGTTTGTGAAGATTAACCGTGATGATTTAGCTGGACGCTTTGACTTAAGGTTATCTATTTCTACTGCTGAAGCTGATGAGCAGAAAGCCCAAGAGCTTAGCTTTATGATGCAGACTACTTCTCAGCATATGGGCCAAGACTTCACTAAATTGATTCTTTCTGAAATCGCTGACTTACGTAAGATGCCTACTCTAAGCCGTAGAATTGCCAATTGGGAGCCTAAAGCCGACCCAATCGCAGAACAGCTAAAACAGCTGGAAGTTGAAGAAAAACGTACCGAAATCCAGAAAAGACAGGCAGAAATCCAAAAAATCCTTGCAGAAGCTCAAAAAGCTGGATATAACTCAGAGAAGCTTAAGGCTGAGGCAGACCTGGAAAATCTCAATTTTGTTGAGCAAGAATCTGGGGTTGCCCATGCTCGGGAGTTGGATAAATTGGAAGCCCAGTCCGAAGCACAAGCTAAGACTAAAATTGTCGAAGCAGCCTTATCAGCTCAAACCAAAAACGAAAACAAATAGAGGTAATGTCCATGTCAGATATTCATGAATTAGAAGTCAGCTTAGCGAAAGTTAAAGAAGACATCCGCACAGTCGAATTGCTTGAGAAGTTGGAAAAGAATGCAGCATTTAAAGAGCTCATTCTGAAACGCTACTTCGAAGAGCGAGCACAGAATCTTGTGTATATGAAAGCTGGTGCTCCTGACGACCGTCAGAAGGAAATCATTGAAAACGGTATGCAAGGCATTGCCAATCTGCGTTCTTGGTTTAGTGCTATTACCGTTAACGGTGCAGCTGCTCGTGATGCCTTAGAGGCTCATCAAGCAGAAATCAATTTGGTTAAGGGAGAGGAGTAATAGTTCATGGCTGATGAAGATTTAGATTATGGTGCAATGAGTGACGAAGACTTTGAGCAGCACATGAATTCTTTACCAGCACAAGAGGAGGCTCCTAGTGAGCCTTCTTCTGTATCTGGCCAAGAAGCAGATGTTACCCCTGAACCTGAAATGGATGGAGAGTCTTTCTATGGCGAAGAAGGCCCAGAAGCGGATACTGGCGAGGAAGAGGATTCACCGGATGAGGGTGAAGTAGAGGAAGACCCAGAAGCCGAGTCTGAAGAGGAAGAAGAATCAGATGAAGGTGGCGAGGAGGAAGATACCTCTGACGCTGCTAACCAACTAGCTGAGCTATTCAAGCCATTCAAAGCTGATGGCGTGGATATGCAGGTTAAGTCGGTTGAAGAAGCTAAACGACTCATGAGTATGGGCATTGGCTTTCATAAGAAGATGGAAGGCTTTAAGCCGCATCGTCGCACTATCAAAACCCTGGAAGCCAATGAGATTGATGAGGCCAAGCTGAACTTCCTCATTGACATCTCCAAGGGAAATAAGGATGCTATAGCCAAGTTGCTTAAGGATAGTGGCCTAAACGCCCTAGACTTAGAAACTGAGGAAGACTCAAACTATACTCCTAGCAATCACCAAGTTGCGGATAGTGCGGTAGAGCTTGATGAGGTTATTGCCGATTTACGAAGCACACCAACCTTCACCAAGACGACTGACATCGTTTCGAACCAATGGGATGAAGCTAGCCGAAGTGTTTTTCTTAAGTCACCAACACTGCTCAGAGCGTTGAATGAACAAGTGTCCAATGGCACGTATGAACGTGTTATGACAGAAGTTACCCGCCAACGAGTATTTGGGAACCTAAGAGGTCTCTCTGATTTAGAAGCTTATGACCGTGTAGGAAAACAGATGTTTGAAGCTCAAGCCACTGCTCCCCAGAGCAAGCCAGTAGTTCCCGTCAAGAACCCACCGGCCAAGCCAACAAATACGGACAGAAAGCGTCGAGCTAGCACCCGTAGAAAACCTGCTCCTGCTAAGCCTAAAGAATATGATTGGGCTTCCATGAGCGATGAAGAATTCGAAAAGCACTTAAAGTAACCAACCTAGAAACTTAAAGGAGTAGTCTCATGACTCAGTTATACAACGACCCAGCTGGCGGTACGGTCTCTACAGTGGACCAGAACTCAGGTTCTGACCAAATCAGAACGGATTATTACAACCGTAAGGCTCTGTATGAAACCCGTAAGGACCGCTACTTTGCGCCACTGGCTGACTCAAGTATTACGTCTATGCCTCGTCACTACGGCAAGAAAATCAAAAAGTATCACGTCATGCCTCTGCTCGACGACCGTAACATCAACGACCAAGGCCTTGATGCAGACGGTGCAGACACCAATAACCCAAATGGTAACCTTTATGGTTCAAGCAAAGACGTTGGTTTAATCAACGAACGTTTACCAATCCTGGGTGAAACTGGTGGACGTGTTAACCGTGTTGGCTGGTCTCGTATCGAGCTTGAAGGAACCATGCAGAACTACGGTATGTTCCAAGAGTTCACCGAAGACCTGCTTAACTTTGATTCCATGGCTGACCTTTACGAGCACATGTCTCGTGAGCTGGTTAACGGCGCTGTACAGCTTACTGAGGCACTCTTGCAGATTGACCTGATTGAGTGTGCTGGTGTTACTCGTTACGGTGGTGAGGCTACCGATACCAGTGAGATGACTGGTGAAGGTGATGACATCTCTGTGGTGACCTACTCAGACCTTCAGGCTCTCAGCATCACTTTGGACGACAACCGTAGTCCTAAGAAAGTGAAGATGCTTAAAGGCTCAAGCAAGTTTGATACGGTCACCGTTGATAACTGTCGCTTGCTCTACTGTGGCTCTGAGCTCATCCCTACCATCACCAAGATGACTGACCACTTCGGTAACGAAGCATTCGTCTCGGTTGAGAAGTATGGCTACTCAGGCAGCTACAAAGAAGGCACCAACATGATTCACGGTGAGATTGGCAAGGTTGGCCAGTTCCGTATCATCGTTGTACCTGAGATGCTTCACTACGCTTCTTCTGGTGCTGCTGAAGAAACCAATGAAGGTTACTCTGCTACCGATGGCTTCTACGACGTTTACCCAATGCTGACCATTGGCGATGAGTCATTCACTACCATTGGCTTCCAAACTGGTGGTGGCTCGAACTTCAAGTTCAAGATTAAAACCAAAATGCCTGGTGAAGTCTTAACTACCGATGACCCTTATGGCAAAACAGGGTTCAGCTCCATTCAGTTCTGGTATGGTTTCATGCCTCTGCGTACTGAGCGTATCGGTGTACAGTGGACCGTTGCTGAAAGTTAAGCTTTATGATTTACTATATAGGTCACCTTAGGGTGGCCTTTTTTTTATTACCCTTAAACAGACCCTCCCTCTTGAAGGAAATGGATAGCAATATGACTGACTTAAACAAAGACGACCTGCCTGTAGAATCCGAAGCTGACTCCCTCCGTACCATCGCCCGTAACATGGGATTGAACGTTGGTAACCTACGTGATGTAACCCGGCTCAAAGAGCTCATCGCTGCGGAGAAGGCTAAGACTCCAACCAAAGCTACGAATGACAAACGCCGTACAGTACGTGAGAAAGCATTGGCTCTCCAACGTATTATGATTACTCCGTTGTCCCCATTCGATAAGCAGCTTAAAGGCATCACCGTAAGTGCGGGTAATAAATACCTTCGCAATGTCCAGCGTCATATCCCATATGATGTACCATGGCACTGTGAAGCTATTCTGGTTAATGCACTCAAAGCTAAGCGTTACCGTGTAAACCAGAAGAAGAAAGGTGCTGATGGTAAGGAGACAAACTCCAATCGTTTCCATCCAGCATTTAACGTAATCATCCTTGATAACCTGAGCGAGAAAGAAATTCAGAAGTTAGCTGCTGAACAGAAAGCTCGTCGTTCACTAGAGGACTAATCTATGTCGATTTCCATCACTGACTTAACCAAAGGTGAGGTTGCTGGTTCTGGCTTATTTGATGAGCTAATGCGAACCAATAAAGCCCACCTTGTGGAAGAGTACGAAGCTGGACGCATTACCGGGGCTGACTACGGTGTAGCGTATGCTGGTATGGTTCAAGCAACCTTGCAGCAAGCTTCACAGTTTCTGCTTCAGTACGAGAATACGAATAAGCAATTGCTGTTGGCAGACGCTCAAATCGCTAACACTGAAGCACAGACTACTTTGGTGGAAGCACAGACAGCTGGCCAGTTAATCCAGAATGACATCTCCACTTACAACTTGGAGAACACTCTCCCTGCTCAGTACAATCAGATTGTTGCTCAGACTGAATTGGTTACCCAACAAAAAACCAATGCTACTCAAGAGTACCTAAACCTGACTGCACAGTATGACCAGATAGTTGCTCAAACTAGCCTGGTTGGTAAGCAGGAAGATATGGTGGATGAGCAAATCCTGACAGAGAAAGCCAATACCACTACACCAACTGAAGGTCTTACCTTGGTTCAATACAACAAAGGTCTTGCTGAGATTGAGTTGCTAGAGGCCAAGCTGGTTACTGAGGATGCTCAGACCTCCGACCCTGAAGGCGGTGTACTTGGTGCGGATATCACTCTGAAAGGTAAACAGGCAGACTCGTTCGATAGAGATGCTGAACAGAAAGCAGCTAAGTTCTACTCTGACATCCTATCCATTGTTTATTCAACGAACCCTGATGGTGATGATGCAGACCCTGACCTATGGAATATTGGCCCTACGTATTCGTACTATGTCCTAGACCAGCTTATGGATGGTATTGGCGTATCCACTGTATAAGCCATAGTGAGATATGATATGAAGGGACTCTTAGCAGTCCCTTTTCTTTTGGAGGTAATACATGGGATTATTTAGTAGCAGTAGTAAGACCTACTACAACTCTACCACCTGCCAGCTATACGACGACGACACAGCAGGATTAATCGAACAGACTGTAGCAGCTTCAGTCGTACAGAACAGAAACATCGGTAACGACCTCATAGCCAACATTGTGAATGGCATTGGCTTCAAGCTACCTCTCTCCGTAATTACGCCAAGTATGGCAACTACCTTATGGTTTGCCTGAAGGCACTACCGAATACTTCAGCAGCTCTATGTACAGCAATGTGGAGAAGGCTCTTGAGACTGAGGTAGGTGGTCCAGTTGAGATTCTCTATGTGAGCATCACCTTTGATGTTGATGAGGAATGCTATCTCTACACCTGCCTATACAACCTCGTAGACTCTGATACAGGGGAAGTTGGAGAAGAGGACTATGAATGGACCTACTACACTTCCGAAGGCACGTATTCGTCCTTAGAGAGCGTCTCAGAGGAAGAGGAGTCACCGTACTACCCAGTCATCCCAATCAGGGTAGCAGGGACGTATATGGCAGATGCAGATGAGGAATACTCCTCGGAGATTACTCAGGCATGTGGCTACCTTGGCCTTGACCCAGATGATATCGAAGATGCTATTGCAGATGATGAAGGGGATAACGAGCTGGAAGATGCCTACGTCATGCTTGGGGTGTCCGTCACCACTGACTCCCAAGAAGGCCTGGAGTACCTCTACCAGTATTTCCTATACCAATGGGGCAATAGCTCAGTGACCAAATCTGATTGGGAGTACTACGTACTGAACCAAGAAGATGTAACCGTGCCATCGATGAATGTCATCACCATGCAGGACTCTAACTACAAGATGAAGCTGGGATGGCTTTATATTGAATCCTCTTTAATCGAAGGAGACTTGGGCGATGACGTGAATTACCTCACCTCTTCGTATTCAACGAATGATGGACTGGTGCCAACGTCGGATGAAGATATCTCCTACTCAACCAATTCACTGGTAATCAAGAAACAAGTGGACTCTACCACTTACCGTAAAATCACCATCTATGGCTTGGTTCACTACAACTGGCTAGAGGCCATGAGATTTACTCAACCTTGGATGATGCATTCGACGATGATGATGTAGCAGCTTGCTTTGTAATTCCTCTTCGCCAAGACATTGTGAAGTCTATGGGCCCAATCAAAACTCATGACCTAATGTATGAGTCCATTCGATTGGTTTGCAATGATAAGTACAAGCAATCCCTGGAATGGTATGAATCCGGATTCTTCCAAGTATTCACCGTTATAGTGGCTGTCGTAATCACCATCTACAATGCGCCAGCGGGTACGGCAATACTCTCAGCAGCCATGGCTTCATTGGTTGTACAGCAGATAGTTATTCAGGTGGTACTGTCCTACGCCATCTCAACTTTGGTAGAAGATATCACGAGTGAAGAATTGGCCATGTTAGTCGCAGCTCTTGCCACTCTGTATACTGGTGGATTTTCTACCTCTAGTTTTGTGAATGCATCGGTGAATGCAGCTAGTACCGCTGTAGAGTTAGTTTACGAGGAACTGGCAGAGGATATCGCAGACGAGATTGAAGACTATTCAGATTTGTTAGAAGATGTTTATGACGAGCAATCTGATACTGCTTATGACCAAGCATTGGTTTTGAATATGATTGATTCAGATTCCTACAACATAAACGCTGCACACGACTATGTTAAGATGTTCGCTTACAACACAAAGGGGGCTACCTTAATTAGGGATTACACCTCCAACTTTGTGTCAGTTATGCAGTACACAGACCGACCTTCAAGTTACATTTATTTAGGCAACAGCTAAGAGGTAAACCATGGCTTTATGGAATTCATTTTTTAACAACAACACCAGTGGCATGAACACTGGTACCAATAACTTTTTAAACTTTGGGAGTACGAATAACACAGCAGCAAACCAGAACCTAAGCACCGCTAATCAGTATTCCTTGTATGGCCAGGGCAATAATGCACAGACCATGCAAAACTCTTCAGACATGCTTCAGTCTACTCAAACCAATACAGGTATGAGTACTTCCGATATGCTCAACTTTGGGACCAGCCTAGCTAACCTTGGCTTAGGTGCTTACTTCCAAAATGAATCACTGGGCATTCAGCAGGATACTCTGGACCTGAGCCAGCAAGAGTATGACGACTACGTTGAAGACCAAGAGAACCTTGATGAGGTATCAGCTGAACGTGCTGCTGCCGCTAAAGCAAATACAGGACAATCATAATGGCCAATCCAGTATCCACCACTAGTCTACTCGCTCAGGCTAGACAAACTCCTGCGGGACTAGCCGCAAGACCTGAGCGGGTATCCCCAGTCTCCCAGAACAACCTTCAGGGAGGTAATGCATTCAGTATGATGAGCTCTGGCTTGCAGGGCATGGCTAACGCCTTCTCTGCTCCTGAAGAACGAGCTGCTGCTCAAGCTAATGCTGACAGGGCCAATGCTATACGGTTAGAGCAGCTGGCTTATGACCGAGGACAGAATGCCTTGGCTCAATCCAATACCGATAACCAGTTAGCGTTTAATAAGCTGAGGAATGCTCAGAATCAGGCCAATACTAAAATTGACCAAGCTTATCGCCAGAGTGCTCATGATGATGAGATGGCTTTACGCCGCCAACAAGAAAAACGTCTTGGTGCAGCGGCAGATAACCAAGCAGCAGACAAAGAGTATGCAGCTAAGAAGCGTGCTGCCTTTGATACTGCTGAGAATGATGCACTGGCCCCACTGAGGGAGAGCAAGGCGAATAACCGAATGCTGGTCTCTCAGATGGACCAGAACCCTAACATTTCATACACCATTGACGATAAGACTGGCAAGGTCAGCGTTACAGGTACAAAGGGCCATGAAGATGAAGCCAAAGCCTTTCAAGCAAAATTACAGAATAGTTCTGTCCTTGGTGATGCTGACACTTACGCTAATCAGTTACGTGAGCTTCAGCGAAAAAGTCTGGCAGATGGTATTACAGGAAACGATATCTCAAATGCTGAAGTGACTGCTCAAATCCAGAAGTACAACCAGGGCATCTCAGATATCAATGCATTGAACTCGAACCAGAATACTGAACTCTCAGGTATCCATGCTGGTATCGATTCACAACGTGCAGCTCAACTGGCTGATGTAGTTGGTGACTCTCCATACGTGGAGACAGCTCACCAGATGGATTTGATTGATAAGAGCCGGGCTGAAGGCGGTGATACGATTGACCCACTAGGTGAATTCTTGGCTGCCACCACTGAAGGCATGGATAGGGATGACGCAAACAATGTCCGTAATGAAACGCTGGATGTAATCGACAAGGCTAAGGATGAATATGAGCCTTCTGGTGAAGATAAGTGGTTGCCCGAGTATGAAGGCCTAGCCATCCAACGTGCTATGGACAGTGCCAAGGTGGGGCAGGAATTCTTCGATTGGGGCGACAACGATATCTCCAATAAGGTTGGCTTGAAGGATGAAATCATCAAGCAAATGCGTTTAATCAATCAATCGAGAGGAACGCAGGAATACATGAAAACCTTCAATTCAGAGACTGAAAACTTAAAAACTCAGGCTAAATTGCGTTACTATCTACAACAAGGACTCATAAACAAGTAGATGAAGGTAACCAATGGCGTCAAACAATTTCACCTTTCTAACTGGACAGGGAGCTGGTGCAAGCTCCCTTGTTCAACAAAAACAAGATTCAGTAGCCAAAGCTAAAACTACCACTGAAGCCAAACTCCACTCAGACCAAGCATTCACCTCCATTGTTGATTTTGATAAAGCATATCCGAATGCAACTCCGCTAGAGCGTGATGCAGCACTGCAAGATATCCTATCCTTAAACGCTAGAGCCAGTGACCGTACAACCTTCGAAGCTTTAGGTGATGTAGGTGCAAGTCTTGGCCAAGGCGTTCAACAATCCATTGCTGGGCCTGTTTATGGTGGTTTGAAGTTTCTTACCTCCTATGACCCTGACTCACCTGATAACCCTACATACGATGCTTACGGTACTCAGACTGAACCAGAAGATTATGGTCCATTCTCTTATGACTCAGAGGACTTCCCTGAGAGTACCCTTAGAGCTGACCTGGATGACTTTGCAGATATTGCCTTAGACCAACTGCAATCCAATAAAGACACCGTAAAGGATGCTCTAAGTTCTACTGCTTCAAAAGCTCAAGCTGAACGTTATCGTCGGGAGAGTACAGCCCACAAGAATACCCCTGAGTATCAGAACGCTTCAGCTTTCCAAAAAATATGGATGGATGCCGGAGGTAGTGCGAAGGGTATGTGGGATAACCCATTGGTTGCTCTGGATACTGGCATCCAAGGTATTGCTGACCTTGGCACTTCCATTATCACCGGTGCTGCTGTCGGTAAAGCTGCTACTGCAATGGGTGCCTCATCGGCCGTAGCGAAAGGTGCTACTTCTGCTGGGGTAACAATCCAGGGTGCAATCTCTGAAGGCTCAAGCAATGCCCAAGGTGCTGCTAATGAAGTGAAGCGTATGACTCATGAAGAGCTCATGGAGTCAGATGAGTATCGCGATGTATTAGAGAAGGTTGGCGGCGATAAAGAGAAAGCCAAGGAAGTCATTGCCAATCGAGTATTCAGAAATACTTTTGCTGGTACTGGTTTATCCTCTGCCTTAATCGGGCGTATCACTGGTGCCGATAAAGCTGCTGCGGATGTAGCAGCAGGTAGTGTTCGTAAAATTGGCAAAGCACTTGAGGGTACTGCTCGGGAGACTGTAGAGGAAGCTACTCAGTCAGGTACTGGCCAAGCTCAAGCTAACCTCGCGGTGAAAGAGGAAGCTAAGCCAGATAAAGAACTAACTGAAGGTGTTGGTGAAGCTATCGTGATGGGTACTGTTGGCGGCTTTATGGCAGGTGGTGCTGCTCAGAGTGGAGCTCTTACTTCGACTGCTGCCAAGGTTGCCAAGGTATTGCCGAAGAAAGCTCTTACTTCAACTGCTACCAAGGTTGTCAAGGGTGCCAAGGTACTGCCAAAGAAAGTTGTTACTTCGACTGCTACCACGGTTGCCAAGGTTGCCAAGATACTGGCGAAGAAAGCTGTGGCTAAAAAGGTCCCTGCAGAAGCATCAGCTGAAGTAGTTGAAGAAGTAGCTAAGACTGCCGAGGAAGCTAAAGCTGGTCCTGTGAACGTCGAAGAGAAAGTACCCTACGAAGCGGAAGAGCCTGTCGATGTAATTAAAGGCCTGGCTAATGCAGTGGCCATTGTTGAATCAGCGCAGACCCAAGAGGAGAAAGAAGTAGCTGCTCTTGCTGGTTTGGAGTTGGTTCAGAAGACAGATGCTCAAGTAGTAGAGCTGGCTAGCGAAGCCCGTTCATTGATGGAACAAGGCAAAGGTGAAGAGGCCTTAGCTAAAGCAGCTGAAGCAAGAAGGTTAAGAGCGAGATTGAAGACCTGGCAACTACCCTGAATAACTATGCTAACTCAGTCCTTACCGAGGAGAGAGCAGCCAAGGCTTATGAGACCCTATCCACAATCGATATTGCCAAGACGCTGACTGAATCCCCTGAGACTATTACTTCCTTGGTTCAGCAAACTGTGCAGCAGGTTGCATTGGCTCCTGAATCTGTCCCTGGGGAAACCTCAGAGCTCCTGTTAGCTAATGAATCCATTCCCTTGGCTCAGAACCAGAAAGCTGCTCTACAGGCTCACAGGGACTTCTCTCAAGCCATCAAAACTTATGAGGGTGTGAGTGAAGAGGTAATGCATGGCACCGAGGGCCATAAGATTGGTTTGATGACTTACCAGAGCCAAATTATATCTGCACTGGCCAAGGGTGATATTCCTAGGGCTCAGAAGGCTCAGGCCCAATTAGCTACCTTTGCTGAACAACGGTCTGCTAAGGCTGATGCTTTCCTAACTGCCCAACAGAATGCCACTGGGAGAGTTGATGTAGAGGGATTCTACACTCTGGATGGTAAGCAGTCCTATGTGACTCCTAACTCTAAGCTACCTGCTGCTTTGGCCAGGGAAGCTGCCACTGGCGCATAATATTAACCAATCGGCTATCACTGCCATTGCTGCTGCGAATACTGCACCTACCACTGAGGTAACTCATGTTGAGCCTACAGTGGAAGATGTAGTTGAAACTCAGGATGTACCTGTCCAGACAGATACTCAGGAGGAGGTACAGGAAACTACCCAAACCGAAGCACAGGAAGAATGTTCAAACGGATACTCAGGCT
>FUIF01006551.1_pt1 | contig 13748 bp, 19 predicted proteins | sample 1003461 | NCBI WGS metagenome assembly FUIF01 (sample SAMEA80401918, study PRJEB19352) | marine metagenome | reverse complement strand
ACAGCACGATGATGGTCATCGCGCAAAACATGCAGGATATGATCGACAACTGCCTGCAGTTTCACGCGCAGTATTTGAACGATCGGCAGCCAGGAAGCTGCTATGTGAACCGCGATTTTCTTGGCACGCGCCTTGAACCGCAAGAGATTACAGCGCTGCTGCAGCTTTACACCGCCGGCACGATCACACAAGAAACGCTTCTTTCGCAGCTCAGCGACAACGAAGTTCTGGGTGATGATTTTGATATCGAAGGTGAACTTGAGGCGACACAGGCTGGCGGATTGCTGGACTCTGCGCCTGAAGACACAATCATTGAATGATCGGGCATGATGGATTAGTGGCGGAATAGATCATGGAATCGGACACGCCAAACAAATCTGAGAAACATCCGATTCATTACGTCCAGCGCGACCTACCGCATCCGCTATTTGCCATTGTTCGGATGACTTGGTTTTCAAAATTTGGGGCAGAGCAAGTTGACGAGGTAAAAATCGTTGATGAAGGCGATGAAACCATTCTTGGTTTTGCTGATGTCATGAAAACAGCGATTGAAGGCGGTGCGGAAGTCTGTTTGCAGTGCCCTTATGACCCTGAGGAAGTGGGGATGCATGAGTAATGAGCACACCGTCAGTTTTGTTCAGAAATGCGATTGACCTGAATCGCTACAGCAACAATGTTGCAAGGCAGGTCGTTGTTAATTACAACCGCATCATTTTGGACTCTGTAGATCAACTGCAGAGGTTGATCCCTAACGTCACTGATGGTGAATTACAGCCAATTACTGCGCCAGCAAAGGCCGCACGGCTGCGGTCGATATTGGCACAGCTCAAAGAATCACTTGCAACGTGGGCGGCGATAGCGCCTTGTTTACTGCAACAGAATTGCAGGGCTTGGCTGAGCTGCAGTCTGAATTTGTTGAAGGTCAGTTGCGGCAAGCTTTGCCAGCTGGCTCACGCAATATCGTTAATACGGTTGAAATTTCGCCGCAGTTCGCGCAAGCGTTGTGATGACTGACCCGACAGAAATCGGGGTTGTTTCGTTGTCTGATGATTTATTCGCAGCGGTACAAGGGGCACCGCAAACATTCAGCCTTACAGCAACACAAGGCACCGCCATTACGTTGCCAAATGGTGAAGTAATAAACAAGGCATTTCGTGGCATTTCAGAAAAGCAATCAGCACGCTTTGCGCAAGTTGTGCGGCAAGGGTTGCTTACGGGTGAGCCAACGCAAGACATTGCGCGTCGATTGGTCGGCAGGCTTGATTTCGCAGATTTAGGCCCGTTGTCACGCGGCCAAGTACGTGCAGCTGGTTTGTCAATTAGGCAGCTGCAAAAAGCAGGCGGCGAGTTGACAAGAGTTACCAGCAGCCAAGTGCTGACTCTTGTCCGAACGAGCGTAAATCAAGTCGCCAATGCTGCATCGCAGCAAACTTACGAAGCGAACCAAGATATTACCAAAAAGTATCGCTACGTTGCAACGCTTGACACGCGCACATCTGGAATCTGTCGTGCGCTTGATGGACGTGAGTTTGAATACGGGAAAGGACCGAAGCCGCCACAGCACTTCAATTGTCGATCAACGACTGTGCCGATTGTTGATTATGAAGAGTTGGGTTTGACGCCACCACCTGAAGGTCGCCGTGCTGCAGCTGGTGGGATGGTTCCAGCAAATGAAAGTTATGGTCAGTGGCTGTCGAAGCCCGAAAACCGCGCACGCAAAATCGAAGCATTGGGTGAGGAACGCGCAAAATACTTCGACAGGTTGGCTCGTAAGCATGGTCCGCGTGACGCAATTGCAAAACTTGTGCGCGATGACGGCAGTGAATTGACACTCAATGATCTGCGAAGACGTTATGGTCGATTAAATTGAATCAGCGTCTTCATTGACATGCCTGGCTACATGAAAGGCCCTAAAAAGCCTGCCAAATCAACTAAGAAAAAAGGAGCCAAGAAAAAATGAAACGAGGACAGCGCGTTAGTTGGACGTATCAAGGCAAGCGAACTTTCGGTGTCGTGACTGGTACTGCAGGCACACGGGCATCTGTCAAAGGCCCGACTGGTGGAACTGTCACCCGAGTCGGGACCAAAGAAGACCCAGTGATTCGCATCAAATCAGAGAGCACGGGCAACCCTGTTCTTAAGCGTCGTTCACAGCTGCGTTCTGCGCCGAAACGTAAATGACGATCAAGTATCGCGGCGAAGAATTCAGCGGTTACAACAAACCGAAGCGGACGCCAGGTCATCCGAAGAAATCGCACGCGGTACTTGCAAAGGAAGGCGACAAGGTGAGCTGATTCGTTTGGTCAACAGGCGTTTCAGGTTCACCACGTCGCAGCGGCGAAAGTAAAGCTGCAAAAGAACGCCGCGCATCATTCAAGGCGCGACATGCGCAAAACATTGCCAAAGGCAAAATGTCTGCCGCTTACTGGTCAAACAGGACTAAATGGTGAGAAAGGTGTAAACTAAGCCTGCAAATTGACCCTGTGGGTTAAATGTCTGAAGAGCAAAATGCTCCTGTGGAGCAAAATGCAGAGCTGTCCAATCTGCAAAACGAACTGGAAGCAATGCGGCGCAAGAATGCCGAGCTTCTGGATGAGTACAAGAAAGCAAAGCAACAGGCGAAAGCTGTTCCCGACGGCGTTGATGTCAACGAACTGATCGAATTCAAACGCAGCGTTGAACAGTCAAAGCTTGAATCAAAGGGCAAGTATGACGAAGCCCGTCAAGCGCTTGAACAGCAATTCCGCGAAGCAACATCTGAAAAAGACAAACGGATTGCAGAACTTGAGGCGCGAATCCGTGAACTTGAGTTGATCAGTCCTGCTGTTACTGCATTAGCAGATGTGGTGCATGATCCTGAGCTAGTGCTGAACACTAAGCTTGATCGCAATCAAATTGAACGCGAATCCGACGGCACTGTGGTCGTGGTTGACGGATATCAACGCACGCCAGTGTCAGATTGGGCAAAACAAAATGTGCCTGATTGGATGCAAAAAGCACCCAAGCCACAGGGTTCTGGCGCGCCTGCAAGTCGCGGCAATGGCGACATTCCTGCAGGAACAAAGAACCCATTTAGCCCTGAACATTACAACATCACCGAACAGATGCGCCTTGCTCGCACTGATCGTGATTTGTACGAAAGGCTCAAAGTTGCGGCGTCCCGTTAATATCTAAACACGGCGAGGCTGTGCTGAGCCATAACGGGCTGTGCCCAAACCTCAGTAAACCCTTTTGGTAATTTGTTATGGCTACCCTGCGTAGCGATATCATCGTCCCCGAGGTATTTACTCCGTACATTATCGAAGAGACCACCCGTCGGGATGCATTTCTGCAGTCCGGTGTTGTGTCTCCGATGGCGGAACTGAATGCCACTGAAGGCGGTGATTTCGTAAAAGTCCCTGCTTTCGCAGCAAACCTGGCCGGCGACTTTGAGGTGCTGACTGACAGCTCTTCACTGACTCCTGGCAAGATCACGACCAACCAGCAAACTGCGGTAATTTTGCATCGCGGAAGAGCCTTTGAATCACGGGATTTAGCAAGTCTCGCGGCGGGAAGTGACCCCATGGCCGCCATTGGTCAAAAACTTGCTGGCTACATTGCACACCAGCGTCAGAAAGATCTGATCTCCACCCTTACCGGTGTGTTCGGTTCCCTGAACGCCAACACCAGCAGCAGCGCATTCTTTGAGTTGTGCATTGACTCTGAGTCTGGTGACACTCCGACCGCACTTTCTGCGCGTCAGATTGCAAAAGCCCGCTCAATCCTTGGCGACCAAGGGGAAAAATTGAGTGTGCTTTGCATGCATAGCAAAGTCTATTATGACTTGGTTGAGCGCAACGCTATTCAGTACGTCAGCACTGAAGACGCACGCGGCACCACCACCACTCAATCCGGTGGCGATGTAAGCCGCCAGTTTGGCAATCCTTCGGTTCCGACCTATATGGGTTGCCGCGTGATTGTTAGCGATGATGTGCAAACTGCAGGCTCTGGTTCTTCAACCGAGTATGCAACTTATGCATTCACTCCTGGCGCCGTTGCATCTGGCGAGCAAACCGGTCTTGATATTGAACAAGACCGCGATATTCTTGCCAAAAGTGATGCACTCTCTTTGGACGCTCACTATGTGTACCACCCCGTTGGTGCTAAGTACGGTTCTTCTACCGTGAACCCGACCCGCACTGTTCTCGAAACTGCTTCCAACTGGAGCAAAGTTTTTGAGACCAAGAACGTGGGCATCGTGCGTATTACCAACGTTTCCAACCAAGACTGAGGTAATTAACCATGGCATCCATCTTTGAAATTGGTGCAGGCAAGCTCGTCGGACCTACCGGCGGCGGCACTGTTACTCAGTCGACCAATAAGTCGACCGCCGTGACTCTTAACACTGAGTCCGGTCAGATCACGATGAGCAACGCAGCTCTCGCCGCTGGCGCAGAGGTCTCGTTCACCGTCAACAACGACAAGATCAGCGCAACCGATGCTGTGCTTGTGAACCACGGTTCTGCAGGCACTGCCGGTACTTATCTTGTGCAGGCCAACAGCATTGCCGCTGGCTCGTTCAAGATCACTGTGACCAACGTTTCGACGTCTTCTGCGTCTGAAGCGATTGTGCTGAACTTTGTGGCCTTTAAGGGTTCTGATTCCTGATGGGTCTTTTCGCTTTTCGGCGAAAACATGAAGCTGAGGCTGCCGCAATTGCGGTGGCCTCTTCTTCTATTGACGCGCCAAAATCTAAGAAACCGACCGTGAAGGCCGATGGCAATCTCAATCGACGCAACAGCGGGCGCGCAAGCGCCAACAGTTATCTGACGCTGAGTGACGCACAAGATATCATCGACGGTCTGATCGAAGATGATGACGTTGTTGCATGGGCAAGTGCAACAACAGACCAAAAGAATCGTGCCCTTTACACCGCTGCACAGCGTATTGATCGTGAGCGGTTTTTAGGTGCAAGGGCAACTGATACGCAGGCGCTCGAATGGCCGCGCACTGGTGTTCGCCGTCCAGGAACTTATATCAACACCTACAGCGTTGGTTTTCCGTTCCGCATTACGACGGATTACTACACCGACGAAGAGATCCCTGAGCGTGTCAAAAAAGCACAGGCGGTGCTTGCCGTTTACCTAAACAACAACAAAGACGGCATCGGACTGAGCGGTCTTGAAGATTACAAGAGCGTTCAAGTCGGCAGCCTAAATGTCACACCGAATCAATTTGGTGCTGTTGGTTTGGATCGAATTCCGCCAATTGTTCAAGGCTATTTGAACGGCATTAGAATCAGTGGGCCGGGGAACGTTTCTATCAAACGGAGCTGATCATGGGTTACATGTATCCGGGCGCTGAATACATCGACGACACCTCAGCGCACACTGGTCGCTTTGGAAAAATTGTTGCCCTTGAAGATTCTGTGATCGCTGCAATTGACACAGAAGACATCACCGGCAATTCAATGGCAGCAGCGCCTCTAAAGGCAAGTTGCGAGATCTGCGGTGTGATTACTAGCGTCACGCTGACATCTGGTTCTGTAATGGCTTATCGACTCTGATCATGGCTAAAGGTTTTGGGCAAGGTGATGTTGGCATTGATTACGCGGTAGGCGCAGAAGTCATCAATGATGCGGCGGTTCACACTGGCCGCTTTAAACATATTGACTTTTACGAAAACAGCACGATCACTTCAATCGTTTCTGAGAACTACACCGGCAACACGCTCGCAGGTGAGTCGATGCCATCAGGCTTTCATCTCGTCGGTGTATTCACCAGCATTCAGCTTCAAAACGGTGCCTGCATTGCTTATCGGATCTGATGGGACTTGCTAACTCGCTGAAAAAGGTTGCAGGCAAAGCCATCAGCAAGCTTGGCGGTGATGTCACGATTCGGTATGTCACCGAGGGCAGTTACAACACAACGACAGGTGAGATCACCCGTTCGTCTAGTGATGCAACGATCAAAGGCATTTTGGAGGATGTAAACCAGCGCGATGTGAATGAGCTGATTCGTGCTGGTGACAAGAAATTGACCGTGGCGGCCAATGCGTTGACGACTGCGCCGCAGACCAATGATCTTGTGGTGATCAGCAGCGTTGTGCATCAAATCATCCAGCTAACAACGATTGAGCAAGACAACACGGCGATCACTTATCAGCTGTTTTTGCGTGCTTAGTCATGGCAAAAGAAATTCCTCTTGATCAAATTGCCGACCATATGCGCGGCCAAGTTGAGACGTTGCTGCGCGCAACCGTGGTTGAAGCTGACAAACAACTCAAACAGGGCAGCCCGGTAGACACTGGTCGTCTTCGTGTTAGCTGGCAATCGGGCGAGAACGCCAACCAAAGCACGCCCGCAAAGCCTGGCAAATACGGATCAGCAATAACGCCTTTGAAGGGTTACAACTACACCGCAGGCGAAGAAAAGCTGGGAAATTACTACAGCATTCACAACAACGTTGAGTATGCCGAGCCTGTTTTGATGGGCACAAACCTGCCGCCGTCGTGGGGCGATGTTTTCAGGTCGAAGGACAATCAAGTTGTCCCGGGTTATCCCGACTTGGTCGCAAAAAATCTCACTCAATATGTCAAGGCAGAATATGAACGTATTAAGCGACAAAACTGATGGCGGCAGCAAACCTAAACACCATCAGAGCGACAATCGAAGGCCGACTTGCGACTGAGTTAAACAACAGCCCGCAAGTGCCAGTGGTGTTTCACAACATGGCATATGAGCCGACACCAAACTCGTCGTGGGTGCAGTGCAATGTCAGTTTCGGCAGCAGTTCTTACTTAACGCAGGGGCTACCCACCGGCTCTGACAATCGCATGACTGGCGTAGTTGTTGTTAATGTGTTCAGCGCTAAAGGTGTCGGACCTGGCGCAAATTTGACAATTAGCAAGCGGATTCGTGATCTCTATAATCGAAACATTGTGTCGGGGGTTTACTTCGATGCACCAGTCGGCCCGGAGGTAGTGGCAACACCATCGCCTGAAGGGTATTACCAAACCCAGGTCCGTGTGACCTTTGAATTCATTGAGGAACTCTGACCATGGCTATTCTTCGCGGTGAGCAAGGCTCTGTTCAGTTTGAAACTGGCAGCGGAACACTTGCAACGGTTGTCGGCACTCGCAGCTGGTCGATGTCGATCACCAAAGAAACGCTGGAAACCACCGATCACGGCGACACTTTCCGCGCCTTTGTTGGCGGTTTGATTTCTGGCAGTGGCACTGTTGAGCTGGTTTATGACCCTGATGCAACTGGGCAGGCCGGTTTGATTGAAGACGTTGTGAAGACAAATGATGCGACTGATGCATCTTTTGAGCTGTTTACAACTGGCAGCACAACTGGTACTGACTCCCTTGAGTTTTCGGGAATTATCACTGACATGGAAATCAGTTCCACTGTCGGCGAACTTGTAGTTGTAACCTGCAACTTCATCACTTCTGGCACTATTACTTCCAACCTTGAGTGATGAATTTCTGAGCGTTTAATGCTACTGTTAGCGGGTCATAGTTTGGCCCGCTTTTTTAATGGCACCCCAAAAGCGCACGGTTGATCTTCTCACTGAAGCGTTTGACCTGAATCAGCGCCGAAAATTCGAGCTTAAAAACGAAGCCGGTGAAAAAATAACTGATCTGTACTTCAAGCCGATCACACGCGCAGATCGCAAAAAGGCGTCAAGCCTTGCGGGTACAGACGAAGCCTTGGACATCAGCACGCAAATGTTGTGCCAGATGGCAGAGCTTGAGGATGGCACGAAAGCCTTTGCACCTGCTGATGCTGCAAAATTGCAACGCAAGCTGCCTGAATCAGTGTTGAATGACCTTGAACTTTTCCTGTTGGCGTTCAACGCTGACCTCGACATTGACGACGCAAAAAACGATTAAAGCAGGACAAGTGGCTCAACTTTGAGTTTTCATTGTCCTGCGAACTTGGCATGACAGTCAGCAGGCTTCGCACGGAACTTACCGATGCGGAGCTGGTTTATTACGCGGCACATTTTGTGCTCAAGGGGGAGGAGCAAGAACGCCAACAACAACGCGCAAAAATGCGGCGATAACATGTAGGCATCGCTTGAGCAGCCGTGACAGTTTCCAATGTTGAGCTGATTCTCAACGCTGTTAAAACCATCAACCCATTGCGGCAGGTTGCGCGGCAGGCGAAGAAAGTAGCGAGGGCACTTAAAGACACTAAAAGGGTTGCGCAAAAGGTTGAGGACGCGTTCCAGCGTATGGGACGCAAAAGCATTGACAGCATCCGCGACCTTGAAAGCAAAGTCGGACGTTTAAGCAAGCGCATGGGCGGCTTGCGCGGCGCTGTCGGCAAAGTTGTTATCGGCTTTGCTGCTTTCAAGTCCGGGCAAGCGGCGATCGCGAGAATTGAATCTGTACGCCGCTTAAACAGACTTGGTGGCGCTTACGGTGAGATCGCACAGCTGCAAGACGCTGCAACCAATGCGGCCAAAACGTTTGGCTTGAGTCAAACAGAAGCCAATCAACAATTCAGTCAAATTTATGCAAGATTACGCCCTGTTGGCGTGACATTGGAGGACATTAAGAGCACCTTTGTTGGCTTCAATACGGTTGCGCGATTGAGCGGGGCAACTTCTGTTGAAGCATCAAATGCATTCACTCAACTTGCACAAGCGCTTGGTAGTGGCGCATTGCGAGGCGATGAATTCAACAGCATTTCAGAGCAAGTTCCTGGAATTCTGACCGCAATCAGCAAAGAGACTGGCGTCGCTCAGGGCAACCTTCGCAAATATGCGGCTGAAGGAAAGATCACTTCAGACGTTGTCATGCGTGCGTTGAAGCGCATTGAGAAAGAAGGCGCGGACGGCTTGAAAGATGCAATGAGTGGCCCGGCTCAAGCGTTTAAAGACTTCAAAAACATTGCAGACAATGCGTTAGTCACCCTTGGTGAAGACTCAATCCCACAGGTTGTGCGATTAGTCGGACAGATTGGGGATGCAATTAAGGCTTTGACGCCAATTATTGCAGCTGTTGGCGGGTTTGCTGGAACAGTTCTTGGGGGAATTGCCGACATTATTGATCGAATTCGCGACCCATCGAAGCTTCAAGGTGAGGCACAGGCGTTTTTTAACAAAGGCAATGGCAAACGGACGATGGGCAATTTGCCTGCGGATTTAAAGCAAACTGAGGCGCCATACTTTGCAAAACCGCCATCGGAAACACCAAAAAATAAACCGCCAACCGATGAAGAGCAAAAAGAACTTAAGCGTTTGGCAGATATTGCGAAAGCATCTGCAGAGCGCGTGCGTTCAATTGAGCAAGCAACACTTCTTTCTGCTGCCCTTAATGAAGAAGAGCAAATACAATTTGAGCGGCAAATTGAAATCGCAAACCTTCTCGAAAGGAAGGGAGAATTAACCGACGATCAGCTGCGTCGTGAATTAGAGGCAACGCTTGCGCTTTACGATCAAGAAGATGCTACGCGAGCGATAAACAAAGCGAACGAACAACGAAAAAAAGACGCCGACAAACTTGCCGAAGCAGAGAAAAAACGCGCCGACGCGTTGGAGAAAGCAGCGCAAGCGGATCCATATCAAAGAATGAAACAGCAGTTTGATGAGTTGATCAAACTTGAAAATCAGGTTGCCGCTGGTGCTGTAGCCATCAGCAATGCATTCGCAAATTCATTCAAATCAATTGTTACGGGGACCAAGACGGTTAAAGAGGCGGCAGCTGACATGCTCGCTGCGGTTGCTGAACACTTTGTCGAAATGGCCGCAAAGATTATTGCCCAGCAGTTGGCAATGATTCTGTATCAATCAATTTTGAATGCACTAATGGGTCTTGGTTCGGCCGACTTTAGTGGTAAGGGGGCTGGTGCAGGAAAGCCGAAAGCCTTTAAGACATCAATGATGGCAGAAGGCGGTTTTGTTACCGGCCCGACAAATGCATTGATTGGTGAAGGTGGTGAGCCGGAATATGTTTGCCGGCCAGCAAGATGTCAGAGGCAATGTCTCGATATAGCGCAGGCGCTCGCGGTACTGATGTAATACCTGCCAAGGGTGGCGGCGGTGGTTATGGCGGCATGTCTGGGGGTGGTGGAGCGGTTGTTAATTACAACGGACCGACCTTGAATTTCAATTCTGAAGATTACGTCCCTGCATCTGCTGTTCCTGGAATCATCGATGAAGCTGCAAAGCGCGGCGCCAAAGCAGGTGAATCGAGAACCTTTGCTAGCCTTCAAAACAGCCGGAGTCGGCGTAGTCGCATTGGGTTAGGGCGATGAGTGTTCAGGCATTAACTACGTTTCTGACAGTTTTTAAGCCGAACGGGCAAATTCAACACCGCTTTCAAAACAGCAAAGTTGGTGAGCGAATTCAGCTTGACGGCTTTGATCATCAGTATTTGTCATTTATTTACCAAGGCGCTGCAAAAACTCGCACTGGCGACAATTTAGTGTCTGCTCTTGCGATGTCGGTCAACCCGATTTCAATGGGTTATGCCTACGAGGCGGTGAACAATAAGTGGAATGTAAGGATGGACACCTGCGTTATGAACCCGACGACATTTGCGGTCTCAAGAAAGCTCACCACTGAGTATTGGATCGCATCAGGCATGGGTTATGACACAACGACGGTGGAGGTGCAGCTGAGTAGCAGCTTGGACGCTGTGGGGTTGGTCTTGCCAAACCGTGTGTTCAACAGCACTCTTGTTGGCGAATTGCCCAACACTGGCAACCTTCAAGTTAGATGACGCCTTATGACTTAATCGGTCGCGGTTATCGCTTGGGAGCAGATTTTGTCTCACGACCAGAAGGCGATTGTTTGAGTCTTGCGCGCGTTGTTTTGTCTTATCACGGCATCGAAACACCGACGCCACAGCGGAGCTGGTACAGGCGCTTACGCAATGGCGATACTGCTGTTTTTAAGGATGAATTAGAGCGCTGGGGTGAAGTGACAACCGACTTAAGATGTGGTGTAGTTGCGTTATGCCAGGCTGAAAATGGTTATGGCATGGCGGTTTGGTTTGAGGAAGGATGGCTGAGCTTCGTAGGGTCGGCGGTCAAATGGAGCCCCATCGGCGCCCTGCAGGTCGTCGAACGTTATTGCCCGCGGAGCTAGAACTGTGCGAAGCAGTTGGACTCAGTGAGGAAGATTATTGGTACTTTGTTGAATTAAGCGAGCAGTACAACGGTGAACGCAGCGAAGCTTATGCTCTAATCCCAGACATTCAAAACGCAGAGACAGTCGCAATTGTCAGCCTTGTCATCAGCGTTTTGTCAACGGCTGCGGCTTTTGTTTTAGCACCAAAGCCACAAAGTTTTGATCAGGAGGATGGCCCGCGCAACCTAAAACTTGGTGGAGGTCGCGGACAGAGCCGTTTTGCCCAGACAGAAGGTTTTCAATCTGTTCAAGAGCTAGCAGTTAGCGGTCAAACAATCCCCTTGGTGTTCGCCAAAAAAAGGGGTGCCACAGGCGGGGTTCGTGTAAACGGTTCGCTGGTTTGGTCGCAGATGATTGCCGAAAAAGGCTACCAGCAGTTGCGGGCTGTCTTTGTATTCAGCGACGGTGTCACTGATGGTGTGCCTGCCTACAAAGGGCTGGCTGTGGGTGATACGTTGCTTGAAGGTTACACCGCCAAAAAGGTTGCAGCTTACTGGCGACAAAGCGGTGGCCGATTGCTTGAACCTACGAATCGCATCCCAGGCAGTGATTTAAAGCTCCTGCCTTATTCAGATGCGTTCAGCACATTCTTTGACGCAGGTGGGACCGATTTTACAGGTGGAGTTGAGCCTTATTTCAGCGGGGCAACATTTACAAGAACGCAAAGCAAATTTGGCGCCTATGCGCCAATGCACAATGACACGTTCTATAGGCAGACGCCAGAACTGATTTTAAAACCAAAAGACGCAGAGCAAGATTTCAAGGACGATTTAAGCAGGAAAAGAGACCTTAACAGAGAAAAATTTGCCCAGGGGTCTTTCTTCAGGTCGGTCATTGATGGGAACAATAATGAAACTATCGGATACAACGGTTATCTGACGGTCGGGCACAAAATTGTTTATCGATTAACAACATGGGTTGAAAAACAGAGAGATGAGCGGTGGAAGCCCCATGAGCTTAATTTCGTCAATACAGCAACAATCGCTGCACGCAGTCAAGCGGATCAAAGCATTTCCGAAGGCGAACTGTATCTTGTCGGCGACAAAACATTGGCCGTTTGCACGAGCATTCAAGGCACAAGGGGTGCCAATGAGCCGTGGGCACCGTCGAGATACGCGAGAGATGTTGCCGCGCCAAACACAAATGACAAAGTAATTGAGTTCACGCTTACCGAGCCTGGTTTTGTTCACACAATTTCCAATCAAGGGGGCGTTGCCGCTTCTGAGCTTTATGCAATAACAGAACCTAAGGAGCCCGCGTTTTCATATCCGTTACAGCGTGCTGCTGTTGCCACTATCAGCAACACTCGGCCATGCAGCTCGACAGAGCTGATTATCAAATCGCAAGTTTGGCGCCAGCTTTCAGGCTTTACCGATGTCACGTCATGGCCTTCGGTGCAGTTGCAAGCAAAATATGAAAAAGACAACGGCAGCATTCAACTTGGGACGCTTAATAAATACATTCGCCGCTTAAGTTTTTTCATTTTAGAGGTCCGCCCTGCAGGTTCAAGCAATTGGATTGACGTGACCGGCGATCAGTATTTCTTCGTCGAAGGAAATGCGCCAGTTGATCAATATCACTACATCAGGGTGGACACAGCAGCTCAGGGCAACGTTGAAACGGAATTTCGTTTACGCCCGGTTTCAGGAGTTGGTGCGCGAGAAAAAGTACAAGCAGGTCGAACAACAATGCGCAAGCTGCAGTATGGCTACGAGGCCCCACCTTATTACTCCGGCGGTTATGTAATTGTCTACAACGGCAAAGAAGTCGTTATGACTGAAGATTACATGAGCAACCGCGAGTTCATAAAGCCAAGCAGCAGGACAAGCGAAAAAACAACAACTGTTGGCGTACTGAACAACATCGACCTTGACCTTAAAAGGGCTGGCGTTTTCCCGCCCGCCAAAGAAAAGCTGACATGGACAGAAGTCTTTTCTGGGTATGACGCCAACAATTATGTGTTCAAATACATTACGCCTGGAGACATACAGGACAACGGTTACGGCTTCGTTTACTTAGGGGGCCTTCAAGCCTCTGGGACACTGGCAAATCACAGCATTGAGCCGCCACAAAACAGGATTGATGATTACACAGAGTATTGGAAATATCAGTGGTTTTTAAGAACGCCTGGACAAGAAAATGACATTGATACGGCGAATTTCTATCTTGGCAAGACGCGCACTATGGTGTGGCGGAGCATCAAAGCCTTTAGGGCTGATGTGACCTATGAAGACGTAAAACCAACGGATGCTCGCGTAACGCCAGCCAAAAATGATACGGTCGCAAACCCAAACGCTTCCGGCCTTAAGTTCTTCGTGCAGCGATACTTGCACACGGATGCAAGAGGCGTGCAACAGGTTGGTTATGAGTGGTCAGTTGATTTTTACAACCAAGGCCAAAACTACACGGTCGGCGATTTTGTCATCGTCCAATGGGAAGAGGTGGCGGGCTCTGGCAATTACATAGACATTCACGGGGTAACAATTCAGGGAACGCAGGACGTTACCACCACCACATCGGAAGTGTCTGAACCGGCGTTTAATTATTCACAATATGACGCCATCCAGGATGTATCCGCTTTTGAAGGTGTTACCTCAAGCAATCAAAACGGACCGGAGCATGAAT
>FUIF01001589.1_pt1 | contig 13759 bp, 19 predicted proteins | sample 1003461 | NCBI WGS metagenome assembly FUIF01 (sample SAMEA80401918, study PRJEB19352) | marine metagenome | reverse complement strand
AACCATGCAGAACCATGCAGAACCATGCAGAACCATGCAGAACCATGCAGAGCATATATAAGGTCATCGTAAGTTATTGATTTATATAGAAAAGTAAATCGGCCGGAAAAGCAGTGACGTCTAAGTTATTGATTTTAAAGGAAAAATGAAATTTGACGAAAAAGCAGTGACGTCTAAGTTATTGATTTTAAAGGAAAAATGGTTATTGATTTTAAAGGAAAAATTGGCAAATTACCCACCTGGATCGTTGTCCTAGATCGACTTTTTGAAAATGCACCTGGATCGACTTTTTGATTTTTCAAACCCACCAGAAGCGTCATTTCAAAAACTATAAAGGTCTTTCTTTACCATGGTTTGGGTGAAAACCATAAAACACTTCAGCTTCTCTTCTTGCTTTAACTGCTTCATTAAAATCAACAAATAAACCAAAACGAATATTTTTGTAATCAACACGTATCTGAGCACACCATTTTGATTCACGATTAAACCAAACAACACCTGTCACACCTGACTTGTTGGAAATACTTTTACGGTGATTACGTGCGTTAGTTCTAGCATCAACAACTCTTAAATTAACAATACGGTTATCAGTACCATCACCATTAATATGATCAATTTGTCCTTTTGGTAATTCACCATGTACATAAAACCAAGCTAACCTGTGTGCTCTCCATTTCTTACCGTGAGTGGTTATCAAAACATAACGCTTACCAGTTTTATAATGTGTATTTATTGAACCTGCAATTTTACCTTGCATGTTTTGTCTACGGTCAACTAGCCAGGTGAAGTTTCCGGTTTCGGGATTGTAATGTAGTATCTCAAGAAGTTTTTCGTGTGTGAGTTTCATGTTTTGCACCTTAAAGAAATGAATTGGTGCCGTATCTCTACGGCGAAAGGTGCGATGCGTAAGTTAAATTATAGTACAAACAGTTTCAAAAATCATTCAACGATTTAAATTTATTTTTCTTGTTGCGCTTCTTTCTTTCTGCAGCAGTTTTTCTATTATGACAAGTAGTACATAGCGACTGAAGGTTATTCCAATCATACGGATCACCACCATCCTTGATCTCATAGATATGATCCACAACTGTTGCCGGTTCTAAAATATCGTACTGTAAACAATGCTCACATAAAGGTTGGTGTTCAATGTACGCTTGTCTTAATTTCTTCCATTTATAGCCATGGTAAATGTTTTTACCGTCACGGTAATGGTGCTCATAACGTTTTTTGGGTGTGTGTGTCACCGGGTGAAGGTGGCAACGTGGAGAACTCCGGTCAAAATCATCGACTTCAACCGGATTATTACAACCTGGATAGCTGCAAATTTTACGCATCTAAAACTTCTAATTTATGTTTGTTTTTCAGGTAGTGTGATTTACTAACCGTAAACTCCTGACCCTTACCGTTCTTCACTTTCAGTTTTGAAGGTACTTCAGGTGCATCCTGTTCAACAACTGGTTCAGGTACATCCTGTTCAACAACCGGTTCAGGTGCATCCTGTTCAACAACTGGTTCAGGTACATCCTGTTCAACAACCGGTTCAGGTACTTTCGGTGCAACCGGCGCTTTCGGTGCTCTTGGTTTTCTAGCCATTGTTTATGTCCTCTTTTGGTTAACCATTAGTGATTTTAGTATTTATGTTCGGAAGTGTCCAACCTTTGTGTTTTTTAGTGATTCCGTTCAACACCCGGTAAACACATTGAGGATTCAAACCATAACAGTTACACAGATCGGTAACACTATTGAACTCTCTTAAACTACCTTCAGGATCACATAAAAAATAAGTTTTTTTTTACTTCGGGTTGTTTACGCCAACCTTTATGTGATTTTGCTTTACCACTCAACACATTACAAACCGATTGATAGGTAAGATCGTGTTGGTTGCAAAAATTAAGAACATTATCAAATGAATACAAATCACCTTCAGGATTATGCAAGTGATAAGTTGTTTTTTTTTAAGAAGCAACAATTGATCGGTGAATAATATAATGTGTCATCCCACCTTTTCATGATTGAATTTTCTTTCTTGTTATCATAAAACCACTGACAAAATACTTGAAAATTTCTCCATTCAACACAACATTCTTTTAATATTTTCCTCCAAACACGATAAACAGAAGCATCAGTTGAGCTTTTATATTTACCAACTCCAATGTAACCGATACCTAACACTTTTGGTTTCAGTTTATCTTTAATTTTTCCTGTGTTCATTTGTGTACTTGTGACTGTTGTTTCATAGCCAGTATCAATGAACTTGATTACTATTTCTAGTGAATCTACATAATGGATTATTTTATATTGCCCATCTGTTGCTACGTATATATCGTTCATATTTGCTCCTTTTACAGTATATATCGTCAAAAACAGTATATATACTCATTTACCTATTTACCTGTCTACCTACTTTTTTCAACTTTCACTTTTTGTGTTTTGAGCGAAAACCCGTAAAAAGTATATATACTCAAAATAAATACCTATTGTTACCCATTTGAATACTTGCGTTTTAAATTAGGGAGCCAGTAAACGCGCTAGTTTCTACCTTCTTACTTCTTTTTTTACTTACTATTATTAGTAGTAGTAGTAATAATAATATAATACATAGAAACATTATGCAAGTATCATAAAAACACATTCATAAAAACATTACAATAAAAACATAAGGCTAATTGAAATAAGTTAGGTATTGGGAAAGTAGGTATAAACACCTTGGCTGAAATGAAATTCTGAGCTATTATTCAGATCCACAAACAAAAAAGCCCGACTGCTGAATGGGAAGCAAGCCGGGCTACAGGAGAACAATCAATGTCCAACGAAATAATAACCGAATTACCTGTTGAAATCAAGCAACAGTACGACCTCGTACCGTATGGCGATTGGGGCAAAGGTAAACGTCCTGCACCGTACAAACTAAAACAAACCTATCCAGACGATCACCAGTTGTGGTCCATTGCTGAAAAAGATCGTGTAGGTATCAGACTGAATAATCTGGTGCTGGTGGATTACGACGGAAATAAACCTGCTGCTGTAGGTGAAATCCCTTCTCTCCCTGAACTCGCCACCGCGCTAGGGTATCAGGGCCAAGACGAACTTATTGAGCGCTCCTTGATTCAGTGGAACGAAGAGTTCACATCTCTGCACTTCTTGTTCACTGCACCATCAGATTTCAACACTGAAGATTTCAAACAGTCTAACCAGGGAACGGATGAATTTTTCTGGAAGCATATTGATATCAAAACAGGCAACCAGCTTGTTTACCTGAAGCAGGGCAAGAAGAACCGATTACTACAACCGGATCAATACGACCCTGCACCATCACTCGTTATGAACCAACTGAAAACGGATAATACAGCACGTACAACCGTTGATGATTTCGATTACAACCACAAGTGTTCAGATCACCAGGTCAAACTCGCAGAAGACTGGCTACATGAAACCGTACATGAATTATCCAACATGGAAGAGGATTCAGGACGTAATACACAACTGAACATCATCGCATGTACCGCTTCAGGATTGGTTGCCGGTGGGGCACTTGATAACCAGGCATCTTACACGCTGTTATTCGATGCAGCACTTGAAGCCGGGTTAGATCGTGGTGAAACAATCGCAACATTGAACTCAGCATGGAAAGAAGGGTTTAAGACACCAAGAAGAGACGCACCCTACCAGAAGCCCACAACCGTCGCCTCAGAGGTTTTTGCTAACGAGGTAGTGCACAACACCAATATCAACACTGCGCTTGATATGGAGCTAACTGAATCGATTAAGCAAGGAGATATCGACCCAACAGATCCTAACGTCGGCATTCTGCACACTCAATACACGTATTTCATGAAGAATTGGGTGATGAACAAAGAGGGCCGGTTTATTGATATCCGTAACCTTGCTGATTACAGTAAAACGGCATTTAACGCACACCACATTGACATGATGCCTGTGAAGCCCGGTAGTAAGTCGTTCAAGAAGTTCATCCCATCAGAAGTATTTGAATCAGCCAAACCGCGAGTGATTTCAGATCTCATGTATAAACCAGGTGCAGACCGTTTATTCCAGTACGAAGGAATTGATTACCTGAACTCGTATATTAAGTACGACCCGGAACGTCCAAGTGAAATAGAAATACGCCACATGTACGCGATAATTTACAATCACCTGCAGTGGTTATTTGTAGATCCGTCACATCAACGTTTTATGCTTGATTGGCTGGCATGGCAAGTGCAACACACCGGTAAGTTAGTCGGCTGGTGCCCGTTAATTATGGGTTGCCGGGGTGATGGTAAATCCGTTTTATTTGAATTAGTTACTGCTGCTATCGGATCGCGTAACACTAAATCCATGACGAACAACAGTATTAATTCTACCTTCCAGAATTGGGCCGTAGGATCTGCTGTAACATCGTTTGAAGAAATCAAAATTGAATCACGCGATAGCCGTAGAATAGCCAATGACATGAAGCCGTTTATTACTGAATCACGCATCACAGTTAATTGTAAGAATAAACCGGAGATGACAGTACCTAACAACACAAATTACATGGCATTTAGTAACGAACCAGATCCGATTGCTATTTCACCCGGTGATCGTAGATGGTTAACACTCGAAACAAATCACTTCGGTAAGAACAGCGTTACAGATCGTACCCAAACAGATATGAAGCAGCACTTTGATGATATTAAAGATGCCGTTAACCAGGAAGAATTTCATGCTGCTGTTCATTGGGTATTACGTGAGCATAAGATCAGTGATGAGTTCTTTGAACACCGTTTCAGAGCACCACAAACTATTTTCGGTAGTGAATTAAATGCACAGACAGCCACGGAGAGAGAAAACAGACTACAGGAATACCTTGATAACGCTCGTTTCGTTGACGGTCGCCCTGGTTTGATTATCGACCATCCTGACGGGTTCCAAATACAAGACTTCAGACCCATGATGCCTGAGAACTGGTTTCAGAGTATGGATAAGAAGCCAAGTGCTATTGTCCTGGGTAAATGGTTGCGTAACTTAGGATACGAACAGGCCAACAGGGTTAACGCAGAAGGGAAACAAGTTAAGACGTTTAAGAGGGGATAAGATATGAAACAAGTAGTTAGTTTTTCGGGTGGTCGCACATCCGCATATCTTTGCTTCTTAATGAAACAGAAATACGGTAGAGATCTTGAAATTGTGTTTATGGATACAGGTTTTGAACACCCTGAAACATATAAATTTATCAGGCTGTGTAATGCTATATTCAACTTAAATATTACTTGTCTACGTGGTGATTTCTCACTCCAGTTAAACAAAGGTGTTGGGTATAAAGTTGTACCGTTAAGTGATTGTAAATTGGATTTTAAACCTTTCCTTGAATGATGATTAAATACGGTACACCATATCAAGGAGGCATGTTCTGTAGTGAACGTATGAAATCACGACCGTATAAGAAATATTGCGATGAAAAAATATGGTAAGCGAGAATACACAACATGGCTAGGCATCAGAGCAGACGAGCCAAACAGATTAAAAAATAGGTGAAGATGAAAACATAAGATATTTAGCTGAACTGTCCGACTTCGGTAAAGAAGATATTCTTGATTGGTGGTCTGATCAATCGTTTGATTTAGGAATTGAAGAACACTTAGGTAATTGTGTTTTTTGCCCTAAAAAATCGAACATTAAATTAGCGTTAGCAGCTAAAGATGAGCCTGAAATATTAAATCAATGGATTAATGTCATTAACCATAAAGATGTACGTTGTGTTGAATCAAGAACAGACAAATACATTGATAGTAAGAGATTACATATACCTGAATCCAACAGACAACTTCGCGAAGCTATAGCCCGCAAAATGTCAGAAATAATGTATCGCGGATCTTACACGATTAGTCAGTTAGTCAGTCAATTTAATGATGTTACCCGTGATGATTTATATCGTCGAGTACGATTTTCAAAAATGAACGACACTGGTTCCTGTTCAGAATCTTGTGAACCGTTATCAGAAGCGTGAAGCAGTTCACAGTTTTTATCTGCTGGCGGACTATAATTCAGGTGTGTTTAATACAGGAGAACAGCACGATGAGTAAGAACCCTAGCAAACTGATACAAGAGCGCAACCGAGCACGTAAAAACGTCCGTAACTTGGCTATTACACTGTTACCCGGCGATAAGTGTTCAATCGTGAACATGAACACTTATAAAGCACCGGCACTGTCGAAAGAAAAAGCAGTCCAGTTAATGCACGACATGACAAAAGTTAAACATGAATGGTCTGTTCTACTTTGTGTGTTCGGTAGATGTCCTATTGATGGTGAATACTGGAAAACACTAGATGTTTCACCTGGGTGTAAAATTTATTCATCTCAGATCAATGAGGCATTAGGTGAACACCATGGTAATATGATCAAGAATTTCAACGAGAATCACTTCGTTGCTCTCGGTTGGATAGCCAAACCTAATGATGAATTATTCGATAACGAAAAGGTTTATGACCTGTTTCATGAATTAGGAGCATGGAAGTATAAGGCTAAATGGGAGGTGATATAATATCAGCGAACTGCAGTGATGCACTTAGCGCAACAGGTTGTGAAGCTAGTATTCCCCTGCTTACATCGTAAAGAAGGTGCAAGCCATTTGATAGATGTGACGGATCCATGAGTCCCTTTTGAATTTCGCGAGGGACTTTACCACCCACAAGGAGATACAGAGTTTATGAGCAAGAAACGAGGTAAGAACAAGCGACCCGGCAGTAAATGGATTCAAACCAAACGAAGCTCACGCAACAAACACAATCATAATAAGGCTGTTGGGTACGCAGTTAGAATGCTAAATCGGCATAAGTATTTTAAACAGGAGAATAACAATGCAAATAGTAAAAAATGAAGACGGTACCACAGAAGTAACAATCAGTGATTGTTTTGGTACGGCAACTGCTTATTTGACCGATGAACAGCTTGAGAAAATAATTAAAGAGTTATCGGATGAATTAAAACCAGAACCAATGAAGTATATTTGCAAGAAAACTGCTTTCGGTTTAAGTGTTGGTGAACACTACAAAGAACAAATGGTAAATCCAAACAGCTACAACGCCTGTGTTATAGACAACCATGGTTCATTTAGATTCATCCCTCGTGCTGAGTTTTTCGATATAGAGGACTAACAACCTACTTACTCTGTATTTTCAAGATATCATCATGATTCATAGTGATTTGTTTATCGTGAGATTGCAGAGTCGTTTTAATCAACTCCATCTCTTTATCTTTATTCTTCAAAGACTCTTCCAATCGAACCATAGTCAAATTTAATGTTGTTATTGAATCATTCAGTCTCGCGTTAGAAGCAACCTGGCTGTTTAACGATTGAGTGAATTTAGATTCTAATTTGGTAATATTAGCTGAGTTAAAGTGAACAAGTGCATATAATCCACCAGCAGCAAAACAAATTGCAGCAAGTTTAGCCCAACTAAATTTAATCTGTTCTACTTCAATTGTGTTTCGCATCTCGATCCTCATCATAATCAATCACTTTCGTGTAATTTATCATGATTGTAATTGATTAGACATTGAGCATCAATACGCGCTTTGTAAGTTTCACGTAGAGACTCTATTTTATCAATAGCAGTTTCAGGTATTAGTTCAGCCTCTTCACGTGTGAAAACAATGTCAATTACCGGTTGACCCAAACAACCAACAGGTGCATATGATGATGTAGAACCAGCACATGCACACAGATTAAAGGTCATTAAGGCGATCAAACTTGGTTTTATTTTTCCCATTCTTTAAAGCCTCAAGAATTTCTTCTTGTTCACGGGCAAGCACCTTCGCTTTAAATTCCTCTTGATTCTTTTGGATTTCAATCTCTTTCTCAAGTGATTTGTTTTCATCCTTCAGATCCTCGATTTTATGCGATTGGTATTTGACCATGAACCAAAGTAACCCACATACAAACAGTAATCCGGTTAATAGCCAGATCATTTACTGTTGCCTTTAATGTCTGTCTTAGCTGCTTCTTCTGCACCATGTTTAGATGCTGCAAGGTTGATTAGCACCATGATCCAGTTAGGAATTTTTTCTGTCCAAGAAACAGGAAGATATTGCACGACATGGCTCAATACATAACATACCGTAATGAAGATCATCACGTATGGACCGTACTCAGTTGTTAATAAATAATCAATAAATTCACTCATAATCCATCACCTCTTCGTGTGTGTCTTTGTGTTCAATTAACCATCTTTCGATATGTAAAATGTCACCGTACTCAAGACATTTATTATCGCTTAGTTGGATCACATTCCAAGTATCGAAATCGTTAGCGTAAGTAACATACACCTTAATCTTCATCATCATACCCTATTCCAAGAAATTCTTTTAATTCTTTTTTCTCACGTAATTCAGTTTGTTTTTTCAAACGCACTCATTAGCTTTTCACCGTTTAGTGGTGTTCGTTTTTTTAGTTTCCTGACACCGTTCATTACCTGAATTGCTGAACTCAATCCTTTTAGCTTGCTTGCGTTTTTCCGGGAACTTATCTCTACACTGCTTACATTTTATCGCTTTGTGAGTGTAAACCCTACCGAAAATAGCCTTTTCTTCTTTTTTGTTACGTGCGATAACACCACATATAGTACATTTCATAATTGTTCTCCTGTTGTTAGTTATTTAATTTCAATGTGAGGATAGTCCCACCCATGATAATCATTACTACCGAACTCACCTCCCCATTCAAGTTCGATATCAATAACACCATCATCCTTCAGTCGTTTAGCTGTAGCGAGTATCACACCTGCTATCATAGCCAGGTGAACTTTATCCCAACTGGCTCGACCATTGACATAAGCGTAGAAATCCAATGCCTCACCATAATCTTCAGCCGGATTAATTTGGTGATTACTATGTCGCTTGTATCCGTCACACTTAGACTTTCCAGTGTTGAATAACATGTTTTGACGTTCAGCAGTACGAACACCACCATCAGCAGGGATCCCGAAATCAATAGGGCTATCGTGAATAGCCTCCATGAATACAAGAATTAATTGAGGGTTAACACCCTGCATACGTTCACAACTTCTCTTACTAAATTTAAAACTCATAATACGGTATCCTCTCAGTTAGTTCATTAGCTTCACGTTCACTTAACACACATGCTTTCAGTATATTAACACCAAACATCTTGTTAAACTCACGCTGTATTGTATCTTTATTCCACCCGGTTTCCACAGCAGTATATGAACACCATCGCTGGATCCGGTCACGAAGCACCGTTTGTGCATGTTGACGTTTCGCGTGATTATTCATGGCTGAGTACCGGGCAACGTTAGGCATGTTACGCACTTTATTACTAAACGCCTCAGTAGTTAGATCCACCTTTTCACGCTCTTGTATAAGCGCAGCAATTGCATCAACACTGAGTTCAACAAGTTCACCACTGACCTCTTGTATCTCACGCGCTTTAGCTTCACGTTCTTCCTCTGTAATTATATGACCACATTCAGGACAAGCCTCGTGATCTTTAGCCATGTAAAAGAAACCACACTCGGTACAGGTCACAGTTTCAGCAAGTTTTTCACCGTCGTCTGATTTTTTAGCTTTGGTTCCCCGGTCTAATGTCCATTCAGGATCATCATGAGGGTATGTAAGGCCAAAGCGTGTCATCATATAAAGCGTATTGCCAACATGATCGAGTAATATACCGTGTGTTTTACCGTCGGCTTTGCGCAACATACGCCCGAATTGCTGCTTATACAGTGAATAAGATTGTGTTGGTCGGAGCATGATCACACCTTCAACCGCAGGTGCATCAAAACCTTCCCCGAACAAATCACAGTTAACCAAGTTAAGAAGCACACCTGATTTTAAATCTTTCAGTGCTTGATTACGCTCACCTAAAGGCGTTTTAGACGATACTGCTTTAGACGGTATTCCTGCTTCGTTAAACAACTTAGCGATGTTCTCACAGTGCCCTATGTCCACCCCAAAAGTAATTACACGTTTACCACCGAGAACACGTCTATAGTGCTCAACTGCTGAACCGGTGATTTTGCGTTTATTAACTTTCTTGCTTACTTGTTTTTGGTTGTAATCACCACCAGCAGTGACATTGACATCGCTCAGATCAATATGTTCATTAGGTTGGAATATTTTATAAGGTGTTAATCTGCCCAACTTTATGAGTTCCCACATGTTCGTAGTAACCGACATGGCTGAGAAATAACCATCAGTGTAGTCGCCTAATCCTTTTCTATCACCCCGGATAGGTGTTGCAGTTACCCCTAATCCAAGTGCGTTAGGGTAGGCTTCTACAGCCATTCCCCAGGAAGAACCTTGTGTTACGTGGTGTGCCTCATCAATCATCCAAAATTGCACAGTGCTGCAAATTGCCCGGTACTGTTCTGCAGTTTGTTCGTTCTTCCCGTTCAATCTAGCCCGGAGAGTAGTCACACTGACTACAGTTATTTTTGAATTTTCATCATAAAAGGAATTACCGTATTTCGCTAAATTAGCATTGGTAATATCCCGACGTGTTTTAGCTGCGCAAATAAAATTGTGGGGTACACCCATCATGCAGAGTGCATCACTTATCTGAGAAAGCAACACATCACGATGAGCCAGTAGGTGTGTTGTAAGTTGTTGTTCTCGACATCTTCTAGCATATTCAGCTTTAACCAGTGTTTTACCTGCACCGGTAGGGAGCACAGATAACACGTTCATATGCCCCTCACTGAATAATCTATCAATATCTTGACAAGCAACAACCTGGTGTGGATATAGTTCTACCATGTAATTCACTTCTCCATTTAATTAACGTACCGCAAATATAATCTTAAAAGTATAAAATTTGCAAATTTATACTTTACAAAATTAATTTCATGTATTAATCTTCGTTTTGTCAGTAAGACACAGATGTTAATTATTAACTAACACGGAGATGAAAATAATGCCCAATGGTATTTTAGAACGAATCGAAGAGAAGCAGGATAAAATCCTGGCTCTACTTAGTGGTCAAGTTGTTGCTGGTGGAGCGAGTGAAGTTGAGAACACAAAAACACCTGTCTCACCGATTCAGCAACCAACATCAATACAAGAAAAAGTTGAAGCTGATCCTTATGCAGGTGTTGATGTAGATGGTGTAACCTGGGATGCACGTATCCACAGTAAAGCCAAAGAACCGAAAGCAACAACCGGTGCAAATAAAGGTCGTTGGAAACGTCGTAAAGGTATTAACGATATGCTTTACGCGAAAGTGATGGAAGAGTTGAAGGCTAAAGCTGCCGAAGCACTTGCTAACCCTACCGGTCCGTTCTTTTTGGGTAGATATAGCAACAGGTGTATCTAATACTTGTGAAACTCGTGCTGAAATGGATGAGCTGTTGAAAGTTCCAACTACTAAAGAACTTACTGAAGCTGAGTTTGATGCCCTACAGTTTGATGCACTGCTTGAACAACCGGAAACGGCTGAAGTACCAACAACACCATCAGCTCCTAAAGCACCTAGTGTACCTAAAGCACCAACAGCTCCTAAAGCACCCGGTGCACCTGTTGAGTCTTCAGCAAAGGTATCTGTATTAAATCTCATTAAAGAGCTTACCGATACTCACAAGGTCGAGCCGAATGACATTACTCAATTGATGTCAGAAACAACCGGTTTTGACACTATTGGCAAGGTCCCTGAAGATAAACTTGCACTTCTTCTCGACCAGTTAAACGGTTGGATCACCGACATTACTTACTGTAATGAAACGGTTGAAGCGATGAAGGCCATTGCAGAACCACTAGGTTACTCAGGTGATCTAGAAGATGGTATTGCATCAATTCTTGAACCACATGATGCTGATTGTATCGGCCTTATCCATTACTCAAATATGGATGCGGTTAAGGAACAGTTCAACGCCTACCTTAAAACTTGGCAGGAGTTGTAATTATGACTGAGCACAGTGTATATAGTTTCAGTAGCGCAAGTCGTTGGTTTGAAAACGCATGTCCAGCGAGTATTAGAATGACTCGCGGTATGCCCGGTACAACCAATCCTGCTGCTGAATTAGGTACTGCTGCTCACGAGTTGGGAGAGTTCTGTATTCGTTACGGGATTCAACCCAAAGATTGTATAGGTATGGTTTTTGGTAAATACAGCGATTCAGGTAAAGATATCGTTGTTGATGAGCCAATGGTTGAAGCTGTTAACCTGTATGTTGGTTGGGCTAATGATTTAATGGTTAGAACCGGTGTTACTGCTGAGTTAGAAAAGCGTGTAACGATGACTTCATTAGGTCGAAACGATGTGTTTGGTACATCTGATTTCACCCTTATTGATACTGTCAATCGCACATTATACATTGGCGATTACAAACACGGTTACGGGTTAGTTGATGTTCTGAACAATAAACAGTTAATTGGTTACGCCATTGCAACACTAGATACACTCGACGCATGGCAACAAGTAGACAAGGTTGTTACTACAATTATTCAACCTCGTGTACAGCACATTGATGGGTGTATCAGATCTTGTACGTATACAACTGCCGAACTCGTTGAGTGGCAGAAACGATTCGCTAATTCAATACGGTTAGCGGAAGATCCAAATACAAAACCAGTGCCGGGAGAACACTGCTTATGGTGTCGGAAATCAAGATGTAGAGCACGACTTCTTTATGTTCTGGATATTGCTTACCAGGACGCACCAGACGATGAGTTAACCAGTACCGAGATAGGTATTGTTTATTCACAATTAGGTGTAATAAAACGTTTTATCGATCGCATCGAAGAAGAAACGATTGATATTGCACGAACAACAGGTCAAGTACCGGAAGGTTATAAACCTGTTAAAACAATTCAACGAGCGAAAGTTGAAGATGAGAAAGGATTGGTTGAAGCTGTTGAAGCTGAAAATATTGATTCAAGTGTCATCTACGAAAAGAAATTGAAGTCGAAAACAGCAGCTAAAAAAGTGTTACCGGCTAAGATTTTAAATAAATATTTCGTAGTTCCACCATCAAAAATAACTATCGCTAAATTAAACGACAATCGACCTGCTGTAAGAGTTGGAAGTGCTGAAGGTGTATTTGAGCCATTGGTAACTGAGAAATCTGCAGAAGGTGTATTTACCCCACTAGAAGGAAAATAAAAATGGCTTCACGTACTATTATTACAGGAATCGCACGAGCATCATTTGTTAACTTGACTAAACCATATGTAGGTAGTCCAGGTCAACAAGCTAAATATTCAGTACAGTTGATGTACCCTAAATCAGGACAGGTTATTATCGGTGGTCAACATATGTGTAACACTGATTGGAATGATATTTTTGCTGCACTTGATGAAGTGTGCATGGAGAAATTTCAACAACCGTTTGAAGTGTTCAACAATCCTGCAATGGGTGTCACTTATCCACCTCGTTTAGATGATGGTGATCAGAAATTGGCTAAGGATGCGAACAAAAATCCTATTCCAGGTCAAGTAGATCCTAACACTGCAGGTATGTGGTTGATCTCAGCCAAGAATATTGAGCAAGTTGGTGTTGCTGGTCCCGACGGAAAAGATATTGATCCTGCTGCTGTTTACTCAGGTTGTTGGGTTAAGGTTCAGCTTGAAGTGCAAGCATACGAAAACAATCAACAGCAACGTGTTATCGCACTTCGCTTACTTAATGTAATGAAGTGTTATGACGATGCACGTTTAGATGGTCGAGCACCTACACAAGCAGCATCACAAGCGTTTGCCGGTCAAGCGGTTGCTAACACTAATATTGCTGCCGGTGCAGACCAAGTAATGAGCGCACCTGCTGCACC
>FUIF01005045.1_pt1 | contig 13760 bp, 11 predicted proteins | sample 1003461 | NCBI WGS metagenome assembly FUIF01 (sample SAMEA80401918, study PRJEB19352) | marine metagenome | reverse complement strand
CTGAACCCATTTTGAATTGTATTGCGTCAATTGCACTTGTGCTATTGAAATATCCAGCAATAAAATCATTACCAACATATTTTGCTGGACTTGAATAACTTACATAAGCTGATGAACTTATAAAATGTTTAACAAAAGTTGTATCGCTAGGTGAAAACAAGTGCAAATAACCTGAATAGCTATCGTCATTATCAGTAGGAAATTGCTCTACTGATATTGGTATAAAAGATGTTGATTGTGCCGCATCTGAACCTGTTGAATAAGCTAATTGTGTAAAACTACCAGCTTCATTGTGTGCCGAACCAAAAGCACTTGAAGTGCAAGTTGTATTATAATTTGAGCCACTATCTGTACTTGCTTGAAAAGTAAATTTTGCGTTTGCAGAAGCATGAATATTATTAAAATAAAATATGTATTCTTTGTAGGTGCTATCAATACCTGATGTGAAACTAACACTAGAAGATGAACTAGCAGTTTGCTTAGATATAAAAACTAAATTACCTAACTGTGTAGTTGAACCAACTGCTGTTGCGTCTTTTACTGCTCTGTTATTTAATTTTATAATAGCCATCTTAACTCTCTCTTAATCCATACATTTTGATTACGCCACTATCTATGTTTCCGCTAGACATCTTAAAGTCTATTGCATCAATAGCTGATGTAGTATTAAAGTAACCAGCTATAAATTCTTGGTTACTATAATCACTTCCATGATAAGAATTTCCTACATACAAAAAATGTTTAACAAAGGTAGTCGAACTTGGAGAAAATAAATAAAGTTCACCTGAACCGCTTTCATCATTTCCATTACCTATATCATTAACTAATAGTTGATAAGAAGTGCTTTGTGCCAAATCTCTTGCTGTTCTGTAGCTAAAATTAGTATCTGTACCGCCTTCATTATGATATGCACCAAAAGATGTAGATGTTATTGTAACACCATAACTAGAGCCACCATCAGTTGAGCCTTGAAATGAAAAATGTTTAAAATCAGTAGCTGGGTGAATATTTATGTGTTTAAAAACATAAGTATTATATGTACTATCAATGTTAGAAGTAAAAGAAGATGAAGCTACTCCTGATGTAATATTGTTTGTGGCAAGTAAAACTAAATCACCACTTGGTAAGCTATCTAAAGCAGTAACAGCAGATATAGAATTGTTATTGTATTTAACTAACGCCATATAATTTTATAACTCCACTGTCTATGTTGCCTGATGACATTTTAAAATCTACTGCGTCAATAGCTGAAGTTGTATTTCCGTAACCAGCTATAAAATGATTTGATGTTCTATTAGTTGATATTGAATTATTAATAGTAGCCATAAAATGTTTCACAAAAGTTGTATTACTAGGATCAAATAAATGTAACGTTCCTGATGTTGATTGATCGTTATCTGCACCTAAACTTTCAACAAAAATTTGATAACCTGTTCCTTGTGCAAGGTCTGTACCACCATCATAACCTAAACTTGTAGCACTATCATCTTCATTATGATTAGCATACCAAAAAGTAGTAGTTTTAGTAACATTAAAATTTGAACCACCATCAGCCGACAAATTAAAAGTAAAATTAGCTCCATCTGTCGCTGGATGAATATTATAAAACTTGAACACATACTCTTTATACGTACTGTTTATTCCTGTTGTAAAAGATAATGAGGAACTGCTACTAGCTGTTTGAGTAGAAATTAAATTTAATCCACCACCACTAATGCTAGCTGGTATTGTTGTTATTGCTGAGAGTGAGTTATTGTTGCAAAAATTAAGAGCCATTTTTTACTCCTAATTTATGCCATAAAGTTTAAATAATCCGCTATCTATATTTCCACTTCCCATATATAATCTTATGCCATCAACTGCGCTTGTAGTGTCTAATCTTCCGCCAAAATGAAATAACTCAGGATAACCATCAGATTTGACAGCAATACTATCACCTCTCATTAATTTTGTGAAAGTTGTGTCTGATGGAGTATATAAAATAAATCTTCCGCAAAGATGCTCATCAGCTTCGTTTCCAACATCATTTCCAGCAATTATAAAAGTTGCATTATCACTATTAGAATATTCATAAGCTCCTGATGTTGCATGTATTCTTGCATACATTCTTTCATAATCTGTTCCAGTTTGAAAAGTTCCACCAATAGAAAATCTTACTCTAAAATTTTGTCCATCATCACCCGGATGAACATTTATCCATTCAAGCATATAAGCTTTGTAAGTGCTGTCTATGTTTGAAGTAAAATCTACCTGTGCTACTCCACTAGAAATAGTCTGAGTTTCAAGTAAAACGTGAGTTGGATCAGATTTAATTAAGCTGTAATCAATTCTTTTTAACGTACCAGCATCACTAACTAAAAACTCATCTGTGTCAGCTGGTGCAGTAGCTAAAGCTGTTGTGCCTGAGATTATATCGTTATTTAATTTAGCCGCAGTTACTGCATTAGCACCAAGTTTAGCTGTTGTTACTGTATTGTCTGATGGTACTCCAAGATCAAGAACATTACCTAGTATCATTACAAAGTCTATGACATCACCTGTTGCTAGGTTAGAAGCAAAAGTTAATGTTGAACCTGATACAGTAAATGAGTCTGTTGGTGCTTGAAGAATACCATTAAGAGATACAAGCATATGATTAACGCTTTCAGGAACGACATTAGTTCCGCCTACTTGTAATGTGTATGCCGCTTGACCATTAACTACTGATATTGCGTCACACTTTTGAAAGTTTCCTATTGTTGGAGTTTTACCAATATAAGCCATTATTCAGTTGCCTCCCAAGTTTCATTAGTTTCATTCCATCTATAATTTTGACCATCAGTTGGATAAGCAACTGGTGCTTCCCATCTGCAAGTTGTTTCATTTAACACCCAACTTTCATAAGGTTTTGGTGCAATAAAAGCATCTCTTGTTTGGTCATATTTAAAACCTATACCAGCAAAGTTTTTTCTTATATTATTATTGTATGATGTTTGTTTCCAGGCATCTCTTGTTCATATAGATTATTTAAAAAATCTACACCTGCTTGTTCAGTTGTGGCTATATCATTTGATACGACTTCAACTCTTTCAACTATGTTTCCTATTCCTAATTTTGCGAAATGTGCCATTATCCTGTGTAACTCCCTGATGCGTTAAATGTTAATATTGTGTCTGAACCTGATGTTGTGACAGTTGGACTTCCTGATGTTGTGCCTGAATAACTTGCAGTAGCCATACGAAGTATAACTACTCCTGATCCTCCTGCACCTGAAGCAGCACTTTGTACACCACCGCCACCACCGCCACCTGTGTTAGCAGTTGCTGCTGAACCTGTTGTTGTTCCACCAAATTGACCACCAGCTCCTCCGCCACCAGCACCACCAGCAACATTTGAACCACCAGTCCATGATCCTCCTGATCCTCCACCACCTCTTGTTACAGATGAACCAGTTATTGTTGAGGCTACTCCATCGCCTCCTTGACCTCCAGTTTGTGAAGCACCAGCAGAACCAGTTTCACCAGCTCCGCCTCCTCCACCACCTGCATAATTAGGTGAGCCAACACCATTACCACCTGCAAAACCTTGATTAGAAGTTCCTGATGATCCAAGTGTTGAATCTCCTGAGCCAATACCATTTCCTCCACCACCTGATCCTCCAGTACCTGATCTGTTACTTGCAGTTCCTCCTGAACCTTTACCACCTCCTGTAGAGGTTATAGTTGTAATATTTGAACCTGAAATGGATGAATCATTACCATTATTACCATCAGTATTAGCACTAACAGATGTTCCTCCTGCTCCAACTGTAACTGTATAAACAACTCCGCTTTTAAAAAATATAGAACTTTCTGATGATCCACCACCACCTGATGACTCTGAATTGAAAGATGCTCTGTAACCACCAGCTCCACCTCCACCTGCTGGTTCTGAGCCACCTCCACCACCACCTGATGCACCTCCTGCAACAACTAAAAAATTTGCTTCATATTGTTGTGGAAGCTCTGATGATAATCCTGATTCTGTAACTAACCAACCTTTTGTTGCATCTGCATAAACTATAGTAATAGCTATTCCTTCTTCAGTAACAAGTCCATCTTTAGCTTCTCCATTAATATTTGAACCATTCCTACCCACAGTTAAAGCGTTACTATCAAAAGTATTTGCATAATCTTTAATAGCTATAGTATCACCTTCTGATGGTGATGCTGGAAGTGTTACAGTAAAAGCTGCACTTGAAGTGTTGCACCAATAACCTTCACCAGCAACTGCTGTAAAAGCTGTTGTTTTAATTGCTTGCCATTTTAAATCAACTGTTTGAGTTGATGCTGGAAAATTTCCTATATATCCCATTTAAACTCCTTATGAACTAATATCGTCTACTGTTGATACCCAAACATCTAATGAAGATGCTGTATCAGAAACAACTTTTAAAGCATCACCTGATTGAACTACAAATTTAGCTCCACCATCTAATACTTGTAAAGCTGAACCAGCAGGTATAGGTGCATCTTTGATAAGATAAATATCATTAGATGCATCATTAATGTAAACAGATGCGTTTACTGCTGATGCTGTTACATTCGCTACAGATATTCCAACAACAGTATCATAACTGTTTGCTGTGAATAATGTTGCAGCTCCTGTGCCTACATCATTGCTTGTGTATCTTCTAAAGTTTTGTGCCATATTACTCCTTTTATTATAATGCTATTGCCATTGCAATCGCAAATCCATTTGATGCAAATCCTGTAGTATCTACAGCAGCATCCTGCCATGCAGATCCTGTATATACACGAAGTACATTGCTTGTTGTATTAAAATATAAATCTCCTGCCGTCAAAGCATCACCATCATTATCCACTGTTGGATCACTAGCTTTTGCTCCTAAGTAAGTGTCGTCAAAATTATCTGCTGCTAATTCTGCTGCAGTTTGAGCTGCTTCAGCAGCGGTCTGAGCAGTGGAAGCTGCAGTGGCACTCGTTGCTGCATTAGTTGCAGACGTACTTGCTTCAGATGCTTTTGTTGTAGCTGTCGTTGCAGATGTTGCTGCGTTTGTCTCTGAAGTAGAAGCATTGGTAGCTGATGTCGCTGCATTTGTTTCAGATGTTGCCGCATTCGTAGCTGATGTACTAGCCTCACTCGCTTTAGTCGTGGCTGTCGTTGCACTAGCTGTTGCAGACGTAGCAGACGTTGAAGCGGATGTTGCCGAAGTTGCAGCGTTAGTAGCACTTGTAGCAGCATTGGTTTCAGATGTAGAAGCATTGCTTTCTGAAGTAGATGCGTTACTTGCTGATGTGGCTGCTGCACTAGCAGAGGTAGCAGCATTCGTTGCACTCGTTGCGGCAGCTGACGCTGAACTAGCTGCACTTGTAGCACTTGTTGCTGCTGATACCGCATCAACTAATAATTCAAAATGATCTGTGTCTGTTAATAAATCTCCTACAACACTGTCAGCTACGCAAATGTAAACATTGTTTAATTGAGCTGCAGTTGTTGATTTAATAATATCTCTAACAACATAGGCTTCAGTTGTTGTTGTAGCGTCTGTGCCTTGGTATGTACCTAATTCTTGGGTAACTGAAATCTCTCCTGAAGAATCAAACGCAAGTATTTTACCAGCTCTTTCTGTTGAGCCTACAGTAAATTCTGTAGATGTCATTGTGTTTGTTCTTGATAATTTAATGGCTCGATCTAACTCTTCTTGAATTTGTTGAGTTGTCATCGTAGCACGATCCAAACCCTCTTCATGTGACTCCGCAGGGAATGGATCATTAGCGATATAGTCAATCGCCTGAGTTTGCGGGACAGCTCTTCGCAACACAACAGTTTCTGTTGATGTTGGAATATTACCTGATGTGAAAGTTATACTTCCACCATTTGCGTTTCCTGCTCCACTAACTGTGTAGTGAGTTGTAATTGTTTTTACAGTCTCAGTTCCTGCAGCTGATCTTATGATGACTTGCAAATCAGAGTCTGCAAATATCTTGAAGGTGTAGTTGAACGAGGTAGTAGACCCGTCACCTGAATATGAATTTTTTACTGTAGTCGAAGATATAGTCATAGTTCTCTATATTATTTATCCTCCATATTTTCAAGAAGATTTAAAGCCTGTTTTGCGAAGTTGATCATTAGTATATACTGTTGATCTATTAGTTCTCTCTTTTGATCACCTGTAATAGTAGTACCATCCGCAAGTTCTTTTACGTTATATATCTGTCTGATTGATTTGTCCAAGTCTTTTATAGAATTAGCATAATCTAGCATAAATTTTTTATCCAAAGGAGCTGCTTTTACTAATCTTTCTACTTCTTCAACATCACCTATTTTCTTAGCAAATTCAATGTCATTGAAAGCCTTTTGAATAGGATCTAATTTTTCAAAGAATGTAGTCAAAGCAGTAGAAGAATAACCAGGAACATCTCTTACATCAAAGGCTCTTACTACAGGTATTTTAGATAGTGTATCTGTAGGTTTAATAGGGTCATCAATAATTTTAGATTTAATTAAAGCAAAATCTAAAATATCTAAAGCATATCTACCCAAACCACCAGTCCATGATCTAAAAACATTTTCTGCATGAATAGGTTTTACTGAAAGAAAACTATCATCACCCACAATACCATTAAGTATCTCAGAAAATAGTTTGATTGTTTCTGAAGTGTATTCTGTATAATAAAATTTATTAGACAAATTTTTATCTAAAGATTTTGGAACTACAGGTGCATCTCTAAAAATACTATAATTAGCAAGATTCTCTGCAAGAGGTCTTACAGATGTTGGAATAGGATAAAATCCTTTTGCATTATTAATAAAAAATTGTCCTGCAAATTTACTCCATTCTTGAGGTTCATTTGTTCTAATCCAATCTAAACTTTTTTCAATTACAGAAGAAACAAAAGTTCCTACTTCAAATGGTTTTGGAAATCTGTAAGGTTTATCATTAATTTTAAAATAGTAATAATTTTGTTTCAACCATTCAGGTTCATCTCTGTAATCTGCGTCATCATAATTTAACATATAAAAACCAATAGTTGGAATAGCAACATAAGCACCTATCATGGCTGTAGTTCTTCCTGGTTGATCTCTAAATGCTTCATATAATCTAGTTAAACCTTGTACTCTTGCATTCCAAAAGGGAACAAGTCTATTAATATTATTTCCTAATGAACCTCTTTTAGCATAATCTAAAAGATTTCTAGCTTCAAAACCTCCTCTTTCAATCGCTTGTTTTTCTGTTAAACCTTTTTCAATGGCTTTTTTATATGTCTTTTCAAATATTCTAAATCTTGTCATCTCCTCTGATAATTGAGTTAATGCTCTAAATGGTGCTAACATTCCTCTATTAGAATTTCTTACTGGACCTTTAGAAAGAATATCGTAAACTTTACCATCAAAGATATTTGGTTTATCAACAGCTAAAAGAGTTGATTGCATACCTCCTGATTTGACATATTTTTTATACATCTCCATAGTTTTTTTTCTATTACCTTTAGTAATAATATTAAATGCTCCAATAACTGAATCTTGTATTGGTACAAAACCAACTTTATTTAAAAAACTAGCTTGCATAGTATCTCTAAAAAAGTTTGGTACAGCAAAATCAGGAATTAATATTGCACCAGCTCTTAATGTTCTAGCAGGCGCACCTAAATAATTGTAAAGCATATTGGAACCTTGCTGATCTAAAGTTGTGAAAGCAGTTTTTATATCTTTACCAACATCCCAAGTTTCTAATTTTCCTTCTTTTCTTACTGTCATTAAATCTTCTTTTGGTTTTTTTGTAGTTCGAGGATTAACTTTATTTATATCTTTAAAAGAATTAGGATCTTTCTTTTTTGCTTTTGCTACTAAATCTAAAAAATTTATTTTAACTTTATTTCTTTCTACTGCATTAACAATAGTATTAGTGTTTTTAACCATTTGTTCTAATGGAGGATAAACTCTTAATTTTGCACCTTTAATTGGTTTAAAAGGATTTACCGATCCTTCGGCTACAACTGGTTTACCATCTTGTATAAGTTCTCTTGCAAACGTAACATAGTTTTTATTAGCTTCTGTCATTGCAGTATAAGCATCTTTAGTAATTAAACCGCCATCTCTTGCGTATTCTAAAAGTTCTCTTTGATATTTGTCAGTTTGTTTTGCTTTTGATTCAAAAGTATTTTTATATTTATTTATAAATTGTTTTGATACATCAATATTAAATCCTGTTTCAATACCTCTATTATTTAATTCAATAGCTCTTCTATTTGATAAATAAGTTTCAAATAATTGTGTTTGATTTTTTCCTTCTTTAACAATATCTTTTGTAATTTCTTTAAGACCTAATCCTCTATCTCCTAAAGTTTTTGCATTTAAAGTATTATATTCAATAAAGTAAGCTGCTCGATTTGGCATACCTTCCATAATTCTAGCTTGTTCATATAAATTAAGTTTTTCAATACCTGTTTTAGTATTTACTCCTGCTTTTCTCATTGTTTCTAGTATTGGATATTTATTATCTATACCTTCAACAATAGCTTTTCTTTTTACTGTTGAACCCATTTCTTTTAATCGTTCAACTGTTAAAGGTTCTACTCTTGGTTTTAAAACAATATTTTCAGATGCTTTATTTGCTAAGTCATCTTTAAAAATTGGTTTGTCTTTTTCTACTTTAGGTTTTGTAATTTTTTCTTTAACTAAATTAGCATAATCTCTAATGTAAGATCGTGATGAAACATCTTCTAAAATTCTTTTATTAGTTATTGCTTCACTAAATATTTGATTAGGTTTTTTTCCTGTATCAACAAATATTTTTTTAGCTCTATCTTCCATAGTTTTTCTTGGTTGAACTAAACCAAAAGCACTAAATAAAGCAGCTGAATAACTAAACTCTTTTAATGTTGGAAGTTGTTGATTTAAAGTTGCTCCCACTCCTTCAAAAGCTGTTAATTGTGATGCAACTCTAGTAATATATTGATCAGCGAGTTTTGTTCCACCAACTCTTAATTGTGGTGCAACAGCAGTTAAAGCAAATGTCAAACCTTGTTTTGCTCCTTCTTTAATACCTTCTTGTAAAAAATTTTTTAAAATAGTTACAGGTTCTCCATAAGACTGTTGTTCTAAACCTTTTAAAATTGTTTCTCTCGCAGCAGCTGGTATAGCTCCAGCTGTAAATGCACCACCATAAGGACCACCTGCTAAATTACCAGGAATAAAACTTAAACCATAAATAGGAAGTTCTAAACCAAGTGTATAAGCTCTCTCTAACAATCCTTCAAACCAAGTATAATCTTGAGGTTCAGGTTGTGTTAATGCTTCAGATAAACCTTTGCCTGTGGCAAGTCTTGTAGTCATATCATAAAGAGTTTTGCCATAACCTCTTTTTAATATATCGTCTCCGTTAAACTTATCTCCAACAACTACTTCTTTTAAACTTAAAGGATCACCTTGTTCTATTTTAGATTGGTAAAGCATCTCATCATCAGGAGATACAATATCTTGTTGTTCATATTCATTAATAATTTCATTTTTAATATCTGAGAAATAATTTTGATAAACTTTTTTATCATTTGAAGTAGCACCAAAAGATTCTAAGATTTCAGAATTAGTAAAACCAGCAGAGTTTAATTTTTCTATTTTTTCTTTTTTCCAGTCTGCTATTTCTTTTTGAGAGAATCCAGCATCACCAAGATTTTTTTCTCTTTCAGCTAAATTCATTTTACTCCTAATGTTCTTAATTCATAATCTGAAGCTGTTTCATTAGGTAATCTTTCAGGAACTGTTTTCAGTTGAGATTCATCTGTTATTGATTTTACAATACTTGATAGATCAGATGTTTTAGGTAAAACATTTTTAATATCTTTAGCTATATAATTTTCAGAATTAGGTGATAACAAATCATTAATATCTATACCAATTGCTAATCCTTGAATATATTTTTTATAATAAACTTGTCTTAAATTACTTGCTTTAGAATTATATTCTTTGTCAAAATAACTTAAAAAAACATTACCTTGTAATAAAGGTGTTAAATTATCAAACCATTGTAAGTATTTTTTATCTTGTTCAGCAAAAGTATTATTAAATGATCTAGCTGATATTGTTGTTAAAAAATTAAGATCACTATCATTAATAGAACCATCTCCTGCTCTTTCTACAATACTTTTTGCTGTCTTTTCACCAGGTAAAATAAATTGATCTTTTAAATTTTTTATATCACCTAAATTAATTTTATCTATAATAGAAGTATTAGTATTGTAATTAGTATCAAAACTAAACTCACCTTGATTAATTTTAATATTTAGATTTTTAATTTGATTGTCAGCATCGCTATCTCCAGTAGAATATTGCATAAGCTCTTCTTCACTTAAACCATATACTTTGTTTGCTTCGCTACCTTTTAATCTATCTGTAATAACTTTTAATGATTTATTAATAGCTGAAGCATTGTTAAATTTTAAAACTTCACTATCAAATTTTGCTTTTTGTCTTACTTCTGTAGTTAATTTTTTTCTATCGTCACCTTGTATTGTTTTAAAATTATTTATATCTTGCAATAAAACAGCAGCACCAGCTGCATCTGTTTTAGCTAAATTTCTTACTTGTTCTATTTCAATAAGTTTTGGCAATTGTTTTTTATATAATGCTAAATCTGATTCTCCAATAATTCCATCGTCTACTAGACTTTGATAGTCATTAATAATATCATCTGTTAGTATTTCAAATTGAAAATTATTACCTGCTAAAGCATTAGCAATTTTTGTTTTAACTCTTTCATCATTTTGAGTAACTCTAGTTTTAACTAATTTATCTCTTGTCTTAGTTAAAATATTATTTACATATTTGCTTTCATCATTAGCAAATTGAAGATCAAAATATTTTGCAATATCACTATTAGTAGCTTGAGATTTATAAATATTTTTTATTCTTTTATATTCGTTTCTAAAAAAATTAACTCCATCTTCAGGAGTAGATTTTGTTTCAGCAGTTTTTGCTGCATTAAAAACTTCTACTGTTGCTTTACCAAGTAATTCACCCGCTTTAACTTTATTACTAATTTGTTTTTCTTGAGCATAGTATTGTTCTATTTTAGAAATAGGTTTTAATAAAGCTGCAGCAGGAGTTACTGTTGGAGAAATTTGTAAATTTGTTGTAACACCAGTAGGTTCTGCTGTTAATTGTCCTGTTGCTCTGATAGTTGGAATCTTTGGCATCTTATCCTAGACCTCTTATATATTCTGATGATTGTTCTAATAAACTTTTACCAGTTTCTGTTCTTCCAAAAGCACCAGCTGCCTCACCATAAAAACCAATCGATGCAATTCTAGCTTGTTGTCTAGCTACATTTCCTTGTATTCTTGCAAAATTAGCTCGTTCAATTTGTTGTGATTGTGCAACTTGAGAATTGTATCTCATAATATCTCTTTGAATTTCAGCTTGTTCAGCATTCTGTCTTAATATTCTATTAGCAGTTCCTTCTAATGTAACTCCTGATTTTAAAGCAGCAACCTTTGTTTGACCTGTTAGTTGTTCTATTTGTTGATCAAATCTAACAAGATTAAATTCTGTTTGTTGCTCAATAGCTTCTGCTTGTTGTTCAGCAACTTGAGCATTTCTATTTTGTACAGCTTGATTATATTTACCAACTGCTGACGCTTGTCTTGCTGCTGCTACCGATGCTACTGCTGTTACCCAACTCATTTAAAAAATCCTCGCATATCTATAATGATCTGAACCATCGAAACCATAATGTTTCATCAGACCTTCGTTTTCTAATCCTAACCATTTAGCAAACTTTAGACCAACTTTAAAGTCTGCTCTTACGGCTGTTTGAACTCTTTTAATTTTATTTTCTTTTGCTAGTCTTGCAAAATTCTTTTTGATAGCTCGTGCAATAACTAAAGGATGATTCCAAACTTTGCTTGTAGCTAACACCCAACCTTCTGCAACACCACCCCAAATGATTTTCATTCCAGCAGATGCGATAGGTTCATTGTTAATCATGCAAGTATAAGCCAATCCTTTTTGTTCTAGTTCCATTGCGTCACCATCAAACTCAGCATCCTTATCCATAAGAACGTGGTTCATTTGACTAGCAAGAATAATCTTACCATGTTTTGATATATAAGGCACTATATTTAGTAATCTATCCATCGTTTGTAACTAGATTTGGGTATAACGATAAAACAGTTAATGGTAAAGGTTGAGTTTGTCTAACAAAGATAAACCCATCTGTTTCATAGTTTCCTCTAAACTCTATCTCCTTATCTCCTGTAAATACAGGTATGGCAGTGTCCATAGAATCTGCAGATGATCTAAATGGTATTCGTTCCATATTCTCTAAATCAGGTCCTACTTCTACACCAACACTTTCATATAATCTTAATGATATGTCATAAATCCTTTTTGTTTTAGCTTGTGACGTACCATTAGCAGCTCCAGCATCTAATCTCATTGTTTGTAGTAATGATGTGAAAGGTAAACCTGCTTTTACTTTTGTAGCGTTTCGATCTAAAGTTATTGATCCTGAACTTACAGTCTTGTCAGGATGTGTTGAACCATCAGCTAAGATTGATACAGTCTCACCTTCTAAATGATCTAATCCTGTAATCGTATCTGTAGATGATCCATCGTAATTAAGTTGTGAATCTAAAAAATTAAATGTTGTATTATCTGTTTCTGTGAAATCAAAAGCATTTAGATATTCTACATATCTTCTTGTAACGCTATTGATTGTTCTTTTAACAATAACCCATACTTGATATTCAGCATCGTCTGTAGGAAGAGCAGCCACACTCTCGCACACTGCATTACCCGAACCAAAACTACCACCAAAGATTTGTCTGTGCCAAGCTGTGACTTGTTGTTCTCTTTGATAAGTTAAACCAATTAGTTCACCATCATCTCTTGTCATCCAAACAATCTGATTGGGTTCTTGTTGATATGCCATCTGTGTAATACCACCTTCAGTGATATGTTCAGAAAGAATAGTCATGTCAGGTGCAAGATAACCATCAACGTCAAAGTTATAGGCTAGTTCTCTAATCTTTCTTTTAGCACGTTGTAAAAACAAAGTGGCATTACCTGCTGCAATAGCATCTAAGTTTGCTGCACCATGATTCGATTGTTTTTTAATTAATATATTTGTAGGAGTGATCGCAACGTCTGTCCCTCCCCCTGATACAGTAAACTCACCACCTGCTGTTCCAACAATTAAAGTTCTTGTTGCAGTCATAAATCTAATGGCGTTTACTTGGTTCGATGCAATAGTATAAATAATAGCATCATCATCTGCTACAGTACCACCTCTGTTTTCATTCATATTTTCATAATCACCTGACTTAGAAAAGAATAATGTTTGAGGTTGATCTGTTGTTCCTGCAAAAACTAATCTTTGTTCAAAGAAGGTTACGCAAGTAGGATGACCTGTAGTATCTGAGAATGCACCCAATGACCAATCTGTTGAGTGTGAAGCAGAACCTGTATCTTCTAATATTTCCCAAGTAACAACTGTTGATGAAGTGTAACCTGTAATTTTTCCATAACCATCTCTAAACGTAACTTCTCTTCCAACATCTGTAGCTAACCAACCTTGGTTATCGTTTATTCCTGTAGTAGATGAAGCGGTTAAAGTTCTGCCAGTTCCTACAGTATGAGCTGAAGATGTAAGTGTAGTTGATGTAATGTTGTCATCTAAATATGGACCATCAGTAAAATCAACATCAGCTAAAGTCCAAGAGGTATGACCTGTTCTTGATAACTTTTCTACTTCATGATTAGGATGTGTGATGTACATA
>FUIF01000001.1_pt1 | contig 13771 bp, 28 predicted proteins | sample 1003461 | NCBI WGS metagenome assembly FUIF01 (sample SAMEA80401918, study PRJEB19352) | marine metagenome | reverse complement strand
TTTCGTTTAGTGGTTTTGCTGGCATCCTGCTGGCTCCTGGAACGGCTGACGGCTTTAACGTCGATATTCTCGCCCCGCTTGTACTTTCTGGCAGTCTCCTTTATCTCTGCCGCCTTGGCGGCTCGATTTTTGGAGCCAGAAAGGTACTTCTGTGCTACCCCAGTCTTGGGATCTTTGCGGGTTTTGCGGAATTTACGCGCAGCCATCACATCTTCTTGCTGCCCTTCTTCTTGCCCTTAGGCTTTTTCTTGCCACCGTGTCCGTAATGACCAGGCATGACGCAAAATGCGACGACATACCAAGTCTAACGGCTGAAATGATTGCGGACTAGAACCGGCTCGCGCACCTGGCGTCCCTCACTCCTGATCCGCTGCAGGAGACTTGTCCTTCGCCTTTTGGCAAAGTTACCCCGCAATCCTAGACAGTTTTTGACGCATACTCCAATGTCACACGGCGTTTTCTACCGCTTGGCGAGTTCCAACGGAAAAATCGCACCTGCACTGATGGATCAAGCTCTTCCTCAGGTGATTGCAGCGTTTTCCAACGGTGATCACACTCCAAACAACGCCGCTCACGCACGCAATCGTTGTCCTGTGACGTATAACGCCCCATCACCTTTGACTCCTCTGATCCACATTTCGGACAGAGAGGCGCGTTGAGCGGACGAAACATCCTCAATACAAGCGGTATGACGTAGTTCCCATGGCCTCAGGCTTGGCCAAGTTGAACTGTTGGAGCACAAGATACCCGAAAGCATCAAAGGCGTGGTCCACTCCTAGGTTTTGTTAGGCAGACCCGTCCCAGGGGCATAGGTCAATGTCCGCAACGATTTGATCAGTTCCTTGCAACGCGGGTGAATCTTGACCCTTCGCGCTCCAGAAGCATCCATTAGGCCAGTGTTGACCGCTGTGATCTTGTCTCGGATCTTCCACGGTGATCTGGGGCTTTGAACCGTGAAGCCACTGCGCCTGAGAATTGCGTGGTCCGTTACGCCCACACCACTTGTCTTTCTTGCTCCGCCTGTTGGGTCAGGGCAGGCAATAATCCTGCGATCCACCCCATATCTACGGGTGACCTCTTCCGCAAAATCCCAGGTGGTGGCCCCGCCAGTCATCATGATCTCGTCAAACACGTACAACGTGTCCTGATCTTTGACTGCACAGATGCCAGACATTGGATCGACGTTGAAGTCAACGCCCAACAGCAATGGTTGGATTGAAATGTCCTTGGCCTCTGTTGAAATGTTGTCGTCTGAAAAACTGATAGCGACCAAACCAGTCAGGTTCTCGAAGGACGCTTCGAATTCCTGGCGGAACGTGCGCGAATCAAGTTGAGCGCGGGCTGCTTCGACCTCGTGCTTGCTGACGTTTCCTCCTTCAATCGTTGTATAGCTCCATCGTTGCCACTCTTCGGTCTCATCCTCTGGGACATAACACCACAAGTCGTAAAACCAGCTAGCTGTACCGTCTGGCGTCGAAATAAACAACGCCCAACCCTCCTTATCCGCCAAAGCAGGGCGAATCACCTCAAACCAGACCTCTGAATCCATAAATGCCGCCTCATCAAGCACTACGCCCGACAAACTCCGGCCTCTGAGCGCCATTGCGTTTTCAGTACCCTTCAATTCGATCGTTGAACCGTTGATTAGCTCGATCCTGAGGTCTGTTTCGTTTTTGGTCTTGATCCAAACCTTCGGAACCAGCTTTTTTAACGCTCTCCACGCAATATCTTTGGCCATCCGATACGTCGGGGCACAATAAAAAAACGTTTCGCCCGGACGGTTGAGCGCTCCACGAAGCAACTCAACGCATGAAAGGTACGATTTGCCGAATCGACGTCCGGCAACTAAAACTCGGAACCGTTTGTCGCTTGAAAAAACTTGGCCCTGTGCCCATCTCAGGCTTACGGGCTCTGCTTTTGTGCTCATGGCTATTACATTACACAGGTTTTCAACCCCTACCCCCCTCTTGGACGTGCCAGAACGTATGGCGGGCAGTTATTATCTGAAAAAAGGTCGATAGGTTGATGCCTGAGCCTCTAACGGATCGCACCACACAAGCAAGAGAAGATCGCATCAGGCGGCTTTATCGTCGGCAGCTTGATGGACTGTCCGCTCGGGCTCTCGTTTACGACCACAAAGAAAAAGAACAGATCTCTATTCAGACCGCTTGGCGCGATTGGTCAGAAGTTAAAAAGCTCGTTGATGAAGACTGGCAGGCTGATCGCGAAAACATGCTCGCGCGTCTTCAACACATGCGCACCAAACTGTTCCATCAAGCTCTGAAGAAGGGACAACTGCAGACCGCAAGCCAGGTGCTTGACTCCATTGGACGGGTGATTGGTGAGTCTGTTGAAACCGTCAACATCCAAGCGCCTGAACTCAAGATCTCTATTGAAGATAAGGGCGACTGATCCGGCGTTTTAAAAATTCGACCCCTGCCCCCACCTAAGGGGGCTTTTTTATTACACGAATACTGTTGAACGGATATATATGCAGGTTACGTGCGGATAGTACATACACACTAGATTTGCAACACCACCCCCACCCCTCCAAGTTGTTATATTTCTTATCCTGTAATACTCGACAGATTCATCTCATGATGTTATACTGTAATAGTTGACGGGATCATCTCCCCGTCGGACCCTCGACAACTGAATACGAGAGCAAACCGCACCAAACGACACAGCCCCTGGGCAACTGTCGCAAGGTGCAGAGCACGGTCTAGACATTTCTAGCCTTGCCGGGCTGCTCTCAACGAATGTAAACGAACCAACCCATTACTGAAACAGATGAACTCATTTCTACAGTTTGCTGCGGCAATGATCGCGGCAGGTTCCTTCGGCGTTGCTGTCGCTCAGACGGCAATGGTCGAACCGCTCCAACAGCACAGCGGCACTCAGTCCTACGTTCGCGTGGTGCGCTGAGATGGCCTTGATGTCTGACTGTCCCCTCAAGACCGCTCTTGAGGCTCGTTTCACGGATGACTCAGAGATCCGGGATGTAGCCAGCTATGGCTGCATCTCCGGCGTCTCCGGTTTTATCTACTATTCCGAGACATGTTCGTTCTTTGATGAACATCAAGAAGACATTGAACAATGGCTGCTTGATGATCACGAATTCAGCCTTTCCGAAATCTGCAAAGAAATCGAAAGTGTTGATCTATTGAAGAACAAAATGGTTTGGTTGGCAATTGATCTTTATTGCCAGGAGATTGTCATCTACAACGAAACATTTCAGCCCGCCTAGAGCGGGCTTTTTTCTTATGCACCGCTCCAATGAATGAAGCCCCATAACGGGGCTTTTTTTATGCACTGAGCTTGATCAGGCAATTTTCACCGTGGCATTCCACGAGCTTGGATCGAATCCAGTTGAGACGCCCGGCAACTTTACGGCCATCATTGGTGTCCTTGTAACAGTGGAGAGCTTCAAGCAGGAGCATCCATTCATCCGGGCAGAAGTGAATGGTCTTAGTGGGCGCCGGATTAGTCATGAATGGACCGCTTGCGGTTTCCTTGAATGGTCTGTATTGTAGTACAAGAGTCAGGGGAATCAACCCTGCTCCGCTCCAACAACACCAACCTAATGAACAGACAAATCATGACCCGCTACGTGCTGGGCGAACACCGTTCCATCAACCTTCAACACGGTTCCATCGATGCCACCGACGCATCTCAGGAGTCCGTCTCGATCTATGCCGGGACAGACGCCATCAATGATGCGGTGGCTGCTTTCCTGCCTTACTGTTCCCGCTCCACACAAGAGCGCTTCTTGCAGATCCTCACCGATCACATCCGCAAGGTGGACAGCATAGAGGCATGAAGCGGACCCTAGAAGTCAAGGAAGCCCACCAGGAGCAAGCCAAAAAGCTCCTGGACATGGGTCTCCAGAAAGCCGATGTGGCTGCAACACTTCAAAGGAAGTTCGGCCTATCTCGTGCCACCGCTTACCGCGATGTGGATGAAGCAGACCAGTCCCGAGAGATTGAAGACCACACCATCGAAGCAACTCCCGTTCCAATGATCAGTTTTGAGGATCGGGACGCTTTGATGCGGATGACCCGGCAGCTTCTGATCGACGCTTACACCGATGGCAACGTTCAGGATTACGCCAGGTTGATCCGTGAATACGAAAGGCTTGCCCGTATGGGTGGCCTGTCTCAAAAGTTCTGAGACGTTTGTCTCACACCGCTCCAATCATTATGACCATCCGCTACGACGACATCGACGATCTTCTCCCGTCCGAATATCAAGAGCCTTGGCCGCCCTTGTCAGACGAAGAAATTGAAGAACGAGAACGTCAGGCCGAGTTCCAGGATTACCTGGACTCGATCCCTGACGCCGCTGAACGTAACCGCAACCTCAAGTAATGGACCTACAAACCATCAAAGCAGCCGTTCTCAACGGCCAAACCGTCTGCTGGTCAACCACTGCTTACGTGGTCAAATACCACGAACGCGGTGGCTTCAACATCGTCTACACACCTGATGGAAACTGCATCGGGCTTACCCATCAGGACGGTGTAACCCTCAACGGCAAGGAGTCTGACTTCTTCATGCCCGTTGAGTACGACTACTCCGACCCAGACCTTTCCACCCTTATCGAATCCCTCTAGTACCAGTGATTTCACGCCAAGACTGCGACCGCTCCATCAATCAACTCCTCTGCCTCATCCTTGGGGCACAGAAATCAAGAGCCTCAAACCATCTCCACTACAACCCCGCAGACCGCATTGAGTTCTGCTTCAAGCTCGTTCAGAAGGAAATGGAACAGGTTGTTCGTACTGCCGATCCAGAAGCCTTGCAGAAGGGTCTCAGCGACGGTCAACGTCAGCTCTCCAGCCTTCAATCCCTCAAAATCCTCAACCAACTTATCCAAGAAGTCGAATGGTAAACGAAAACGCTGAAATTGAACTCATTGTTCAAGACCTCAAAGCCATCGTTGATCGCGAAGACCAACGCCACTTGATGGATCAACATCTCACTTCATCAATGCGGCATTTGCTTGAAGACTTGATCATTCCTAACCTTCAAAATGAATTGGACTTTGATTACATCCGGAGGAGCGACTCATGAGCACCAAACTCAACGGCAATCGCTACTCCCCTGAAGGTTCCCGCGTTCCAACAGACCTACTGCCCACTGCTATCCGCTATGAAGCAGCTCGGGCAGTCATCTTTGAACAACAGGGCAACTTCGTCCGCGCCAATGACTGCCTGCGTTTGAAGCGGTACTACGAACGGAGAGCCATGGAAGAGTGCATCTCAGACCCAGGGCCAACCTAGCTCCACGTCTCCGCGCCAAACATCCTCATCAATGGGGCGCTTGACCGCAAAATCTCGAAACAGGCGTTTCAGCTCTTCGGTTGAGACGCCTATTTCTTTTGCCTTCACTGCCACGTTGCACTGACCGCGATATATAGCTCTAACGCTTCCTCCACTACATAACCTCTCCGCTCAACAACATTTCCTTATACAAGTTGTTCCGCTCAGTCCACCTCGCTTCGCATCCTCTCATCTCAAGCTCACTCAGCATCCGTAGCTGGACATTGCCGTTCGGCTTCGCAATAACCACCGCTCCAGCACTCACACGGATCCCAGCTCGTTCACGCAAGGCAAGGCTATAAGCACCCAGCTGGTCCTGATGATCCTTCAACCATGCCTCTGGTTTATCAGCTTCGCGACTGGTGGTCTTGAAGTCGCAGATCGTCAGACCCAATGCCGTATCGATCAAGGCGTCTGCCGTTCCAGCAAACCCTTCGTCACTGCTGACGCTGAACTCCGACGCATGAATGGCCGTTACGCTTCCACTCACCAACCAGTCGGATAAACCTCTGGCGTACTCACGGGCTGGCCATGGAACCTTGGGCGAGCCTTCTTCCGCTTTCTTGAGTGCCCAGTTGGTAACTGCCTTTGGAGGGCGAGCCAATCCATCATCCCAGACCTTCCATGAACCCTTCTTGTTAGCGCTCTGTCGAGCCAGCTTTGCTGCGGTCTTGAGAACATATTCGCAATGCTCGTGAGCAACGGTGCCACGGTCACAAGCAAGGTCACGCTCCAAACCACTGCCAGCACGTTGTGACCAGCGCTCCAATGCATCCTTCTGTGATTGAGGGGCGGTGTTCTTCAGGATATGAGTGACAGAGTGGTATATCTGCCCATGTTGATCCCTGTAAACACGGAATCTGCCTGAGTTGTCTTGCTCCAGCTGCCATTGACGCAGCGAAGCCAAGGCGTCTTGTGGATCAATCGTCATTGATGGCGTTTTCTTCCAGCCAACGTTGACGCAGCTGATTTTCCTTGGGCTCTACAAGGTGAGCGCTAGAAACCACCCCAGTTAAATGGCCGACAGTCACAGAGACGCACCCGTCTTCCATGAATGTCGTAACTGTCTTGGGTGGTTCCATAGACACATCTCCCCGAGACTAATATATAGCTGAAAAAAAAGGGGCGCAAGGCCCCCGCTCCAAAATCAGCCCTCGCTGAACGGATCACCACCAGCCACGATCCGGCTCAGATCGAAACCAGCCTTCTCCGCTTCCTCCCAGGCTTTTTCCATTGCGGCTTCGTCATTGTCTTCATCACGAGGAACGATCAGAAGCTCATAACGGGTCATGTCTGCCACAACCTTTGAAAGCTCGAAGTCCCAGCTCAGCAGATTGCGGCTGTACTTCTTGTTCAGGCCATATTTGGCAAACTGACGTGCCAATGAAATGTGAGACACCTCAAGCACTTGGACGCGATTGGCGTCCCATGAGTACACAGGCCAGCACAAGCACTGGGATGGCTTGCGAACACCAGTCTTGTCAAAGTTCATCGACTGAACGTAGTCAGAGCCAAGCTCAAGGTCGATGTCTTCCTGAGAAGGTTGCGAAGGGAAGCGAAAGGGCTTCATCGAACCGCCTTCTTTGGCTTCAGCCCAAACCAGCCAATACTCAAGCGGATCTTGCTCAAGCAGGCAGAAGTTTGCAGGCTTGCCTTTCTCCAACTTCGTGTAACGCAGATAATTATCTGCTGAAGAAGAGCCGTCGTTTTCTTTCTCGATGGTGGCGAGAAATCCTGAGGAAAATTTCACGTTGGGTTGCCTCGTGGGTTGTCGCGTCTCATTTGGACGCCTTGATACTGTAATCCGCGATTGACGCCAGGTCAACCTCCGGTAGGATAAAAAAACACCCGACCCGTCCCGCAGCTAGAGGACGAATCGGGTTTGTTTTACATTCCGTTCCAATCTTACATGAACTTCGATCAGTTCGTCAAGACACTGCCTGAAGGGCTCGTTTACGCCCCAATCTATGCAAAGGGCGCCCGGATGATTTCCGGCAAGCCAGCGACTGGCAAGAACCCTCTAGAGGCCAGCTACGAACAGAAGTTCGGACCTGCCGATGTAGCTCTCGCGGTCAAGCGCAACCCTGACCTCAAAGCTGTTGGTGTCTTCACCGGCATCCGTGGCAATGGCATCGTCATCCTTGATGTTGATCGGAACCTTTCCAAATACCTGAAGGCTTGGGGTTCCTCGCTCGATGGCGCTCCAATAATTACTTCCACCAAGGCCAACGCAGCCAAGTACCTCTTCCGTGTCCCTGAAGAACTGTGGGCCGACGTAAAGGGTCATGGACTCCGTAAGGAAGACGGTGGAGACTACGAAATCCTTTGGGGCCGCCAAGGTGTTGTCTTTGGTGCTTACCCCGGCGGAAAAGTATCTAAGCCTGGTCAATACCTCTTAGACGGCGATCTCGCTGACATCCCTACGGCTCCAGACTGGTTGTTGGCGGAGATGAAACAACCTCCCCGCACCATCAACAAAAAAGAGTTGGACTTCACGGATCGGACTCAAGATGAAGTCCAACAGATCATCTTTGAATGTCTGTCAGTGATTTCGCCCCAAGGAAAGGGCACTCGTGATCACTGGGTGAAGATCGGAATGGCAATTCATTCCGCATTGCCGACTGATATGGGCCTTCACCTGTGGGCTTCCTGGTCCTGTGAAGATCCTGATTACGCCGCTGAATGGGAAGACTCCAACCCTTGCGAAGAGGTCTGGTATTCCTTCAAAGGCAATGGTGTTGGCCTCGGCAGCCTGATCTGGTTAGCAGACCGGGAGGATCCAGATCGGAAACGATTTTCAGAAGACACTAAAAAGATCGTTCAATCCGCGGAAGCCAAAGTTGTAACTGAGATCCGCCAGGCAACTCTTGATTTCGATGAAGTCATCCGCCGCGCCAAAAAGATCCTTGAACTCGATAACCCCGCTGAGGTCAACTACAAGCTCAACACCCTTGCTCTTCAGGCTGGCTACCGCGATCAAACTGCTCTCGAAAAGCTGATCGTTGACCAGCTTTCATTTGAAGAGGCCAAGGACATCATGAGCATTCAGGAGTTGATGGAAACCGAAACCGAGCGCGAGTACCTCATTCCTGATGTGCTGCCTCATCCTTCTGTCGTTCTGATCTACGGCGCTGGTGGTGACGGTAAATCGATGTCTGCTTGGGCTCTTGCTAAGCACATTGCAACCGGAAAGCCTTTTGTCGTTCGTGGCAATCACGTTCCAGTGCAAAAGGGTCCTGTTGTTCTGCTGAATGGCGATCAGCCTCTCGTTCAGCTCAAGGAACAGCTGCAAGAGGTGGACTTCCCCATCACCAAAGACAGCATGATTCAGACGGACTGGCAGCTTCAGCGCTATGCCCAGTTCATCAAGCTGATGAAGAAGCATCAGCCCAAGCTGGTGGTCATCGACTCGCTGATCGGCTGTTCCGGTGGTCGAGCTTTTGATGAAAACAAATCTGACTTCGCCACACCGCTGTATTGGCTGACCAAGAACAACGGTGTTCTCTTCCCTAAGGCCACCATCCTTATCGTTCACCACGCCAACAAGAACGGTGGCTTCAGAGGCACCTCAGCCATCCGTGACGCCGTTGACGAGACCTGGGCGCTCCGTAAGCCCACTGACGAGGAAAGAGGCGTTGTAGGCGCTCATAGCCGCCTCATCACCATCGAGAAGTCACGCTCTGGTCGGATGGGCACTCAGCTCGTCATGCAGATGCAAGACGACCTCAGCTTCACCATCTCTGATTTCACGCCTGAGGTGGACGAGACCAACACCTCCCCGGCTTCCGTCACTGATCGTGTTCTTCAGAAGCTCCGCGTCGTCTACCCCGAGTCCCGCACCAAAGATGAGCTGGTCTGTGATCCGCTGATCGACGGCAAGCCAGCTGCGATCCACAAATCGCTCCAAAGGCTCGAAAAGCGAGGCTTGATTGTCTCAGACGCTCCAAAAGGATCTCAAGCTAAGAACTGGACAGCAGTTCTCGCACGCGGAGAGTTGAAGGAAGTGTCCACCGTTCCAATAAAACCAGTCATGGAGCGGGATCTGGGTGTGGACACTACCCCTGGACAATCAAGAGGTGTCCAGGGTCTGTTTGATGGAGCGGTTGAGATTGAGCTGTCTAACGAAGAGGCTGGACACATCTAACCTGTCCACCCCTAGTGTCCAGGGTCAAATCCATTGCTATCACTAGCTTTTGGAGCGCCCTGGACACCCTGGACATCTATACGCGCGCGAGGGATGAACTGGACTGAGATCTTGGAGCGCTCAGGCGTCCCAGAACCGCCTGGCTATCGAGAGACTATTGATCGCCTTAAAACCAAGCCCGACAAGCCGCGTGTCAAACCGTCTCGAAAGAGTAAAAAACGTCCCAAGCGTAAGTAACATCCACGCATGAAAAAAGTCGAAACCCTCCTTCCAGAAGAGCTGGTCGAAAGCCTTTCTGCTGAAGCCAAAGAAAAAGGTATCCACAGGTCAGACTTGATCCGTGAGCGCCTCATGCAACCACCCAATCACTTGGGTTTGACCACCAATGATTTTCACAAAGCTGTTACGAAGGTTCGTCGTCGATCCAGCTATGGTCTGGATAGGCAACAGGCTGAAAGCCTTGTCGCCACTGTATTCAACGAACTCTTCCGTTCCAGTGATGGGGACTAAAAACGTTCATCTGCATTACTGCCAGATCGCTGACGAGCATTGCCCTCTGGCAATAACGCGCTTCACATCTTTCGATCTAGACGACAAGCCGCTCGCAGTTGAGCAAGTCACTTATGAATCCAATATGGATTACATGGAGCGACAAGTTATCAACGCACTACGTTGCAACGTAGAAGTCAGCATCCTTACTTCCACACCAATTCATGAGTTCAAAAGACTGCATCACATCTTTAACTGTGACAAATGAACGTACAAATCTTTCGGCACAATGCTGAATGGATTGTGCTAACCGAGTCTTACGCGCTAACGTTCCACCAAACCCTTGCTGGCGCGATGAGTCATGCCGCAACCGAGATCGGGGCGTCAAATCATCATGGAGCGTCTCAACAAAGCGATTCAACTTGCGACAACAGCTGACCTTCAAAGGGCAGCAATGTTTTTAGAAGGCGCAAGAGAAGTCAGAAAAGGTTCTCGTCGTCAACGCACCAATGCTCGCTCTGCTCAAGCAACTGCTTGGAAGAAAAAGGTTGACGACTCGATAACATGGTAACATTCGTTTAGTATTTTAGAGCCGATGGCGACGAAGCACGGCAACCGGGTATATATCCAAGTCTTACTTGAGCCCTTTCGTGGTGAACTCTTTATGCAAGAGGCTGAGGCTCAAGGCATCAAACCATCAGCTCTGATCCGCCAGCTGGTCTACAACTACCTTGCTGAAAATACTGACGAGCAAACCTATTGCGATGCTCTCGTCAATGACAAGCAAAAATGGCAAGACGCTGTAGACGCCAGGCTGGAAGGCAGGGCTAAGAACCGCCGCTCCAGAGTCATTCAGCTTCAACAGGACATCGACTCATCAAATTGACCGATGTGACCTACTGCTTGCTTCAGCAGCTTGGCCTGATGCCAGTTGGTCCGCACCAATGACACGCATAACTGCTTTAGCGCATCCTGGTCAGCACAGCTTTTAACGTCTCGAACGGTACGTTCCAATTCCAACTCCTCTTCAAGGCTTTGGTTGACGACCATCCAGTCAGCCCAGCCCATAGCCCTGAAGATTCTTATCAATTCATGCCACGGACGGCATGACTGTCAAGTGGTTGTTGTAATGGCCTGTTTCCGCATAGCTACGCATTGGAGCGTTGGACATCACGTGAAACACCATCTGACCAATCTTCAGACCAGGCCACAGCGGCAAAGCATGATGCAACCGTTCATTCTTCAATTCGAGCGTCAGCTTGCTTCCGTGCCAGCCTGGGTCGCACCAGCCAGCAAGCAGGTGATTAAGACCAGATCGTGCGCGGCTTGACTTGAGTACAAATTGACAGCTGATGTCGTCGGGCAAGTTAAACAGCTCAAGTGTCTCAGCCAAGCAAAACTCGCCGGACTGAAGCATGAACGGGTCATCCTCTGTTTTGTCCGCGATGTTGATACGCACCAACTCAGGGCTATAAATGCTCTCCACCATCAGATAGTCACCCAGCCGCAAGTCCAAACTGGCTGGATTCAGCAGCTCTTCATCGAATGGGACGACCATTTGGCTCTTACGGCACCGAGCCTTGATCTCCCAATCACACAGAACTGCCATCCGAAGGACGCAAAAATCAATCCTACTGATCTTGACTCAAAATCTTATTCTCAGTGTGATACGCACCTTTTTGGTACATCTCAGTCACGTCTCGCACCCAAGGCACCAGCCAATCATCCACCCGTGAACACTGATCCCAGTTCACAGGCTTGGCACACTGCACGACAACAGTGGTCCAGAACGCAGTGAGAAACGCCCAGACCGAATAAAACTCACTCATTAACGAGGATTACCCATCCCGTTCCAGGGCCTTCAGCTTGCCAACGCTGATAAAACGCTGCTTGCCTCACACGGACGTTACGCCCCAAATGCGGATTGCTGTGACCACCCTTCTCCATCTCCGGATAGCCACGGGGATCCTGCATGATCCACTCTGGATCGTTGCTGTTCTTGCCTGCGTAACCGCTGATAACGCTCCAATGGCCACAGCCAAGGCCATTACACATGGGTGGTTCGCCACGAAGCATGTTTCCGGCGTGCAACCAGCCAACCAATACTGGTCTGCCAGCTTCGATCTCTAGCTCCACCATGTCAGCGTCACCATCTTTCCGAAACTCAGCCTGCAGACCCAAACTCCGCAAAGCTGCCAGCTGAGCCTCTACAGACGTGGTGTCTCCGAACTTGGCGCGGATCTTGTTGTACTCGTCATCGGTGCGAACCTTCTTATAAAACGCTGCCACCATCGCAGCCGCTGAGCTGAAGCACTCGCGGTATCCCGTTCCAGTCTCGTTGTCGAGCTGCTTGAAGTACGGCATGAAGACTTGCTGGTCATATCCACTCTCCTTCCACGCCTGAAACCAATCAGCCTCGTGCTCCTCCAGTAGCTCCGCTGGCATTGACTCCTCAAGTTGTTTAATTGCAGCCAGCTGGTGGGGCGTGCCACGAAAAAACTGGAAAAACGGCAGTAACGCAAGACCCATGGCCCCAAGCAGCAAGGTCACTTGGATAATGCCGGACGCCACCTACTTTTCAATCCTTGTGTCAGGCAACAGCAAATCCTTCAGGTGCTTGACAGCCAGATCATCCAAATCGTTATCAGTGCGAGTAACGATCCGCTCCAACATCGCAATGATCAACTCTTTGAACGCTCTGGAGCGCCACATCGTCATGACCAGTGGCTTAAGAACTAGAAGCATTTGATTGACCTAGTTACGCTGTAACGGTAGCTCTGTTGCGTCATGGCCACCAATCCCGAAGAACACCACGAAAAGGAAGGTGTTGGCGTTGCTGACCTCGTTAAATGCGCTGTTTTGCTCTGGAGCGCCACTCTGCTCACCGTCTCCTATCTGGGTCTGTTCCCCCAGATGAAAATGGACAACACCTTTGTCGCGTCTCTGCTGACTGGTGCGATGGCCTCATTCGGCATCGAACGTAAGTCCAATGGCAATGGAAATAAGAAGCCGACTATTGTCGATAACAAAGACACCAAAGCTGGCATCAAATGACCCGCGCACTTTTGGTATTGGGCATCACTTTGGCAGCTGCTTTGCCTGCTAACGCAGACATCACTCACAAGATCCAGTCCTCTATCCAACTTCAGGTAGATGGAGCAGCATCCCAGGCTTCACGGATTGGTTCGACTCTTAGCGTTAGCGGCAGCAACGTCACTCTTGACACTGCTCCTGTTCTCGGGACTCTCAGTGCTGGTGACGCTGTGGGCTATACACCAGGTGAGTACAGCATCACAACAGCGGGAGACGCCTTCTCTTACAGCGAGTCCTACATCGAGGGCGATGCGACACCGAGTACCACTTCCGTGAGCAGCGGGGTAGTAACTTCACTTCCTATGCTCGGCAACACCACCACAACTTCAGGCGGTGTGGCTGGAAGCTTGCTGGCACGATTGCCTCTGATGGCGCAATGACCATCACTGCTGGTGGTGCTGGAACCACCGCAACAGGTCAAGTGGTTCTCAGCATCGAAGTGGACTGATGCGTTGGTTAGCGCTGCTGTTGTTATCCGCTCCAGCAACAGCAGCACCGATCGTGCCTCAATTCACGCAGGGCACGATGACCTCGCATACAGAAACAACCAGCAAGGTCACTGAGACGATTGTCAGTGAGAACTATTCAACGGGGTTTGAATACAGTGCTAGCGGTGTAAACATCACACCAGACGGACCAATTAACCCCGTCTCCACCACAACGGTCAACGGATGGACCTCCTTAGGAGAACGACCAAACTGGTCAATCGTCAAACCTGGAGAAGC
>FUIF01005096.1_pt1 | contig 13784 bp, 21 predicted proteins | sample 1003461 | NCBI WGS metagenome assembly FUIF01 (sample SAMEA80401918, study PRJEB19352) | marine metagenome | reverse complement strand
CACCCCCCTGCTGCGACCAAGCTTGCTGTGCTGCCTGAATATCTTCTTCGTTAAGGCCGCGATTCTTCCACTGCATCAACGTTTTTGTATAAGTATCCCCATCTCCTGATTGAGCAAGAAGCGGGAGTTGCGTACTTAGCCACTCAGAAAACTCGTCTTGGAGAACCCCATACTCAGCTTCCTCAAGGCGAGTTGTTGCATTGCCAATTAAAGCAGACACTTCATTGGGAGTGTATCCCTCTTGGAGAAGCTGTGCGCGAGTAGCGTCTTCATCAAATGTGCCAGACTGCATTTGGTTAAAGATGGTATCACCAGCCGCTATCCCTTTTGTTGCTTCTTTTCTGGCCTCTTGAATGATGCGTTCTACTTGTTCAGGGGTATACCTTGATCTGCTAACGAAGTTCGCAGGTAAGGCTCTCCCGTTGCGGGGTCATAGTCTTCAAACCCCATCTGGGCGGCTATTGATCTAATAACCCCTCTAAAGGATCTTGGAGTGAGCCAACATCTCCCTCGCCAACTCCTTGATCTGTTACTTCTCCTGGCGGGTCACCAACAGCACCGTCAGGTTTAGTTGCAAAAGTTCTATTTAAAAATTGTGATATTGCTACCAGCGGATTATCAACAGCAGCGGTTTGTTCCGCCGTCGACAACGTGCCTACATGCTGATTAAAAGCTTCGCGATCACTGCGACTAATAAGACCGTCTCTTTCAGCTTGATCCAAAAGATAGTTGCTTCGTTTCATTCGCAAATCAAAAGGAAGATTTGCAGCATCCCTAGAAGAAACTCTTGTTGCCGCTTCGTTTACAACTTTTTCAATGTGGCTTTTTTGGCCAGCAGAAAGTAGTTCTTCGGGGATTGAGTTTATGTAGTCTCGACTTAATATTCCTTCGCCTGAAACTATAGACTGAGCAATAGCCTGTACATCTTCATCCTCCCAGGCACCTCTTAATACATTTCCTAGTTGAGGTGTAACTTCAAGCTGGTCTATTACATAATTTCTGTATGTTTTGTGCGGTGCTTCAAGTGCCTTACCTCTTGCTGTCTCGCCAAGACCTTCTAGATATGTTCTGTATCCATCTTGATAACGAGAATAGTATTCTGGAGTATACGGCTGACCCCATGCTGTTCTTTGGTCACCCGCAGTAGCTATCATTGACTGAATACTATTATCAATAGAATCTGTTTTTGCTTTTTCAGCAGCTTGTTCTGCCGACATATACCCTGTTTCTTCAGAATACATGCCGCCAAACTGTTGAGCATGAGTTACTGGATCTATAAATGTTTGGTCACCGCGCGAAACCCTAGCCGCATAACCTTGATCATTTGCGCCTAAGTCGGTAAAATCAATTTTATTGTCTCTGTTAAAATCATATTTTGCCTGATATCCAGGATCACCAAAAGCTGTGCCAAATGCTGCTTCAAAATTCTGGAAATCTGGAGCAACCGGCTTGGTCAATCCAGACCCATATGTCGTAGGCCCTGGAGGTTGAGGCTGTTGTCCCGGTCCAGCAGGTGGTGGAGCAGGCGGACCTTGCTGTCCCGGTCCAGGAGTTGGGGGAGGAGGAGCACCTGTTGTAGGAGCACCTGTTGATGTCACTCCACCTGTTGCAGGGTCATACTGATACTGCATCCCTCCAGCTTGACCAGTAGCTACTCCGAGCTTGCCGGTAATATCCTCTATACCATTTGAGCCAAGATCGGCACCGCTATCAGGCGTCCAAACAAGGTTTCCTTGGGCATCATCCTAAAGCTCCCTGGCTGGCCGTGCCATATGACTTTTCGCTCTTTATAGGGAGCGGCGGCTGCTCGATTAAATTTTGTTCTATCAACACCGTTCATAATGAGCCTTTAAGTAACCCCGGCTTTTGGTTTTCTCATACGTCCAATGGGCTTATAGACTGCTGTAGCACGGCGAACGCTAATCTCTTCGCTGGCATTAGCATTCTGATACTGCAACTGAACAACGGGATCGTATCCTGTTAGATCAGTATCCTCAATAGCGACAAGATCATCGGGGGCAATAGACGATTCTCCAATGACAAAGGAGCCTATCGCATCGAACCCGCCGCCCTGATTAAACGTCGTTGTTACTCCTACAATTCCCGGCGATGAATAGGTGATGCTGACTTCATAGTTGCCAAGAATATCAAAGCTGTTCCTTACAAACAGCCACCGTAGCATAACGTCTTGCCCCATAGCAGGGGACGCTGCTGTTTTGAAATAAGAGTTTATTGCTTTGACTGTGGTGCCGTCTGTGTCGTTGAGGCCGTCTTCATGCTTATAGAGAAAGCCATCGGCTCATCTCCTGACACAGGAACATTGTCTACAAGACCAGCAGAGGTAATGGAACTATTGAGTCCCGCATCCCACGGAGTAGAATATTCCTCGCAAGTAGTCATAGACGATGATATGATTCATTGTCGTCTGTGTCGTACCATACGGCACGTAAAACCAGACTTCGTTTTTTTGTTCGTATGCAATGGCAAAGCTTTTACTCAAGCGCGAGGTATTGATGCTATCCCAATACCGATCTCCATCCAGGCGTCCTGAGATTTTAATACTGTCTACGCCATTGAAAGCGTAGATGCCGTCCTTCCTGATGTATAGCTGTATCTCGCCACTACCGGGAACTCTTACCGTAACAAGAGATCTGTTAGATACGGTCCCTGCATTTGTAAGTGGCGTCCTGTTAAATGGTAAAACAGCATTTCCTGTAGGCTTTAGACCAAAGATAGTATCCTTGGTGTGGACTGCCAGCATCGTCCCAATCTTCTTGAGGCCCGTTACTTCAGACCCAAAACGAAACCAAGCATCGGCGTCCCATGTCGTAATGTCCGAAGCATCGCTATACCATACCCTGTCTGTGCCGGAAGAAAGGTTGCCTGCCCACGCTCTGTTATCAAAATGCTCAACCGATTTTGCCCACGTAAATCGGGAGTCTACATCCCACGCTGCTATGTTTCCGCCTGCTGCCGTCCACTTAAACAGCACATCTCCGCTTACACCGTTGTGTCCAAACAGTGTGCCGTGGGCGTCAGCCAAAGACCACGTATTATCATCCCCTGCCGTGATCGTTGCACTTCCTGTCCTGTCTGTCCAAGTCCCTGAACTTCCCTCGTAAAACTTATCTCCTACAATCGCAAACTCTCTTGTGCTTGTTGCGCTGAAGTCATGCTGTCCACAGGCCGTATATGCGTGACCTCCTGATACAGCAGTGCTGTTGTAGGGTGTCGTTCCTTTTCTACTTTGTGCCTCACCGCCAATGCCAATACGAATATTGCGCCCTTCAGCAATTTCGTTTTGTGTCAGCTCTTCGGCTGGCTTGCTAAAGTTTATGCCGCTAGTCCAAGGCCCATAAGGATGTGGGTTTCCCGGTATCGGCATTACCCAAGTGTTCCTGTCTGAACAACAAAGTTAATCATTGGGTAAGTGCTACCGCGTCGAGGGAACCGATAGTGCTCGTTGCCATCCTGGGTTCATCGGTTTTGATGTTGGACTCCACAGCAAACAAATAGCTGTTGAAGTCGTTTGTCTCCCCCTGCTCGTCGCCTTTCTCCCCTTTGTATCTAGCAGCAATAAAGTGAACCATAGCCCACTGTGCCCACTCAGGCATCGTTGAGGCCAAGTCCGTATTGTCATTGCTGCTTGTCTTGTCAGGAACAAATGCAAATAGTGATAGGTTATCGTCTCACTATTTGCGTCTGGGATAGGGTGGAGGTCCACTTCCCAGTATCCGGTAGATGAGTTGATGCCATTTACAACGACAAAGCGGCTGGCCCCTTCTTCATCATTATCGGGGTCAGCCTGAATCATCTCCTGGATATCTACCATCGCCATTGTCACATCGTCTGTGGTATGCACAAACATAAGAGGCTTGAGAACATCTGCCGCTAGTGAGTATGTCTTTGTGCCGTCCGCAGTCGTAATAGTCGATGACTTGATAAGCCACCGCCAATCGTGACGTTGTGCTAGGTCTTTAGTGCCTTCGTTAAAGTAGTCTCTGGCCCGATCCAGAAAGATCGTATTTGAGGTACTCAGCCCTGCTCTCGCAAGGCCCAGCTGCATAAGTTTTGTCAGGGTCATATAGCTGAGTAATCCAGTATTGTTCCAGTTTTAGTAGAACCACTAGAATTGGTAATCTTTGCTTTTAAATCTCCTGTCCCTGAATCCAACCAGATTACCGTAGTATTAGACGGCGGGTCAGATGGTGTGTCTGACCTCGCCGTTATTACAAGCTGAGTGAAGTTTAAAATGCTACCATCACCCGTATATCCTACTGCATCAACATGTCCCTGAAAGGATCTGTCTCCGCTACGTGCTCTGTAGAGATAGTCTTTCTGGTGAATGTTTTCGTTCACTGTGCCCCAACTATCTCCGCCGCATGAGCTTCTGCATTATCTTGTGGATAATGGATCTCATTATTTTCTTCGTAGGCGTATACCAGTTCCTGTAGTTGGTCCAGGTTCTGAATAGGATGTCCATCCAGCCACGCCTGTTTATACAGCGTCAGCACAAGTTCGTGCTTCTCTACGGGATATGACTCCAGCACCCAATCAGGGTGCGATGGTGTCCACGGTGTCCCATCTTCAAAATCTTCGTGAGATGCCCCTCCCGTTGCTCTGGCAATACCGCGCACCTCTTCATTTGTTGCCCTGGAACGATTCCGACGAAGTTCTGGCGTCCTGATGCGTGTGCTTCTCTCAGACACTTGCTGATTCAGCACTGCAATCTGTGCGTCTTTAGACTTGTTAGCGTCTTCCAATGCAGACAGACGATTTATAAGAGCGTCAAAGCCTGCATCGTTAGGAGCCTTTTCTGTGTCTTTTTGCATTTGTCCTCTCCACCTTCCCTTTTAGAAGTGGGGGTGAGGCGGGAAGGACAGGTTACCTCACCCCCACTAAATCCCTTGGCACTAGGCGGTAAGGGATATTTACGCTACAAGACCCTGGATAGCGACACCAACGTGTCCGGTGTTATCCGGGGCAAATGTAGCAAAGCCAACGAGCGGCTCTGTCTCTGCGTCCTTCAACTGCACGGCACCAGCAACACCATCAGACAGTGTCAGGTTATCTCCGATAGCAATCGAGCCATCAGCCAGGACTGTCGCAATGCCTGCCGTCTGCACCCAACCATAGTAGTTGGCTGACAACGAAATAGGCGTTACGCCTGCGATGATATAATCTGTCCCGGCAGTAGCACCGACGACGTTATACCAGAGGTTACCCGTGACTGCTACGTCTGTGTCCGTTGTTACGGCAACAGCCAAGCCATCGTAGAGGGTAAACGTGATCGCGTTGCTGTCTGCTGCGGTATTACTTTTGATGCGATACTGATGGCCTTCGCTGCATCATCGGTAATGTGCAGATACCCACCCTGATACTGGTTCTCTGTAGCGGAACCGACAGTACCGGAGTCTGTGTATGTAACTTCCGTAGCATTGGCAGCCGCCGCCGTCAGCTTACCGTCCGATTCGACGATAGCTGTAGCACTTACATCCTGGCTGACAAGGAGACCACGGTTGATAGCGGCAGCGGTATATGCATACCGGAAAACGCGGCCATCATTGAACTCAAGCTTCTCGCCAATCGAATGCTTCGGCGTCGAGGACTCTTCATAAATCCCCTGGTTTGCATCTCCGCCAATACGATTAACGGTGTGCTTGTCATCGATATACTGAGGCATCTAGTTATTCCTTTCCCCTATTGGGCAGGGTAGAACTCCCATTGGCTTGGGAGCAAGGTTATGAAACGTTACTCAGAACACCGAGGCGACGCGGGTTGTTGGTGGTAAGCTGCCCACCAAAGACCACGTGTGCGACCTTAGCATGCTGATCGGTATTTTCCTTGAAGGGCGTCTTCGCAAAGTTCAGCGACGACATGACCTTCAGCTTGAGATACTTGGTATTGATCAGGTAGAAGTGGCTTGCCGCGCAGTCACGGTCAGAGACGATGACAGCTTTCTTGAACTTGATGTCTCCAACTTCACCAAGCTGATTGCGGGTACCAGAACCATCGACCAGTGTCGTGTAACCCTGCCCTGCGCGTGACGCTTCAACGTCAGACATCAGAGCAAGGGTAGTGACGATAATGTCAGGCTGATCGTTACCGGAAGAACAGTCGTTGTACTTCGCACCCAGAGCTTCCCAGCCGTCGAAGACATTCGTCTTCGTCTGCGTCAGGAACGTTGTTGAGGTTGCAGAGTACTGGTTTCTCCACCACGACTCATTCTGGCGATTGATGCCACCGACAGTGCCCGAAGTTGGGTTGTCAGCGATGATGTCCTGAAGACCAAGCATGATCTTGCCAGACGTAGCACCAAACATTGCCGAAGAAACGGAATCACGGGCCGTGAGCATCGTCTGGTCTTGCTTGGCTTCCAGGAGCTTCTTGGAGCCAACAGCGTTGCTCTCTACCTCTTCCGTCATAGAGATTGTAACTGGAACACTGATATAACGGGGCACGTAAAATGCCGCCGTGATACCGTCAACAGCCGCAGTGTTCACCGTGTCATAACCGGAGAACCACGTGCCACTGTTCTTTGCATACATCACATCTTCCTGGAACTCTTTCCCGCCGTCTTCGATCTCGACCTTGCCACTCTTACGCATGGCCGCGAGAAGCGGATATTCGTCGAAGATGTTGTCGGTGAGTCGCTTACGATTCTTGCGAAGGGTAAGCGTCCACGCCGCATCCCATGTTTCTGTCGTTGATGTTGCAGCCACGGACCTACTCCTTGTGTGTTGAGCAAGTCCTTCCCGTTATACCGTCTTGCTATCCAAAGTTTCTTTGAAAAAAAGCATTGTAATCCGCTTCGGAGATATCGCCATCGGAAAGCCCAAGGTCTGTAGTACTTGGAACACCGGAAGCGGTAGAACGAGCAGTTCGTCGTGCTGTTGTAGCCTGCTCATTCAGCTGTGCCGACTCTTGCCCTGCCTGTGAATTAATCACGCGGTCCAGTGCCTCACCAAGAGTAAAGGTTCCTCCTGTTGGTGACTGCTGGCCCCGCAACAGGGCTGCGGTATTCAGCCAAGTGTTTACAGCTTGTTCTCCGTGTCTTTCTACGGCGGCATTATACTCAGCCTCATATGCCTGATCTTGCTGACCCTGGACATATTGTGAGGCTATGCCAGCATTCTGTTCGATAGCGTCCAGGCGGTTTCGCACTTCTTGCATCTGCTGGACTGCTGGATGGTGTTCAATCATGTGACTGACGACACCAAAAGAACTGCGCTGCTGCTCTGTTGCCGTAGACAGGTCAAACCCCATATTGCTTGCTACCTGATCCAGTTCCTGACCCGGAAGGGTAGGAACGTTAGGTTCGGGTTCTCCCTGCTGACCATTCTCCCATGCGTCGAAGCGAGCTTTCTGCGCTTCTAACTCTGAGGCAAGCTCCCGATATTCGGAACTTGCTTGCGTGGATTTGGCTTCCGCATCCTTAACGGCTCTCTGTGCATGGGCAAATGCTTCACGTGCTGATACCTGTGCATCTGCCGGGATGTCATCGAGAGACTGTCTGCGGTAGTCAAGTCCGTCCAAGGAAAAGCTGGAGGTACTGTCTTGACCACGGGAAGTGTCTGCTTGTGAACCAACAGTGTTCTGGTCGAGGTTCTCGCCAAAAGAGTCGCCAAAATCATCTGGTTCTGGTGCAGACGCTGCGTCAGCCTGTGCAGTGTCCATCTCTTCAGCCATCTTACTCTCCTATAAAAGTCCTTCGCCCTTTGCCTGCTGTGCTTCTCTTATCTGCTGTTCTGTTGCCATGCTTCCTACTGCCTGTGTTGCTGTCTGCCGTTCCTCCCTTTTTTTGATTTCTTCTTCATGCCAGTTCCTTGTCCCTCTCACTGTGTCATCAGCCTCTTCCATCTCATACTCTTTGAGAAGCTGCTTGTAGTGATCGGGAGATTCTATCTCAATGTCGTATCCTATTTGTGGGTGATACTTGGCATTGGGACCCAAGATAGATGTCAGTGACCTCTTCTTGTTAAACCCTTTGCCCCAGTTCTGATACATCCTCTTGCCACACTCACACTTCAGATAGCGAGGTATCTCACCCAAAGAGTAATACAGGTCTTTCTTCTCGTTGCCACATTCACATTTGAAATCGTGGACAGGCACTAGATATCTCCCAAGCTTTCTCTAGTGCGTTCTTTACTGCCTGCTTGTTTCTGTCGTCCAAAGCAGAAAGATCTACTTCAATGTTTCCCGCCAGCTGCTTTTCCCAGTGTCGCCCACCTTCATCGCGGACCCTGACGACATTGTATACGCCAAATGTCTCCGTAGTCTTCTCAGGCTTGGGGGCTTCAACCTTCTTTGCTTTCTTGGCCTTCTTGGCTTTGGTCATATCACTCCCGCATCTTTCTGCTGTGTCTGGATAAGGTTGGCATTTTCCTGTGCATCTGCGCGGACCTTATTGATAATTCCCGTTGCGCCGCCTACGCTGTCAGGCTTGCTCACGGCCCGTGGTCCGCCTGTTCCCGATGCCTCCTGGCTTATCATTTCCTGATGCATCTGTAGGTGCTGCTCACATAGCTGTATCACTTGCTGCTGCTGTGCCGGTAGCATATTCATAAACTGTGGCATCTGTGATACCGCCTGTGGGTTCTGCACCATCATATGGGTATTGTGGTCTTCACCCTGAACAGGGTTAATCTGTGCGCCCATCAGGATGTGGGATACCAGTTCAAACTGTGCTGACCTAATGGCATCCAGGTTCTGCTCTTTCCTGAACAGCCTTCAGGATCGGGGAAGTCAAAGGCTTGTGCTGCCGTCATCCGTAGCTTCTTGCCGTCGAAGAAGGGGTCATTGGCAAACCTGTCTACAAAGCCCATGATGCTGTCCCTCTGCATCTGCTCTGCAAACGGAGACATAGAGTGCGCCCCTATTGTCACGCGCCTCTTTACCCGCAGCCAGTGTGCCTGTATCGCCTACCTGTGCATCTACGGAGCCACGCTTCCTCTGGCTGACATACCACTCTTCGGGGATGTAGCGTTCATCAGCCATAATGTCGAAGGAGGAGGAGACGATCCACCGTAGACATTTACGGGCATAGACTGCATCCACTCCCTGTTGAGTTCTGATGTCGTAGCGTTTATGGCTGACTCTGTGGCTGTCCTTCCTCCCCGTGCCTCTACTTCTATGAGTTGACTCTCATAGCCTAGTGCGTCACGCTCAAGCTGTATCTGGTCAGGCTGTGGTGCGCCCCAATCTACGGGTGCCAGCACATCCCTTACGCTTCCTCCCGGTGGGGGCGAGGTCCATACGATGCTGCTGTCCTGAGCGTTCTTGAGGCTTGTGGGCAGCTTGCTGTCTCTCTCCTTGGCCCTCTCGTCACCGATTATAACGCGTTTTAAGCGCGCCAAATTGTCTGCGCGGTGAGATAGGGAGTCCATGATGATCGACTCTATCTGCTCCTCGTAGGACGCTATAGCCCTACCGTAGAAGCTGTCGCCAAGATCCAGAGCCTGGGTGAAGTAGGGGAACCCACCTTGAGGAGAAACCTTTCGGGCATCTCCCCGTTCTCGTCACTGGGCCTGACGTAGTCTACGGACAGTTCTTCCCCTGTTGCGGGGTCAGTGCGCCTTACAGCTTCGCGGAGAAGGAAGGGATGGCTGATGTTCTCAATAGGATCTTTTATTCCCTTTACAAAGAACTTGCGGTGGCCCCGAATTCTGTCGTGGACCTCATAGCACCTGACGATTCCCGCCAGACGCTGTGCTTCTTCCCGCGCTTCCTGGTCTTCTGTCCTCTGCTCAGGCTCCATATCCTGACCAAAGGTCTTTTCAAAGTCGTCGCTGCCCCCCTCGCTGACGAGGTTCTTTATCTCTGTTCGGGCATGTTTGAATCTGCTGTCGTTGAGGAGCCTCTTTACCGGTATGTCCATCTCCTCGATGATGTCTGAGGCGGTGGTGTAGTCGTGAGGCTTGACGTTGGGGTCAATGAGGATTTTAAAGGGGTCGATGCGGAAGACGCAGGGGAAGTCTTCCATCTCGTTGTTGCTGGTGACGCCGAAGGTATCGTATCCGGGCTTGTTATATTCAATCTTGAACCACGGCCTGTAGCAGAAGATGGCGTCAAAGATGCCTGATGCACCTCGTTGCGTACATCCATCACCTTGATGACATCGTTGGCGGCAGTATTAAGGATATCCTCCAGCCTTCGGAGCCGATATCTTCGGTGTCTTCGATTCTTACAAATACTTCAGGATAGTTAAATGCGATGGAGGCGATAATCTTCCGCACCATAGGGTATATGCGGGATATCAGCACCGTCTCATCGTCAGCCAAGCCGGGGATGTCTATGTTCTTAAGCTGGTATCTGTCGAGGTTGCTGCGCCACTCTGTGTGGTGTGGCTCCATAAACTTCTTGCGGTTGCTTATGGACTTCCACCAGTGGTCTACCTCTTTGTCCGACATTTTTATTTGTTCAGCCATACCTGCTCATGGGTTTTGATGCGGATTCAAGTATGCTGTCTATAAGTGCCTGCCTGTGTCTGTGCCTATGCGCTGTGCAGGCTTTATAAACTTGGGGGTGCTGATGTTGTCGAGGTGCCTTCCCAATACGGAGCCGTTGTCTACGATATCGTCGTTCTTGCCATTAGGAAATCTGAGGTGTTCGTGGATGACATCTTCTACCCACGGCTTGTCGGGCCACAGCACCTTGCCACGGGCCATCCTTCCCCTGTAGTTTGTGGCTTTCGCTGACTTGTTGCCTGCGGCAGAGACGGTGGCGAGGTTGCAGAATATGCGCCTCTCGTCCATGCGGCTGCGTATGATGGCTCCGCCGAAGTTGTCGTCTACCTTCTCCAGCACGGCCTCATAGGGCTTGTATTGCTCCAGGAAGCTCACCATCTGGTCTGCTATAACGTCGGGGGTGGCTTTGTCTCGCCACATATCGACACAATACCAGTTGGCTTCGTGGTCTATGGCCCATGCCATGATTACGGCATAGTCGCTGGTTTCTTTCCCTGCGTATGAGAGGTCTGCCGTTACGTAGTAGGTGGCGTTCTCAGGGACGACATCATAGCGGGGGAACCAGTTCTTCTGGAAGAACAGCCCCTCAGTGGGGACAGGGTTCTGCTGATGGAGGGCCGACCAGTCATAGGGCGGCATATCCTGCCGCATCTCATCATAGTCTTCCTGTGAGTATCGGCTTCCTCCAGGGGCATCGCAGAGATACTGCCCTGCCTCACGTCCGAGGATATCATCTTCCTCTGCTTCGGTCTTAATCTCCAGCACCGCCCACCTGTCGCCCTGCTTCTCCAGGAGCCTTCCCGCGAGGTCGTCATCGTGCCACCGCGTCATCACAAGGACAATGGCTCCGCCGGGAGACAGGCGCGTCCTGAACACCGTGTTATACCACTTCCAGACCCTCTCTCGCGACAGTTCGCTGTTGGCGTCCTCTGGCCCGGAGAAGGGGTCATCGATCACCATAAGGTCTCCACGGCGTCCTGTGAGGCTGTGCCTACGCCTGCGGCATAGTATCCGCCCCCACTCATCACGGACCACCTGTCTGCCGCTGTGGAGTCGGGGTTCATGCTGACTTCAGGGAATATGGCCTTGAACTCCGGGGATCGTACCCTTGCACGGACATCGCGACCATAGTCCATAGCCCTGTCATAGTTGTATGCTGTGCCTATGACGCTGGTCTTGGGCCTGTTGCCAATCCAGTAGGAGGCAAAGTCTTCGGATACAGCCTTGGTCTTGCCATGCTGTGGCCCCATGAAGACCATTAAACGGCGTATGTCGCCGTCATATACCTTTTGTAGGTGGTCGTTGACAAGACCTACATACGACCAATCCTGATAATCTTCAGAGATATAGCGACGGTATTCCTCAAAAGACCCTTTGGCCTTCTCCCGTGCTAGTGCTTCCTGAAGGTATATGTTCATTTGAACAGGAACAGATTTAGATACTTTTGCAAGAGTAGTGTGTTAGTGGTTACCGCTGGCGGTGACGGAAGGCCTATACAAAGCCTATAAAAATCTTTCCACGTCTGGAAAAATTCTTTGTCTGGTATGTTCAACGCATCCCCAGCTTCTGGTTTTTCTTCCTTAGCCAGGAATTAAAGGGGTCTTCTGTGCCCTTATTGGCACTATTCATATCCTCATCCCGCATATCTTTCTGCATCTGCCGCATACCCTCAGCTGTATAGGGATACTTTTTGCCTTTATAGTTTGGCATTATCCACTCCGTGTTTCACGTGAAACATTGCGGTATAGCTCCTCTGGCGTCGTCTTCAGGATATCGGCTATCGCTTCCAGCAACGTCACATAGATGTGGCTCTTGCCCAACTCCATGCGATTATAGCGGTCCTTGTCTATGCCAAGACATTCGGCCATATCCTTGATGCGGTAGCCCATCATGCTCCTACGACGACGAATCTGACGGCGTATCTCCAGACCGTACATCCTCTACCTCCACTTCCGTAATGTCGACACCACCGGCTGTCAGCAACTCCGTCAGCGACATATCCTTAAGGTCAACATTAACACGCGTCATCTCCTGACGCTTCGGCAAACTCTGGATGAGTAGCGATAGAAACTTTGCATTGTGGGCAGGGTCAAGACTGTCCCGTATACGCCACAACGCCGCCTCTCCCGCCGACCTACACCCCAACTCACGCAGTCGCTCAACCTCATCAGGAGGGAGCAGAGACCTCTCCAGGCCGTCACCCATCGCGTCCAACAGCGCATTAGAGAGACGATCCCACAGCACACCACTGTGACCCAAAGCCATCTGCTGACGCAAGTCATCCGCACGTTCCGCTGGCAACGACACACCCATACCTATCCCCTATAAAAGCCTCATGCACAACATAAGGTATAATAACGGGAAAAGCAACCCCCTAACCACAACATCTAGAGCGAAGACAACTCACCCCAATGGGAAGACAAAAATATCTCTATCCCTCGACCAGGAGAATAGCGCGGATACAACACTTCAAACTCAGACCTGGCCGCATCATAAGATTTATTACTTAGCTCACCCAGCCTAACCATAAACAGCAAAGCCAACGATGGCGACCTAGATAACCCCTGATTGCAATGTATTAACAATCCCTCACCCTCGGCCAGCACTCATCAGCAAACCTCAAAAACTCCTGAAACATCGACACCTGAAACAACGGCACCTTCGGATCAATCATATTCAAATACAAAGAACAGCCCCGACGATAAGACAAATAATGCTCATGACCCGAATCCAAAGACCCCACATAGCCCAAGGCATCCCGATGGCAAGGATTCTTACACGCATGAACCACCCACCTACACCCCTCCCACTCACACTCCCTGCCTACCCACAAGCCCGATCTAATCTCTTCCATAGACACCCCCTAACCACCCACTATACGCTAAATCAAGATAAGTAGCAGTAGATACTAAGGTTGTACAATCCACATAGTAGTTACTAGAAAAGTGTGACAAGGTAAAGCCTGCCCTGTATTGCTGTCGCACTTTTACATCCTGCCCGTAATTTGCCCTTCTGCTGTTGTAATTGCCCTTCTGTTATGGCGGCCTCCCTGAAAACCCTTATAGACAGTGGTTATTAAGGGCATTTCTATTTGCCCCTTTGCGTCCTCAATCCAGATGATCTCTCCAGCCAACGCCTGCACTTGACACCACCAACTCAAAAACCTATAGTATAGCGTCATCTTCAGAAACAACCCAGTGAGTGTGCAATCACTCACGGGAGCTTTAGATTTCTTACTACCGGGCTCGGGAGTGCTCCTATCACTCTCGGGCCTTTTTTTATTCCCGATATACCCCCACCAGCAACCTACAAAAGCCC
>FUIF01009767.1_pt1 | contig 13785 bp, 5 predicted proteins | sample 1003461 | NCBI WGS metagenome assembly FUIF01 (sample SAMEA80401918, study PRJEB19352) | marine metagenome | reverse complement strand
TAGAGTTGAGCAACAAACCAACCCGGACGTTGCGATTGCACTCGACACTCTGAGAGAAGTCTCACGTGAAGTACAGTCTGAAGGATGGACATTTAATACCGAAATGCATTATGAGATTACACCCGACTCTAATGATGAAATCCTAATCCCTGCTAATGTCCTGCAGATGGATTTGAATGATGATACTGCTAATAACATTGGACTAGATGCTATTTTCCGTGGCGGTAAACTCTACGATAAAGTCAACCATAGTTATAAATGGACTCACGGTAATGTATATGTAGACATTCTGTGGCATTTTGATTGGGAGAATATCCCAGCACCTATTCAGGCTTACATTGTAGCACGAGCAGCTGCTGTTGTATCTAGCCGTATTATTGGTGATACTAACCAGTACTCGCTTCTGTCTGCTAAAGAACAGACCACACGTTCTCAAGCTGTGCAGTATGATTGTGAGCAAGGGGATTATTCCTTCTTTGGTTCACACAGAGCTGGTAACTTCTATACACCTACAAGCCGTTCCGTACCTTGATCCGCTAATGCCTGCAGTAACTCAACAAACCCCTAATTTTCTTGGTGGTGTATCCCGCCAAAATGATGACAAAAAATTAATCAATCAAGTTACTGAGTGCGTTAATGGGTACCCTGATCCTACCTTCGGTCTCCTTAAAAGACCAGGTATGGAGCATGTCAATGTACTTAAAAAAGCTGACGGAACACCTTTTACTAAATCAGAACTGGCAGGTGCTTCCTGGTTTTTCATTGATCGGGACGAAGCTGGTTCTTATGTCGGTGCTATTAAAGGTACTGATATCTTTGTATGGACTAAAGATGAGGGTACGTTTTGCACTGTAACTAATACCGGTACAGGATACCTTACTGGTACTAAGCAATCTGATTATCATTTTCGTAGCGTTCAAGACGTGACAGTTATTACTAACAAAACTGTTACAACTGCAATGCAAGCAGCCAATTCATTTGTTCCAAAATCTCAGGCTACCCTAAAGCTTCTTTCATTAGCAGAAAATGATGAGTTTACTGTCACTATACAGAATCAGTCGGTGACAGTAACAGCTCAAAATAATACAACTTTTGATGACATGTTACTTCGAGTAACAAGTCCAGGATCAGAAATCCAAAACACTCACCATTTAATTGATGGTATTATTAACCTTATTACAACCCAACAGGCTGCAAGTAATACTGATTTTGATGGTAAGTGGTATGTAGAAGGTTTTAATAACAGCATCAATATCCGAAGAACTAATGAAGCCAACGGTGTGGTTACTGATTATAGTACACCTGGAGGCACGGCGCTCGCCTTTGACATTGACGCTAGGGGCGGTCTTAGTAATGTTGCTTTAGAAGTGTTTGAGGATCAAGTTGATTCAGCTGCTAAACTTCCTCAAGAATCTTTTGGTGGTCATACAGTAAAAATTGTCAACACTGATTCTGCTGAAGATGATTACTATGTTAAATTTGTAGCACTTAATACTAGCCTAAATAGAGGACGTGGATTTTGGCAAGAAACAGTTGCACGTGATGTATCTCCTGGGTTAGACGCATCTACAATGCCTCACCAGCTAGAAAACACTGGTTCTACTACATTTAATTTTAAACCTATTAGTTGGAAGCCGCGGGAAACCGGTGATGATACCACCAACGCACCTCCTTCTTTTATCAAAGTTGAAGCTACAACTCCTGTAACTTATACAGGAAAAAAGATTACTGCAACATTTTTCTATAACAACAGATTTGGTCTGCTTTCAGAGGACAATGTGTTCTTTGGTGTGGCAAATGATGCATACAGTTTCTTTGCTAAATCTGCATTAACTCAAGTTGATTCAGATCCTATCGATCTTAGTGTATCAAGTGTTAGACCTGTTGTATTGACTGATGTCCTACCTTCTCCACAAGGTCTTCTGCTATTTAGTGCTAGGCAGCAGTTTCAAGTCTACTCTGCCAACACAACTACAATGACACCATCAACAACGGTTATCCGTACTATCTCTAACTACGAGATGGAAACAGATATCCCTCCTGTTGATGTTGGTACTACTGCAGCCTTTGTTACCAGTGTTCCTGGTTACTCCAAGCTGTTTACTTTAGGTCTACGGGACATTGAACAGAGTCCGGTTGTGATAGACATCAGTAAGGTTGTATTGGAATGGATTCCTAATACTGTTGATCGTCTTACTGTAAGCCCGCAGAACTCTGTTATTATGCTTGCAGATAGCAGCAGCTCCTATATGTACTTGTATAGGTTCTACAACAATGGAGAGAAGGACATCTTCCAGGCGTGGACTAAGTGGGAAATCCCAACTACTATTGAAGCATTGTCGATTATTGATGATGATGTTGTTATAGTTAGCCAGCACCAAGATGAGTACACACTTGGTAAAATTACTCTTGATCAAATCCCTAGTGGTGAGGTTTACTCTACAGCAACTTCTTTTACAGGTAACCCATGCTTGGACATGGCTACACGTCCTGTGTCACCAGCGGTTGGTGTTGATGCTGTGGTATACGATACAGCTAATGACCTTACCAAGATCTACACACCCTACACACCACTTGCTGATACTAAAGCTACAATGCTTTTGACAGTACCTAACGCTGACAAAGGTACAGATGCTGAAATTGATGCTGATTCTGGTTACTATGCAGAAGCCTTGAAGCGTATTGAAAGTGGTACTGGTTTCCATTACTTTGAAGTTAAGGGTAACTTTACAAGCTATGCTGATGGCATTGTTGTCGGATATGGTTACGATTATGAGGTAACTCTACCTAAATTCTACTACCGACCTGAACCAAACAAAACTGACTTTACAAGTGTTCTGACGATTTCAAGGGTTAAGTTCTCTGTAGGTAGAACTGGTACAATCCATTTCAAGTATAAAGCAGATGGATCTCCTGAGTGGAGGTCGTTGCAGAATACAATTGATGCTGGTAGCTATGAAGCTGACGACAATCCTGTACAGCCGGAAAGAGTTTTCACTGTACCTATCCACCAACGTAATACTAATTTTGAGTTAAAAGTGACAAGTGATTTTCCATACCCTGTATCGTTGGTGTCAATGATGTGGGAGGGTAACTATTCCCCACGATTCTATAGGAGGGCTTAATTATGCCAGCATTATGGGCGGCAGGTATCGGTGCTGCTACCTCTATCGTAGGTGGCATCATGGGCAGCAAGCAAGCATCGAAAAATAATTCTAGGGCTAAAAAAGCAGCCTCGGAACAGGAAAAATTTAATAAGCTAATTGCAGAAAAGCAGAACGAACATAACGATAAGTTAGATGCTGCTGATAAGGCCAATTACCTTGCAATGCGGGAGTTTAATCACGAAACTGCAATGGGTCAATGGCAACGTTCTGCTGAATTGCAAGATTATCAATACCTTCAGAGGCTTAAAGAATACCAAAAATCTCAATCTATTGGTAATCAACAGCTTGGTTTAAACGCCTTGGCGATGCGGCAGGGTATTGAAGCTGAGCAAGCGGTTCTTAATGAAGCTTTTATTGAACAACAGTTTGAGCATGAAAGTAATCTAAGCAGCCTTAAACAAGCTTACATGCAGCAGAACTTAAACCGGAAGGAAGCTAATGTCCAATTAGAAGGTATTAAGCAGTCAAAAGTTTTTGGTGCACTATCGTTTCAAAACACCATTTCACAGTTAATGGAACAAGGGGCGATGCAAAAAGAAGCTGCTATGGTTGAAAGTTTGGTATCGGAAGGTTCTATTCAAGCTTCTGCTCAAGCAGGTAAATCTGCTGCTAAAGCGAAGCAATCTAACACTGCCGCTTTACAACGCAGCTTGATGTCTCTTAGTTCTGAAATAAACGGTACCGCTAAAAAAGCTGCTGTTCAATTAGCTGAACTAAATGCTGATGCTAGTCTTCAAGAGGTAGGCGTTGGTATTAATTTGGAACGTATTACTAATGCTATTCAAAATGCAGAATCTGAAGCTAATGCTAACCTTGAGGTTATGCGTGCAAACATGAAGAGTAATATCGAGCAAACTGAGCGTAATATTAAGCAGATCGCTTTTGACCGTGAGTATGCAGACATCAATACTAGAGCAAATATGATGTTAATGCCTGAAAGGTTGAGCTATGATCCAGCGCCACGACTCCCACCTGAACGTGAGTTTGTCGATCGGATGGCAGTAATCCCTGGGTATGTACCACCGCCACAGCAACAAAGCGTGTGGGCACCGATCTTCCAAGGCGTTAGTTCTGCAGCTAGTCAAGTTGTTAGTGGAATTGCCGCTAATAATGCGTAAATTAATCTATTAATCAAATTATGGCACGTATCCGATACAAGTCCTCTGCTAAAAGTAGGGGTTTTAATCCAACACAATTAAGTACAAGAGGTATTGACCGGATGCGTGAAGAAAGCAACCGGCTTATCGATGGAATGCGTAGCAGGCATCAGGCTGAAGACGAACAGCGTGAGCGTGAACGGCAGGCTATGGCAACCGACCAAGCTTACCAAGAACAAATTGCTAAAGAAAATAACGCTATTGAAATCAAGAATCTTCAGATTGAAGCTGAAAGAGAGATTGGCGGTATCAATGCTAAGATAAAACAATCTCAAATTGATCAGAAAGCTACAATGGATATTCTTGGTAGTATCGCTGGTTTCAGTAAAACCGCTGGTCAATATGTAGCTCTGAAGCAGAAAGAGGAGATTGAAAATCAGCAGGGTCAGCAGATTGATATTATAGATACATCGAGTGCCGAAAGGACTGAGGCTTTAGGTACTGTTGCATTCGATGCTGCTAGTATAGAAGAGCAGGTTGAAAGTAATGCAGATCCTAGAGAAAATCTTAGACCCATTGTCGCTAATCCAGGTCGGCTAGGAAGAGTCGGTCGCGCTCAAATGGATAAAGATATCCGTGTATCACTGCCTGGTCATTTAAGTGATTCTAATACAAGAACATTTACAGCTGCAAATGGTAAAACATTTACAGGGTTGGAGGTAGAAAATGATCCTCAACTTGTAAATGAATTTTACGATATTATTACGCAGGAAGTACAAGCCAGATCTGGGCTGTCATTAAGTCAGATGCCAGAAACTAGGAAATACCTCCAAGCAAAGCGGGCGGCTAGTATAGAATCAGCGCTTGAAAACCGTTTTAAAGAAGATCAAGCTATTCTGATCAATTCAACTAACACTCTTCTTAGAACCGGTAACTCTGATGATATTGCTGTTGCATATTCAGGCGGTAAAGCTTTAGGTAATACTAAGATGCTTGAGCTGATGTCTGCAGTCATATCAGACCCAACTGTATCTGATGAAAAACGTCAAGCAGTTCTTGACTTTGTAATTCCTATGGAAGGTAATGACAAACCTTTTAGTGTATCACATTATGAATCACAGGTTGGGCCTGCTTTAGCTAAATTAAGGACTAACGAAACTAAGCTAATAAATGATGAGTTTAAGGCACGGAAAGCTGCCGCTAAAGTCTGGGAGCTGCAATCTACTGACGTTATTCAAGATGTAATTGATGGTACTTCAAGTGACGCAGAATTAGAAGAAAGGGAAGTTGAACTTAGAGAAGCTTTTCAAGATAAGTTTCCAGGTGTAGAATTCCCAGCAACACTTACAAGTAGATTCTCTACTAAAAAGAAAGGTAATCTAGCAGATATCCGGAATACTACAGAGGACAAGTTTAGAAACAAAACACTTGACCTTCCGTATGTTAATAGTATTGAGGATACTGCTGAGAAAAAATTTGCTAAAGAAAAGTTCGAAACCCAACAAATAGAATTGTATGGAGAGGGCTATAAACCTCTTTTAGAGAATATTGAAAGTCTTGCTAAAAAGGGCGCTGACTTCACCTCTACCATTCCAGGTGATACTAACGGGACAGTAGAGGCTTTGAAAGCAAAAATGCTTGATTTTATCATAAATCACCCACGATACAGTCTATCCCAAACACAAGATGCAAATGCTACTAACGAAGCTCTCAAAGAATACGTCGATAATGCTGCTATCCTTGATGGTTCTGATGGAGATCCACTCAATCCCTTTCGTTACAGAGAAGGTACTCATGGCAGGGAATATCTAGAAATTGGTGTACCGGATCCAGAAAAAAGAGAGCATTTAAATTGGGTTCGTAAAAAGGCAACTTCCTCTAAAACTTTGGGGGACCTTATTTACAACAACCCTTACCTTATACCTGCTGATAAGATGTCAGCTGTATCTAAGATGCAAGAAACTGGTGAGCCGGTTGTATTCCATGATTCAGTGTACCTTCTTTCACGTCTTTATAAGAAAAAACCTACTGAAATTTATAACGCAATCGTTAAAAGAGTTAACGAAGTTAGCGGTAAAAATTACTCAGAGGTAACACCAAACGATTTCACTGAACTTCAGGATAACGCTGGTCCTGAGTGGAATAAGCTTATCAGCTCTGGAAACTACGATCAAGTTCGTAGAGCTGGTGCTCAGGTAACTGGTCAGTTGCCGTTGAGGTCTCGCGTAAGACAGGGTTCTGAATTTGAAAATATGTTCCTTAGTATTGGTGTAAACGAAGGTACACGACGAGCTGATGGCGGCTTCAATGATGCCTATTATGGTCATACTGACCCAGGTGATGGTGCCCACAACCGTGGTACTATTAGCGCACGTTCCGGTACACCAGAAGAAGCTGATAAAACATGGACAGGTATTCTTAAAAACACACAAGCTCAATATGATAGTGTTTTAGAAGATTTGGGTGCACCAGCCAACAGCGCTGAGCATAAAGCCTTAATGTTTAACATTTTAGATCTTAGAGTACAGGCACCAGCAGCAGTGGAAAGTTTTGTTTCCCAAATTCCACAAATACTAGAAGCTGGTATTTCAGCAGAGAGTTTAGGCAAAGCAAGGCATAATGCTTTTATTAACCCTGCTACAGGCCGGTTAGATACTACATTCCCGAAAGAGACTGACAGTAGTTCATCAAGACTTTTGCAAGACCAAATGGATCGGGCAATGACTATGTTTACTGGTCAAAGAGGTGGCTCAATTTAACACATTTAAATTTAAACAATGAACAATCCCTCAGAAAACTCAACCATAGGTGAGGATTTTGTGTTGGATGAACAGGAACAACAGACAACACTTTCTAATGAACAAGTTGAGGCAATTCAGCAACAACTAGAAACACCGGAAGTAACGCCTGTTGACTCTGTTCAGCAAGAAACACAACCTGCTACGGCAGCGACACCTGCACCAGTTGAAACTGAGTCTCAGCCTACGGGCGAGCAACCACAAGCAAAGCCAGGTCTTTTCCAAGGGTTGACTTATTTTGGTCAACCTATTGGTGAGACTGGACAACAAGTTCAAGAACGTCTTAGTGCCCCAGGGCAGGGTATCATTGACACTGCTGTTGATGGTATTAATTTCTTGCTACAAAAGACAGGCGTTCAAATCCCAAAAGCTACTAAATACGAAGATGAGGTAGCAGAAGCTACCCGTGTGATTTCTTCAGTTGTACTGCCTACTGTGCTGACTCAAGGTGTTTATTCAAGCGCGGCGGCTGGAGCAAAAGCTCAGGCTGTTTCTAAATTAGGAGAAGCAAATAAAATCAACCAACTTGGAAACACTGCTTTCATGAAGTTTGTTGGTAACCGTGGTATTGAATCTGCAGCAGCTGTTACTGTTGGTGCTGTGTCTACAGAATATGAGACAGGCGATAACTTGGCTGGTACACTTAAAAAAGCACTGCCACCTCAATACGATTTTATTCCAGATAACTGGGCTACTCTTGATGGAGAGTCAACAGACATTAAACGGCAAAAAAACATTAACGAAGATTTGGCTCTTGGATTTTTGATTCCATTGGTTGGGTTTGCTGGTAGAACTAAGGCTGCTATTTCTGAAGTCAAAGATCTTTACAGAACTCCCCCAACTATTGTAGGTGAATCAGATCAAGCTGTTAAATACCTTGCCGATAACAGACCAAAACCTGTTAGTGAAGTGCCTGAAGAAGCTCTGCTTGAATATCAGGCTAAGCAAGATGAGGCACTGGATGAACTTGGTTATTACAACCAAAGCAAAGCAACTGACCCTAATATCCCTCTCAAAGGTATCCATGACCTGTATGAGTTCCGTGAAGTCGGTCTTCGCACTGTAGATGACTTTGGTATTGTTGGTGCTAGCGTTGATGCAGCACGTATCCAAACCAACAAAGGTACTGTCTACGGTCGCCTGGGTAACTTTATCAGTGGACCTGCACTTAAATATGGTGCTGAGACCCCTGGTGGTGTGGAAGAGATTACCATTGGTCTCGCACAACAACTCAAAGAAGCTGACCGTGTTGGTATGGTTGCTGATGATTTCACTGTAACTGCAGATGAAGTGGCAGCAGCTGGTGACAACCTTGTCCTAGAGTTGTTTGATCCTAGTGCTAGCATTGATGACATGCGTCGTATGCTGGATCCTCAAATCTACAAAAACGAAGCTGGAGTTGAAGTCCTTACTGAAGGTGGTTATTCTGATGCACTTGGTTCTATCAGCACCTTGGTAAAAGACTATCAAGGCATGGATATCGCACGTGCTCAGGCTTATACTGCAACGTCTATGGCTGGTCAAATTGCTGACCTTGCTGAAGGTATGCGTTTAAACCGTGGTTCTATTTCTATTGAACATGCTCAGGGGCAGATTCTAGATAAGATTAATTTCTTGCAGCAACTAGTAGGCTCTACTCGTTATTTTACTACTCAAAATAAAGCACTAAACTCTTCTCTACAATTTATTAGAAAAGAACTTCCTGATTCTCTTAAAGGGGTTATTAGATCTCCTGAACAGATTACTCAAGACATTAAAAATAATTACCCTGTTGCGCTTCGTCAATTCCAAACTGATAGTGAAAACTTTACTGACAGTTGGATGTATTTGCAGGAACATCGTCCCGACATTCTAGATTCATTCCTTGAACTGTATGAGTTGAGTGATGGTAAAATCAATACCATTGCAAAAATGAATGATGATATTCTAAAAAGCTTTACAGATTTTCGTCCTATCTTTGATCCTAATCCTGATCAACCTAATCTTATTGCACAAGCTGTAAGATCTAACTGGTTTAACGGTCTTTTGTCTGCACCTGTCACTGCCGTTAAAGCAGTATACGGTAACATTAGCGGTGTTGTAGCTGAACCTGTCGCATACTTTGCCGGTGCTTTGGCAAGTGGTGATATGAAATCAGTACAACGCGGTTGGATGGCTTATAGTGCTATATTTGATACACAACAAAAAGCACTTCCTTATGCTGGTAAGATGTTTATGAAAGCATCTCAAAACCCTAACTCGGTTAAAGGGCAATCTCGTCTGGACCTTGTTATTAAACAGGAAGCGAAGCTAGAGCAGTACCGTTATATTGCAGAACAGGAAGCTGAACGTGGTAATCATGGGTTTAAATTCCTTACAAGGGTTTATGAAGAGCAGCTAGGCATGGCGGCTGATCCTGTTTTCCGATTGACCCCAAATCTATTTACTGGTTTTGACGGTTGGGGTGGTGCTACTTTGGCTAACGCTCAAGCACGTTTCCGTGCTATGGACGAGCTTGAAAGGCTGGGAGAAGCTGCTACACCAGAACGGATTAAGGAACTGGCTACAGCTGAGTACAACAGTATGTTTGGTGCTGACGGTCTTATTAAAGATAAAGTTGTTAAATATCAAAACGCTGATATTGCACTTAACCTTGACACTGGTCTAAGTAAAATGGTTGATGGTCTTCTTAAAACCATTCCTGGACTAACTCCATTTATTACGTTCCCTACAACGATGATGAATCTAGTCAGGGTTGCTGATGACTATTTGCCAGTACCTTTGCGTAGTTTCCAAAAAGATGTCAATGAATTAGCATACACGTCTGTCAAAACGTTTATGGCAAATCCTGAATCTATTGAGCGTATTCTCACCAGTCGTGGGCATAACGTCGCTCAAATGGATGATGTTGCTAGGTTAAATGCTCTAGTTGATTTGAAAAACCGTACACTTGGACGTAAGTACATCGGTACTTTTATAACCTCTATGGCGATTGGTGTTGCACTTAAAGACAAACTGTTTGGTGACGGTTTGTTTAGCATGACTGGTGACGGTTCTATTGATCGGCAATTGAATACTGCAAGGATGAAGAACAGCAACTTTAAGCCACGTTCTTTTGTTGGACCTGACGGTACACGGTTTGAGTACAACGAACTGCTTGGTCCTGGTCTAAGTAACTGGGTTGCAATGGTTGCTAACGTAGCAGATAACTTCGACATGCTTGGTGAAGCAGCTACTGAACATGCTTTTGAAAAGCTTGCTTTTATTATGGGCGCTGCGTTGACTGACCAAGCAGGTATTTCAGCACTACGTCCGTTAGTTGAAGTTATGAGTGGTAATGACTTTGCTGCTAACCGCTGGGCTGGTGGGATGCTTAACTCTTTAGGGCCTCTGTCTGGCGCCCGGAATGAGTTTGGTAAAATCCTTGACGGTGGTTTGAAAGAAATTAACAATGATATTACAAGTCATTTGCAAAACCGAAACAGGATAATTGGTCTAGTTGACCCATCAAACAGATTGCCTACTGTTGTCAGTCCTATTAGTGGTGAAGCGCCTAACAAATATAGTATGCTCCAACGTATCTACAACGCTTATTCTCCTTTGAAAATCCATCCAGCTATGACTAAGGAGGAAAAATTCTTGTATGATATTCAGTATGATGTATCTTCTGCATTTAAAAAACGTAGTGGTGTAGATCTGACAGCAAAAGAACGTAACGCATTAAACGTTGAAATGGGTGAGATGGGAATCTTTAAAAAAGAAATTGAGCGTATTGCTAACACAGCTGAAGCTCGTAATAGTATCCAAGAGTTGAAAATTATGCGTCGTTCTGGAATTACGTCAGAAGAACTAGATATTAGCAGATACGATCAGATCCATATGATGCTTAAAGATGCACAAAAACGTGCAGAAGAACTTGCTTTTAATAATTTAGAGCCTGACATCCGTAACGCTATTGAACAGCGTATTCTTCTTAAACAGATGAATGATTCCCGCGCTATGGCTGGTAAAGCTCCAATTCCTACACCTAGACCTACACACCGTTATTAAAAAACATGTCGTGCACTGCCGTAGAAACAATTCAAGCTGGAAACGGGACGAATAAGTTATTTACTTTTGACTTCCCGTATATTTTTAAATCTGAAATACACGTTTACTTCTGGAACGCAACAACAAAAGAATACGACGAAATTCTTACGACAGATGCCACCTACCCTTGGCAAATTACTGATGCCATTCCTACAGTAGTTGAGTTTACAGGGGCTGCACCACCAAACCCAGCAGTCCCTGTTGACCCAGGTGAACCTACTGTTGATAACGTTAAGATCCGCCGGATTACTGATGTTTCTAAGATCCGGTCAGTATTTAACCCTGGTTCGTCTATTAGGTCTAATGATCTAAATACAAACTTTGAGCAACTACGTTATGCTATTCAGGAAGCTGGCTGTGCTGGTATTTCTGATGAAGTAGACGCTTACCTTAAAAACTATTACTGGGACCGTTACGACAATACGTTGTATGATGGTGATACTTGGGTCAGTGATGACACCAAGATTGCCACTACTGCAGCGCTTGACGCACGGTTCCAAGATGAAGTAAACGATACATTTACCAAGGCTGAGCTGGCTGCTGCTAGTGATGTCTTGCCTGATAATGATGTCGCTGTACCTACTACTGGTACCCTTAAAGATTATGTTGACCATGCCCTTGAAACTGATGTTCTAGTTGACGGTACTGGTCTTAATAAAACTGGTTCTGGTGGTCAGGTAACTATTGGTATCAGTTCTAATTCTGTTGATTTTGACAGGATTAAAAATGTTGATAAAATTCAACTGGCTGATCAAATTGCTGATTACGATGCCGCCAGCTCTGACGATCAAGTCTTTACCGCTTCAGCAGCTATCCGTCGCTTTGAGAACTATGTTCAAAACAGTACACCTTCTGGAAGTGGTGTCGGTAAAGGTGCTGTTTGGGTAGACATTGCTAGCGACAAAACTTTGTCTGTCTGGGATGGTACTGGTTGGCAAGCAATTACATCTGGTGGTACCTTTACTGAACAACCAAACGTTGTTTATGTAGATCCGAACGGTAATGATTCAAACGATGGTCACCGTATTAGTCGTCCTAAAAGGACCATCAAAGCTGCTGTTAACCAAATTAATGCTGACGCAACTTACGGTGATGGAAGCGTTGTAATTGTGGCTGCAGGTGTGTACCAAGAGGAAGCACCTATTCAGATCCAAAAGAAGAACGTTTCTATTATCGGTCAAGCATTGCGTAGTTGTCTTGTGCACCCAACTGTTGCCACACAAGGTGATCAGAGTGCAGGCAACCATGCATTGTTTGAATTGAACAGTGGTTCGTTTATTCAAAACCTGACGTTGACTGGCATGAAAGCCGGTACAGGTACTGGTAATACGATTGACCCTGTTTTGCCAGCAGCACAAGGTTGGAACTTTGCGTTCTTCGCTGGTGCAACTATTACTAAGTCACCATACGTCCAGAACTGTACCAACTTCTCTGACAGTGAAATTGACAACAGCAGCTTGAATGCAAATACACCTGCTGGTGGTCTGGCAGGCGATACTGACTCCGCCCCAACTGGTGGTGGTATGCTGCTGATGGTTCTGTTCTTGCAACTACTTCACCGTTGCGTTCAATGGTGGCAGATAGCTACACCCACGTTGGTTTGAATGGACCTGGCATCCTTGTTACTAACAATGGTTATACACAGTGCACGTCCAGTTACGCTTTCTTTAACAAGTACCACATTAAAGCGTTGAACGGTGGTCAGGCTAACCTCGCTGCATCTACAACCGATTTTGGTGACCTGGCGCTGGTTGCTGATGGTAAATCTCCCACTGCTATCTTTACGTCTAATGTAGACGGTGCAGCGCTTGGTGGAGCCATCACTTTTAACATCAACGAACCTACTGCAGGAACTGGTTGGTTTGGCGACACTCAACGTCCAGCTACTAACATGCTGGTCGAAGTAAACAGTGTTGTTTACCCAATCCTATCTGCAACTGCAAACACCGATAGTGAAGGTAACCCAGGTTGGACTGTAACTATTAGTCGTCCTAATCCTAGCAACAAAAGTGAAAACCTAGGTCTGGATGGTGATGTTGCCGACAACCTAGCTGTATCTTTTTACCTTCGTTCTATGATCGCATCTAGCGGGCATACGATGGAATATGCTGGTAGTGGTACAGACTATCGTGCATTACCTGAAAACGGTGGTGTGCCTGACGAGACTAAGCAAATTACTGAACTTAATGGTGGTAAAATTTGGACTGCTATCACTGATCACAACGGTAAGTTTAAGATTGGCGGTAACCAGACTGATGACCCAATCTTCCAAGTAGACCAACAACTTGGTTTTGTTACTATTCCTGAAGGTTCTATTGCCTTTAACTTGTTGTCAGACCTGACGCCACAGCTTGGTGGCGATCTGGATGTCAACAGTAATACGATTACTGGTCTTCCTGACGCACCGACTGCAGATAATGAGGCTGCAAGTAAAAAGTATGTTGATGATACAGTTGCTGGTATCGACCAGGTTGTAGAAGATACCGCACCACAGCTTGGCGGTAACTTGGATGTTCAGTCAAATACAATTACTACTACTACTGAGAATGGAAACATTGTCCTGGATCCTAACGGCGAGGGTACTGTTGATGTCAGTACTAGTCGTATTACCAATGTTACTGACCCAACTAATGATCAGGATGCTGCAACTAAGAA
>FUIF01013546.1_pt1 | contig 13788 bp, 25 predicted proteins | sample 1003461 | NCBI WGS metagenome assembly FUIF01 (sample SAMEA80401918, study PRJEB19352) | marine metagenome | reverse complement strand
AAAGGATTTAAAAGAATTGTTACGATAACTGACTGCTGCTTTTTCTGAAGCTTCCCCTAGTAGATACTCTACACCATCTCGAATAATTAGAATTGGTTCTACTACAGGGTCTTCATCAAAGTTAATTACTTCTGACATTATTTAAGCCTTCCAAAAAAAATTTACTAGTAAAAATTAAGTACCTGATACACTTTCGATAACAGGAATTGCTTCTACGAAACCATTAGCAGAATCGATGTTAGTAGCCACAATTGTAAATTGTGCTTCAGGATGATTACCTCTAGACATTGATTGAGGTTGAAATACTTTTAGTGCTGCATACACACTCTGAGTAGATCCATCTGGAAATGTAGTAGTCCAAGTAGTGTTAGCATTAATCAGACTCTTAATACTCTCCAGTACAGCAGGGTCATATGCAGCAGTACCAGATTTATCAGTTACAGATTTTAATCCTCTGGGATACTTTGTAGTTACCTCATCATTATGCATAGTGGTTATGTCTACAAATTCATCACCATCAAAACCAGCAGGTTGTACTTCTTTCTCGAAGAAACCAATGTTAGGAGCAAGAGCACAGGCTATAAAAGATTGATATCCTTCCCTCAGCATGATTCCTACTGGATCTTGTCTAGTTACTGGTGTAGGTGCTGCCATGATTTATACTCCTTTTTTATGGGTATTAGTTAGTAAATTGATAGTATGTATAAACCTTTTTGAAGCTGGTTTATCAAAACCAACAGGTATTATAGATCCAGTTCTGTTAACAGACGGTACAACATAAGTTACTTCCTGTTGTGTTACACTGTGAATAAGAGTTACTTCTTTTTGCTTTACTTGATCTAGTGTAATTGCTATTTGATCTGCTTTTATTCTTCCCTCAGGGATTCCATTACTTCTTATCTTTATCAGACATCCAACAAACTCAATTAACTCTCCTGATGGTTGTACTGTACCTTGTAATACTCCTGTAGTATCAAAAACAGTAATATGATTATCTGGTTCTTCTGGTTCTGAATAACTTCTTACAGGCCATGTATTAGAGGTATGAATGTTTGCTAGGTTAAGATCTATTAGTAATTTTGCTATGATTTCACAAGGAGCATGAGGTAGACTACCTGACATTTTATTTCACTCTTTTTTCACAAAAGCAGAACCTTTTAGAAATCCAAAATCTACAGGTACTATTCTCTGACTTTCTCTCTTCAGTCTCATACCTGCAATGTACATAGCTTGAATTGGTTTCATTCCTGCAGCACAACCTTTAGCAATCATAGAACCTAATTCATTCTGTAATTCTCTAGCAGGCTTTTCTAAGAACTTACTTTGTCCTCTTCCCTGAGGGTCCCAATACTTACCTTTATGGGGTTTTTTCTTGGTAGACCTTTCCAAGACATTTTTATGTTTTCATGTACCCAGATAGCATAATTTGCAGTATAGCCAACGATTACAGAAGGATTAGAGTCTTTAATTGCCTCTGCTATTTTCTTAGCAAAGATTGCTCTAAGTTCCTGTACTCCCTCTATCCTTTTCAGATTCACCATGAGAAGATTCAATTTTTTCTAAATAGTTTTCTAGTCTTTCCATAACTTCAGTATTCTTTTTACGATTGCTGAAACCTGAGTTAGTGTCTGTGTTACTTCAACTAGTGTTGTAGACAAAGTTTCTTGAACATAGTTCTCTATTTCGTTAATTCTGTCTGACATTTTTTCTTCTCGTTTTTGTCCTTGAAAAACAAAGAACCAAACAAGAAGACCTAATACACCATATTCAACTAAAGTTTTTATAAATTGATCTTCCATTCTCAATTACTTTCTAAAGGAATACCCTGCTTATAAGCATTGATGTTTACATAGTGCTGAGTATGCCTTGATTTTATATCTGGTATTTTTCCTTTTGAGACTACTTCTTTTACATTTGTTATTTCTGAATCAGCAGGTTTTTCAGTTAGATCTCCTTGCCATATTAAAGAACCTACTGGAATTTCTGAATTTGTATAGACTCTACCCTCACATATAACAGTATTACCATTACCGTCTAAAACCTGTCTCTCTTTGTACTCCCATCTTGATTTTATAGGGTATGGTTTTTTTACTAGTTTTTCTCCATGCTCGTTAGGAGTAGAAGGTTCCCAGACAATAGCACTTTGTTTAAGATTTTGTTTCTCAATTGGTGGCATTGTCTAAAATCTCTATCCTTTCCTAACCAAACTAAACCAATAGATTTTTTCTACCTGCTTTAAGATCACTATTCATAATTGATAGACAGCCTGAGGTATCAAGTAGCATAGCTGTCTGTCCCCAATGAGTAGAGTCTAAATACATTCCTGTCTTACCTTGGAATGAAGCAGAAGCTTGCCCTGTTGATTTAGAAGCGTAAGGTTGGTCTCTAATTGAATAAAGATGAGCAGCTAACCAAGTTTCAATATCAGTTAGTTGTGATGAGGTTAAAGTTTTATTTTTTGCAGAAGCACAAGTAGCGATACTATCTACAATAGAACTTGCAGTAGTAATAAAGATACTTAGATCTAAATCACAGTCTGTTTCTACTACTGCTCTAACTTTTATAGCATTTGTTCTACTCATCGCTAATCAATTCATCTAGAGCATCTGCTAATTCCTGTTTCTTTTTATACTGCTTAGGATCTACTCCCATTCTTTCAGCAGCTACTTTAAGTTCTGCAAAACTCATTGTAGCAATCGTTTCACTATCAATGTTTGCAGGGATACCACCTGAAGAACTTACTTCTTCTTCTTCACTTGCAGGTTTTGATTTATTTGACATACGTTTTTTAAGTCTCTCAACTTCTTCTTGAGATAACTTTTCAAACTTAGGTGTAATACCTGCTTTGTTGTGCTTTGTTAGATCATTATCAGTTTCTACGATCTCACCATTCTTTTTACCCTTACCATAAATGCAAGGAGAACCATCTTCATTTTTACCTTCAGAATGAGCACCTGTTAAAACTCTGTAAAATGCCATATCTCAAACTTTCTATTTATGCTTTTTAAAATTAAATTCTCCTCCCCAAAAACCTATTAAATAGGGGAGCAAAGGAGGAGGAGAAGAGACAGAAAAACTTAGATAAGATTAAGAGGTAGTACCATGAGCGATACCACATTGACCAAGATAGTCATCTTTCAGAAGAGGTACATGAATAGCAGCAACCTTAAAGTTGATTTGCTCACCTCCCTTAGATTCCCACTGCATAACACGCATGTCCATTCCATTGATAGCCTGAACTACTTTAGAAGTCATGCTAACCATAAGAACGGTAAATGTATTAGTTAAAAAATCTAATCGTTTAATACCTTGGATACCATCAATTTTCATCAAGTGATCTCTGAGAGTACCAGAAGAAGGTTCTGTAGAACTGAAAGTATTATCAAGATACTTAGTGTAATCAGTACTATGGTAGACCATGTAAGGACCTCTATGATTAGCATCTAAAAGTAGATCTCTTAGAGTCAACCAGTCATCTTTGATAGTTTGTCCATTACTACCAGTAGGAGCAGTCATATCAGTCTTAGTAATACGAGCAGGGAAGTTTGTATAACCATAAACTGTAGAAGTCCTACCATAACCTGTACTAACTCCATAGGTCATACCTGAAACAGTACCAATAACTGTTTTTCTACTTTCTCTGCTACCCGTCTTGTACAGTTTTCGATAGCTGTAACATTTAGAGGCATACCAAGATTTCGAGAAGTTGCTAACCTACGGCGTGAAATGGAAAATCCAGAGTGAGTAATTGGTAGAGGAATACCTTCCAAGATATAACGATTAGAATCAGATCCTCCTTCACTGATACCGTCAATATCTACAATTGCTTCACCATCATCTGAGATTTTTTCATACTCATAAATAGTATGTGCCATTCCGTCAAACCCAGAGATTTGACTTCTTGACATAAGGTCAGACCATGCTACTAGTTCTTCTCTTGCTACAGTCTGAACAGATCTATCAAAGTTAATCCATTCATCTTTCCTAAGAGAAGTAGCATTTTGCACTGGATCATAGAAAGACGTTCCCGGTAGATCCTTTACTTCTATCTTTTCTAAAACAGGTTCAAAAGTCCTTGTTTCTTTGTTAAACTTTTTCTTACCTGTATTAAGAATGACACAACGTCTACCCCTGTCGTCATAGAAAGGACGTTTACACCCTGTTTCAAATCGAACACGGGTAAGTGCCTCTCCTACTGCTCCAGATCCTACACCATTTGTTACAAAATCTGTTACGTACATATTTTTAAAACCTCCATTATTATTTGTGTATGACTGAGTATTTTAATCAGGTTTAGTGACCTGTGTATCTTGCATGTAACAAGTAATCAGCAGTAGGATCTGTGATTGTTTCAAGAGCTACGAATGGTTCAGACTCTGGAGAACCTGTAGTAGCACTAAACTTACCTGTACCAGTATCAAGAATCATTTTAGTACCAATTGCAATATCATCAGCAGTACCACTAGCGTCTAGTACTAGAATATTTAACTCATCACCCGGAAGAGGTTGATAAAGAAAGATTCTAGAACCATCAGCATAAGTTGAACTTTCTGTTTGTCCCTGATCATAATCAGGAACTACAATCAGCATTTCTGCTATAGCTCCATCAGCACCGGGAGCAGCAAGTTCATAATAGTAACGTCCATCGTCTGCAGGTTCTGTACCTGCTTTGAGTTGAACACACTGACCGGGTTTTACAGTACTACCTGAGATGTACCCTTCAATGTATCTACCCCTTGGATCTCGACTAACTACAATATCGTTTCCTTTTGCCATCTATCCAAACCTCCATAATTGAGAATTATTTATTAGAAATTTACTAGTAAAAATTATTCGTCTGACCATTTCATTGGAGGAGGAGTCATAGCAAAAATATCTTCTTCATCCTCTTTTAATTTTTCGTCTTTGTTACCATAAGAAGCATTATCTATTAACATACTACCACCAAAATAAGAACCACTCTCTTCATCATCAGAGTTTTTATTTTCTACTTCTGGGATAGCGTCTGCTAACAATTCAAGTTCTTCAAGTTCTTTAGTCTTGAGATTAGCGATAAGTGTTTTCTTCTTTTCCTCATCACTGACATTAGCAACAATTTTAGTAATGAATTTATCTTTTTCTTTATCTTCAATCTTTTGAGCATTTTTGATAATCTTTTGCATTGCCGGATCTAAATCGTCAATTGTAAGAGGTTTTTTCTGTTCCTCTTTATTTTTACTAGTAGAATTTGTAGCCAAAACTTCTTCCTCTTCTTTTTCTTTTCCTGTTTTTCAGGAGTTAGTTGTTTTAATTTTCCTCAGAGAAAGAATTAAGAACTTCTCTATCTGACTCTTCCCAACCACAACCACAATTTGTAATCAGGTTGTCAATTAGTCCTTTTTTAACTTCTTCTTTTTTCTTTTCCATTTCTTCAGCCTTATTTAGAACAGGAATAAAGTCAACCTTCTTTATTACTTTAACAGGTGTTGACTCACTTAGTTTTGGTAAACCATTTTCTTTAGCATAGTCTAACCTGAATAACTCACCTTCTTTTTCAAAAATGATGTAGGTTTCATAAACGTCTTCTACCCAGATCATTCTATTTTCTGATTTGTATTTCTCTTGTAATTGCTCATTAAGTGTCTCTCTAATCTGATTAAAGCTACTCTCATTTTTTACTTTTGAAGTTGTCTTTTTATTGTTTACTCCACAACCATCTTTAATAGAACAAGCACCTTCTTCGTTTTGAAGAATAGCTAGGTGATCAGGAATTAGGTTACTCACTATATGAGTGTATGCAGTCTGTTTACCATTTTTAGCAATAAAAATGTTTGCTTCATCTGCTCTTACAGGAGTCTTTTTAAGAGCTACACCAGTACTCAATTCGATTGGTTGTTTTGTCATGAGTTTATTGTAGATTACAGGATCTATTCTTCTGGTTTTTTCTACATCAAACCAAGCTTCTGTAATTAACTCATCTGTAAACTGAGTATTGAAAATTAAACCTAATCCAAAATCAGCTATGATTTGAGGTTTTTTAGCTGTACCTTCAGGGTGGTTTAATACAATTGGTGTAAAATCCCAAAGAGGAGCAGAAGCTTCTACTTCATCTTCTGGGTAAAGAAGAGGACCTTCACTACCACTTAAAACTCCAGGTACAATTATTGTAGCAGGTGCTACTAGATAATTTTTTCCGTCAAAGTTTTCGTAGTGAAGTTTATTAGTCGAGATGTTGATAGTTAAGTTTTCCATGTCAGGAATTATTAACTATCAACATTGAAAAAGTAAAGAAATGAGTTTGTTAGTTAACTTATCAAGTTAATCAGGGTATGTATCAAGTAATCTTACATGTTGGTAATAAACTCTGGTGTAATATCGAGTATTAAGAATGTCTTCTCTTCTTGGTTTTAGTTTTTTTCTGATGTTACAGATATGAGTTTTTATTACGTTTACACTAGCTAAGTCATCAGGAAGTACTAGTAATAGTTCTTCTTTAGAGTGTTTTAAACCATCTAGAAAACACTTCTAGTATCTTCTGTTCTGTTTCTGTAAATTTTACTTCCATAATTTTTATTCAGTTGCTCCTTCTGAGGGTAATTAAAAAATAGATTTAGGTCTTGGTTTTGTTACTTTTAAATCTGCTCCTTGCCATTTAGAAAGTCTTTTCTTTGTAGCCAAATCCATATTTTTTCTACGTTCTTTACTAATAGATTCATCAATTGCTTTATTGATTTTAGTTCTAGATCTAATCTGTTTACTTGGGTCTTCACCAACATTAGCAGGTAAAGGAACACACCTACAGTTAGGGTGTCTTGGTAGTAACCCTCTCATTTCCTGCATAGTAAATACAGTACCTTCAAGAGGTACGCATTGAGGACAAACACGCAAGTCACCAGCAGTAGACCACTCAACAAGTACTTTAAATTCTGTTACACCAAAGTCTTCATACGTATCTAATGCTGCTTCATTGTGTGCTCTCATTATCTCAGTACGTGCTATTGTTTCTGCCCTACGTTTACCAATACCGTTAACTGAGTTGTTTAATTCTTTAGCGATAGCTAGAGCACCATCACCCCTTGTAAGTCCTCCTGTCAATACTCTCTGCATATCTGCAGACATTGATTCTGTTACATTTTTTAAATCTGTAAATACTCTACCTGCTAATAGTTTTACTTTGTCTATCGTTTCAGGATTGGCAAAAGCAGAAGCTAGGAACTCTTGTCTTGTTCCTAAATAGAAATCAGAGACACTACCTTGTTTACTGAAGTCTATAATAGGTTTTTTTAATTCGGTAAATGCTCTACCTGCTCCTTTTCTATACCCTTCTTCTATGTATGAATACCAATAAGCTTCTTCTAATACTGCAGTTTCTGCAGGTAGAATGTCTAATGCTACTTCTTTTTTTAACCATTCTTCAAAAAGTTTTACTTGTTCTGAAGTAGTGTTAAATTTCCATCTTTCATTAAATGTTAATCTATCTCTCTTTTTTCTTTTAGTCCAAAAGCATCTTCTGTGTAGACTAACTCAAAAACCTTAGCAGCTAGTTTTCTAAATCGTTTACTAAATTCTGATACTAGTTTTTTTCCTAAGTGTGAAAGTTCTACTAGGATCTACCTTTCCCGGTTCTATTGTTTTTTGAGCAACATTAGTAATTAGCTTACATCCTGATTTACACATTACTTACTCCCTGCTAATTCTTCCTCATTTTTACTAGTAGTTTCTACCTTATCTTCTTCATCTACCATGTCATCTTTAATCTCAAAATCACTTTCAGAATCTCCAGTATCTAAAGCAAACTTATCTAAAATCTCTTTTGCTTCTTCTAGTGAGTAGTCAAGTTCTTTTACTAAGAAATCAAGAGCAGACATTAAAGTATTAGCAATATCACTTTGCACAAAGCTTGCCATAGATTGAGTACGTTTAAGTAGGATGTTAGATTTTTCATCTTCATCTAGTGCATTAAGATCAGGCCACTCAACATAGTAACCATTTTTAGGTTCTGGTAGAGCACCAACTAAAATCAGTCGATCAACAAAAGGACAAATAATTCTAGGAGTGATATATGTTTTTTGTCTATAAGCTAGTCTTTTATTCCATGTTTTTTCGTCCTGAGAGGAAGATAATTCACCTCTTTCACTTCCCATAAAGATACGTTTTGGAATTCCTTTCTCAATACAGATAGCATCTAGTTGCACTTCTATTTGTGGAGAAGGATCTACTACTTGTGGTGATAATGTTTTGATATTTAAACCGAGTCCTAAGAGATATCTTTGCAAACCTTCATTATAATTGAGCATTTGCTCTCTTAATCCTACTTTATCTATCTCAAGAATTTCATTTTCACCTAATTCAGATTGTGTTTCAAAAGCAAAACCGGGAAAGGCACCTCTCCAATACATTTCAGCAGAACCACCATATAATTTAATGAGGTCATATAATCTGTTATAAACTGTCTGCTGTCTTGGTACACCAAATACTTCTGATGCTCCTAAATTATCAGCTACATGAATTACTCTAGTCCAATGTACTTCTAATACTTCCTGAGGTAAATCAGAATTTGATTCTGTGCTTGTATTTGGATCTGTTACAGTAATTTGGTAGCGGGTAGGTAATCCATATCTAGGATTTCTTTTTCATTTTCCCATCCAATAATCTGAACAAGACTCTCATCAAATACACGTACATAATTTAGATCGTAATTAGTCTTATTGGTCCTTATTCCTCTTTTATTTAGATTTCTTACTGGTTTTGAAAGATCTTCTTCACCATCACTAAAACCTAGTAACATACATCCAAAATTACCAATTCCAGACAGGCTATCTGCTCTTTTAAGATACTCCCAAACTCTTGTATTGTCTTCTGATCTATACCAGCTTTTACCCTGCAGGTTATTACCTATGTTTAACCATGCTGTTTCGAATGGTGTATTCGTATTTTTATCTGACTCTAAAAGATTCGGGAATAACATCCACGATTCTTCAGGTAAGACTGTTACCACTCTTTTAGCAATTGCTTCTCTATCATAGAATCTTCTATAGTCAGCTACTGTTAATTCACCAATATCAGGATAACCACATTCTTTATAAGTATCTCTTCTTAGTTCAAAGATCTTGTTAAAAAATGTAGATCTACTTCTTAGTACGTTATGTATAATATCAAGTCTTTTTTCATAAGCAGCATTACTAATAAACTGACCTTTTTTGTTTCTTGGTTGATTTTTACTAGTAGTAACCATTTTGTCTTACTCCTTTAAGCACCTATTAAAATTTTACCTTGTTTTCTGTGTAGTAGAAAAGTACCCATTACTAAAGAGTCTGCAGAATCTGGTGATCTACCTAACATTTCTGTAATTGTGGTATCTTTATCTTTTTCTGATTTCTTGTTTTTAGGTGGTAAGTACATTCTTCCCTCAGAATCATAGAGTAGAGGCATAATAGCTAACTCTTCTCTTAATTCTGTATATTTTTTAGGGATACCAAATCCACCTGAGATGTAATTACCATCTATCCCGTGAGTATGGTTCATAGGATCTAAATAATGACTTCTGAGAATACCATACATTTCAGCCCTACGATTTTTATAAACAGTTGTAGTCTCGTTGATACTCTCTTTCTTCTGTCTTGTTTTCTTCTGCCTATAAAATCTATTTGGATCTGTAGCAGGATCACCAAAGAAAATAGTTTTTACTTTGTAACCTGATTTTCTAAGTTTATCGGCATATTGTTTACCTCCACCTCCTCTATCAAAACACCACATAGAGGAAGGGATACCAAACAGGTTACCAAGCCTAATAGTTTCATCAGGAATAATTGAAGTGTCTGGTGTTTTCTTGAGTACCCATTTTAAAATTCCATGCTCATCTATGATTGTCCAGCAGGTATTACTCCAACCTTCACCACCGTCTACAGTAAGTACCTTAGCTTTTCTTTGTGTTAGATTGTGTAGATTATAGTTATAAATTTCATGAGATTTATCTAACCATTCATCAGGATACAGTCTAACCTTATCACCTTTGTAAAATCTTGCATGAAGACAAACCTCCTGTTGTATCTCATCCCAGACAGCTAAATTTTTTGATATTCTTCCCAATCTTTTACACCTTCAATAATAATCTCACCTGTAGGAGTTTTTCCTTCCTCTATTTGTTTTTTGGCAAGTTTGACATTAGGAGACTCATCTGCAGAGATATGAATGATTTTTCTATGGTAACCTTTACCTGTTGGTCTGGGTACATCTCCCCCTTTATCATCTCCTGAGGGATCGCCCTCAACTGCTCTAAAGAAGAAATTGGTACATGGCCATGTATTACCGATCACAAGGATACGATTTGCCCAAGTACTACCCTTCTCATAGTAGCCATCTTTGACGCTGGAAGCCTCATCTATCACATAGAGGGTTCTAGGTACACCATCACCTGTTTTAGCGACGTGGTGCCCCTGTAGAGCAGCAATGGTGAGGTCTGAAGCTACCATTCCCTTACAGTAGCTCTTAGGACATTCCTTACCGTTATGGAATTTCTTCAATTCCTTCTGATTGATGATCAGATTTCCACCTTCTTTATAATCTAGTGGATATTCTGACATCTGTATAAAACTGTGTATCTCTCCCCAAAGTACGTCTAAGTGATCATCTTTAGCAGAGGTGGTAACTATTCGACAAGGCTGTCGTGTAAGAAAGAATAACAGCACAGTAAGACCTGCTATAAAGTCCTTACCAAGCATGTTACCAGCAGGCACGATAGTTACGTCATTCTCAAAGGTAGAGTAGAGAATGTCCCTCTGCTTAGGGTAAATTTTAACCTTAGGCCATAGTACTGATATTAGCTCTAAGGGATCTACAGTTTTTATTGGAGTTCTAGCAATCAAGCGAACTAACCTTTAGCTATCAAACATAGTTTTATATACTGTCTCCTTTCCATTTTCCTGAGTGCTTAACATCAATGATTTAATTTCGTCTACGGTATTCTCTAAATCTTGCTCAACTATTGCAAGTCTTTTCCTGTCTTTTCTTCCTCTCATCAGTTCAGTTTTTAAACTCTGTCTAGTCCTCACTATTAGAAGTGTCAGGTAAATTTGACTCATTATCAAGAGAGTTGAAATCAAGAATAGGAATACAAGACATATTGAGTACATCATTTTCTTCTGTTTCCTCCTCAGAATTTACTAGTAAAAATTGACTATAATTATCTCTAATTCTGTTATACTTTTCTGAAAACATTATTGTTAGGTAATGATGAAATTTTAAAGCTAGATAAGGATTAGCTGAAATTCTGTTATAGAGTTGTGTTTTGAGTACATCAAATTCTTTTTGATTTATAGGTGTAGGAAACTCAAAGTAGTTAGTCAAGTTCCCTAACTCAGAATGCTCTACACAGAGTTCTTCTATTTCTATAATGAATTGTCTAAGCTTTTGATTATTTATCAGGCATCCTGTTAACTCTTCCTGAAGAGAACTATTCAGCCTTCTAAGATGTTCTTTTGTGTCTTCAGTATAACTAACTTTCTGTAGTTCTCTAAACGTAGCTTTATGATTAGCTCTCTCTAATAAATATTTAGCTAATAGTATTAAGTTGATTATTACTACTACTACAACAAAAAATTCTGTACTCATAGTGTTTCCTTTTCTATATCATATATTTGTTTACATCTAGTACATAATCTGTCTAATTCAGGTGTAGTAGTGAGTTCTGTTTCTGAGTTTGGTTCAGAAATAAATCCACATTCACATACTCGTTTGTTGTTATTAGACAAGTCAATTAAATGATACGTTTTGTTATTATATTCTGATTTGTTTCTTATCCAGTAAAAATTAATAGTACTATTCTTAGTATGTTCTGCAGCTAGTATAGAAATTTGTTTTAAAACTGTCTCTATAAATCCTAACCTCTTCTTTTTGATTAGAATTAGTTTCTAGTAGTACTTTGTTCCTTTCTTCTAGTGTTTTTATTAGTGACTCTTTTACCTCTAATCTTTTCTTTTGTTCTGTGTACTCTTTATCTAATGTATTAAATGACTGTTTCCAATCTGTATTTTTATCTAGATCCTGTAAATGAGCTACTTTAGTGTAACAAAAGGCTAATGTAACAAAAAAAGAGTAGCAAATTAAAAATGTAATCATCCATCACACTCCTTTTTAAGATCTGTCTCTTTTACTTTGTATGTTGCTGTCTCTCCATTGAATGTGATTAGTTTGTAGTCTAATGCAAACTCAGGCACATTGTTTGAATCTAGTTTATGTAGTTGTCCTCTAGTGGGAAGTGATCCATTTACATCTACATCTATAATGATGAATTTTAGAGGTAAGTGATTGTGTAGGTAGTAAGCTTCATATATTCTTGTCTCTGCTCTTTCAATATTACTAGATCTATATGTGCGAGCAGCTAATCTAATACTTGCTCCTTTAGCAGTAGCTATTACTAGGTCTACATCAGAGATATCTTTTTCTTCTTTACCCACTAATAATAATTGTGTTTTATCCTCACTCTCTTTTAATACCCCTGCAGATAACAGACAAGTTTTCATCCATTGAAAATATTTGTTATGAGTTTCCTCTACATCTCTTACTTCAGCTATGGCTAAATTTCTTTCTTCTACTCTCTGTTTTAATTCTTGTAAAGTAATCATAATCTCTTTCCATTGATTCACTTATTTGATTCATTATGCCTTCACCATAATCATTGTCCTCACTACCATGGTTAAATATATTTGGAATATCCTTATATTCACCTACTTCACCACCATCAGCAAATCTCATCATAGGTACAGGTTCCATTTCTCCAAAACTTCTACCATATGCTTTTTGAACGCCGTCCATTGCTGCCATTAAACCACCAGCTAAATTAGACTTTTCATTTTTTGGTATGTTAATATTAAATGTTGTACTTTTTTTATTACCTTCTTCATCTTCATCATCATCATCCTCTACTTTAACAATTTCAGTTTTTTTCTTTGGTTTTTTTTAAAAAAAGTCCGGCATTACATCATTTATCGATCTTGCATTAGCTAAAGCTTCAGCCCTACTTATATCAAATCCACCATTTCTATAACCTATTCTACCACCATCTGCGTAACCATATGTATCTAACATTGTATTAACATAATCATCATCATAACCAGCATTTTTATAAATACCAAAAATTGCTTTTCTTCTATCTACTTTACTAGCTACACCTTGTTCTAATAAATTTCTATTGTACTCATCTATTTCATCTTGTCTAATTTCTGCAAACTTTGCAGCTGAATCTATTGTTGTTTGTGCACCTATTGTTTTTAATGCACCCGCTGCTTTAATTCCTTCAGATGCTCTTGATAATGTACCTGCTGTTTTTGCAGCCATATCACCCTATTTGAACAAAACTAATCTGAATCAGCTATAAGATTAGGATCTATTCTTCCTGCTACATTCCTAATCCTCCAGAAATTAAATCTGGTGCACCAGCTAATGCTGCTGTTCTTAAAATATTTGCGTCCTCATCAGTTGCTGTTGCAGTAAGTCCAGCGATAAGGGCTTTTTGTGCAGCTATATTTGTAATACCACCTGCTACTGCTGTAATATTAGAATTTGCTCCTGCTACTGTGTTAATGTTTGTAATTGTTTCCTGCAACAGTATTGATGTTGCTAGAATTAGAATTTACAGTTGATATTGCTGAAGCAAACCTGCAACTGTATTAATATTACCAATATTGCTTCCTGCTAAATTAACATTTGCAATATCATTACCAACATTATTAACATTAACAATGTTGTTTGCTACCGTATCTATTTCTGGTGTTGCTTCTTGTAAATCAGATGCAACTGTTTCAATTTCAG
>FUIF01006382.1_pt1 | contig 13796 bp, 18 predicted proteins | sample 1003461 | NCBI WGS metagenome assembly FUIF01 (sample SAMEA80401918, study PRJEB19352) | marine metagenome | reverse complement strand
AGCACCTCGTCACCGCTTGCAACAGGGAATGTGATGCTGTAGCCGCCTGCCGACGGGAAAACCACTGGAACATTAATAACCGGCGGAATTTGGCTGTATGTCGCCGCGCCTGTTGACCTGTCTGCGCTAACCCGTCGGATTGACAGATTGACCTTTGCCGTTTGCGTCGATGCGTCAAACGATTCAATGATTCCCGGTGCGCATGTGTGAGTTTCGTTCATTGCCGCGTCAATTGCGGCTTTGACAAAATCGGTCAAATTTGGCTGTTTGTTTGGAATTCCCATTACAGCACCGTCCCTCCTGATGTCCAATTGCGTTGTGCTTCAATGTCGCTATACCAATCATTTCCGCGCGTGTCGCCCGTGTGTGTTACGCGAAGAATTTTATAAGTTCCTTCGCCGATTGTTTGCGATACGTTATCAAAGAACAGGGTTCCGAGACTGACCTTTGTTGCCGTCGATTTGATTTTAATCGTTGCCCCCGGTGCATATGATGTATTCATGAGCGTTTTAACGTCAATTCCGATTTCAGTAAGCACTGGAATGTTTATCATTCCGGTTGTCGACGTGATGGTCGTTATGGGCTGGCTTTGCAGTGTCAACGTTTCAGAAACCGCATAAAATTTCCCGCTGTTGATAAACCAGTTAAAGCGATAAGAAGCGGCAAGCTTGTTTAGTGCGTCCTCTGTTTTCGAGCTTATCGTGATGCCCTTTAGCTTGTTGTCGCCGCCCTCGATATTAATTTCCCCGACTGTTACGCCGTTTCCGTCATCGTCCTTGAGGTCAGAAACAAGCTCTGTCACAAGCTGGTTCAGCGTTTTATCATCGCCGGACGATCGGCTGGAAAGAGATTTGCGCGTAAAGATATCGCCGTCGCCACAATAAAGTTCTGTGATGATGTTTGTGCGGTCTTGCTCGTCTCGCCGGTGAAAAACATTCCTTATTTGTCCGCTAAAAAGCACGCTAACACTATCACCATATCCAACGCTGACGGATACGCCCTGAAATTCGTCTTTGATTTTTGCGCGCGTAGACTCTTTGAGGTTGTAAATCTGGATATATGCCAAGTTTGCCACGTTCGAAATATCCTTTTGCACCTCGAACGCAATGCGCAACTGCGAAACGTCTATCTCTTCCGTTGCGGTAGAGATTAGCACTTGGCATAATCTTTTGTATTGCGTGCTCATTCGTCTGGTGAGATGTAAATTAGATAAACTTCAGAGTTGATATTATCAAGCGTTGGCTCAAGCCCCGACTTTGTAACATCCGAGCAATAAAGCCCGCCAATGTCGAAATTGAACGGGGACAGCAAATTGATTCCGCAACGAAGCCCCACACTTGAGATTATAACATTGTCATCTTCATCGCTTATGCTTAGCGCCCACATCTGAGCGCGAGTGTTCCACCGCGCAGACATGTTATATGTCTCGCCGTTTAAGTCGGTCGTGAATGTTTGCGCAGGCGTTCCTGCCGTTATTGGTATTACTTGCGGTGTTGCCATTACTGTAGCCCAACGTTTCTAAGGTCTACGCTGTTTGTCGATTCGAAATATTGCTCATCCGTCGCCCATATCTGCGAATCAAGAATTTGCAACTCTCCCGCGTTTTCCTCAATGACTGCCTGTTCATAAACTATCAAGTCGCTTTCAACTGGATTGGATGCGACGTTATTATCTGCCTCGTCAACTTCCGTTGTTGGCAAATCAACTATAAATATCTCCTTTAGCGTCATTTCAAAGTCGAGAACGCGCGCAGTTTGCCAATCCTGTTCTGTTGATAGCCTTTCAATAACCACGTCGGAATAGCTTTTTAGAACCGTATCTATTGTGATTGTGTCTCGCTTAAACATCGCTGTTTCGAGCATTTCCCACGCCGCACTTGATCGGGTGCCGCCAGACGAAGATGATAATGAATCGCTGTTAGTTCTCAGTGGCGTGTTTGAAATTCTGCCGCGAAGAGTGAAAACTCGCGGGTTAATGTATGCGTGATCCGAAATATTCGCGCCAAATTCAACAGGATGGTCTGTTGTTGTAATTGACGCCTCGTGCGACTCTCTAACTGCGGCATCAAGAATGATGTAATCATTTCCATCATTCCCAAGCCCGTAAATGGTCGTAGTGGTTAGCTTTGGCTCATATGTGATTGTGTCGCCCATTATACAATTCCCGCCTGAACATTAGGAAGCTCGGCGCGCAAAACATTAGTCAGTTCGCGACGAACTGCCTTTGCTGTTTGCTCTGGGCTTTGCGATCCTGAAATATTGAACTCAAATCTTTGAGAAATGTTTCTCGACTGACTCCCGATCACTCTTGTGCTTTTTCTGCTTTCAAAAATTGGCGCGCCCTGCTGGTCTTTAAATTGATCGTATATTTTTTTGCCGATAATGCCAACGCCAGCAACACCAAGCGCCGCAAGTAACACCGGGAGGATCGCACCGCCACCAGCTGCGGCAGCTGCTCCGCCAGCCGCAACGCCCCCCGCAACAGTTCCACCGCCACCAACTGCCCCAGCAATACCGGCGGCACCTTTGGCAATTCCCAGCGCCTTAAATGCGCCAGCCAAACCAAAAACCGCTTTTGTTGCCTTCCCAACGGCGGCAACCCACATCAAAACCTTTCCAGCAGCGAACACGCCAACGAGCACAACGGCAAACTTTGTTAATTGCGGGATGAGCTCCTTGTTTCTGTCAATCCAGTCTGTGATTTTCGGAATCAGCTTAACCGCCATTTCTGTTATCATGAGACGAAGCGGCAAGAGCGCGAAGGACAGCTTTTGTTTTGCGTTTGTCAGCTGGTCGTTTAGAGCTTCTGCGCGGCGCGATGTCTCTATGTCAACAAGCCCAAGCTTGCGCGCTTCCTCCCTCAACTCTTGGATTGAAAAGCGCCCCTGCTGCAGTAGCTGCAAAACGTTTTGATTGATTCCGAGCGCGCCAGTTAGCTCAACCTGTCGCGGGCGGGGAAGATCTTTGATTGAGTCAGCAATTCGCAACAAAAGCTTGTCGGCAGTTAATGCGCCGGATTGCAGTTCGTCAAATGTTATTCCAAGCCCGCCAAGACGCCTAATCGCCTCTTGTGGACCCTTCCCAACGGCAAGCTGACCGATTGCAACATTAAGCCCCTGCAAAACCCCAGTAAGCTCGCCCGCGCTTGCTCCTTCTCGCTGTGCGGCAAATTCCAATTCTTGAAGCGTGCTAAGCGCGATGCCGGACGAGCGGGAAAATTTAGCCTGTGCATCTGTCGCGTTGCCCATCTTGAGAGTATAGGCAACCATTGCACCTGCAGCGGCGGCGGCAGTAATTGCGAGCTTTTTAAGCACGTCGGCCGCTTCCTTTGAGGTCTGCGTAAAGCTCTGAACGCTTTTCTCGTCGGTTTCAATGCCGACTTTAATAAGCAGTTCTTCAAGCACCGTTGCCATTGCTAAACCTCGTCTTTCGGTCTTGTTGCTTCCGCAACTCTTAGCTCAAATTCTTCTTTGAGGTCCAGCGCCTCGTGAAAATCGGCTAAGTCATTAATTGAATAAGTTCCGTCCCGAAGCTCCCTGCGCGTGCACAGGGGAGGAGTCGAGCAACAAGGACGGAATAAAAACCAGTCTACATTTGCGGGGACAGGAAACTCCACGCTTACGCATTCCGCGCCCCCTGAGTTCCTTTGAAATTCAAGAGCTTGCGCCGAAAAAATCCGCAAAATTATAACGCGCGGCGTAGAAGCAAACTTTATACAGCTCAAGTATGCGCCCGTTAAAGTCGTTCATGGTGCATTTATAACCCTTCGGATTTTCAGGAGTAATAACAAAGCAACACAACACAAGCGCCTCAAGCACAGGCATAATTTTAGCCGCGTCAACCTGTCCGGCGGCGTTCATCAATACATCTCCGAGCTTGTCGCCGTCGATATCATCAACCTCTTTTCCAAGGTCTCCAAACATCGGAGCAAGCGAAGACAGGATGCCGCCGAAAGCCTCAACAATTTTCAAGTTAAGTTTTACAGCACCTTCAGCCGGAATCATTTCAAACGAATATTGCCGGTCTCCGATGCTTACTTTTTCCCATTCTTTTTTCATTAGCTAAACCTCCTTTAGCTGTTGTTTGTTAAATTCCAAGCGCGGATGAAATCAGGTCAAGCGTGTTGTCTTTCCCGTCTTTCGCGCTGAACTTGAGCTTTTCAAGAACGATGGTCCACTCCTGCACGTTGATTCCTTGCCCGCGCTCCATGTCGGCAGGCTTGAGGATGTACCCAGACGAACCGCCCGCAAGGTCTTTGCGTGATGCGTCGGTAATCTGCGCGGATGTAACGGTAAATGAACCGTTCTGCGCCGCCCCAACAAGTCCATACAAGTAACCAGCATCTGCGCTTGTCTGTTTCAAGCGGAACACAATTGTTCCGCTTTCGTTGGCATGGATTGCAACAGCCATCTTTCCGCCAGCGCCCACAACATCGCTTGCGGCATCTTCTCGGCGTGCTGCTGTGATAACATCGTCGCCTTCGTAAAAATCGGTAATTGTTCGCCCGTTCACCGTCAGCGAAATCATTTTTAAAAGAATAGGTTTCCATGATTTAGCTCCTTATCGGACAAATGTACCGGTGATTGTAACGCTGTGAATTGCTCCCGCGCCCTTCAAGATAAACGAAATTGGTGGTGCCTCTCGCGACTCCCTGTCAGACTGCGATTGATCAGAAACAAGCCCTGTAAATGTAAGGTATCCTTTTTCAAGAAACACGTCGTTGCCGTCAATCGTCACCGTTCCCGGCGCGGCAAGGCCATTGTTTACTGCTTGATCAAGCACATCTTCGAGCGTCTGAGTAATTCCGGCGACCCCTGCGTCAGTCTGCGGAATTTTCGTGGTGCTGGTGTAAAGGTAGTTGAAAACTTCCGTCTGAATTTCATTCTGCAACCAATCAAGCCCGATAATCTCATCGATAAACCGTCCGCTTGCAACAACGCCCTCAGCAAGGATTGAAACAGAATCGCCAGAAAGCTGAGTTCCAAAGTTTGCGTAATAATTGCAATTAACATCAATAAGTGCGTTCGCCTGCGATGCGCTAAGGTCTGTCGCGCTGATGCCGGGAAGCTGTTTAAATTTGTATGTGATTGCTGTGTCGGTACCGTCGAAGTCAACCGTAGCACCGCGCGCAAATGCGGAAATTGCCGGATAATCGCCTGCATTGTAAACCGTAAACGTCCGATTATATCCGAGCGCCTCAATCTGATAGCCGATGCTAGAGGTGTTTCCAGAAACAAGCGTGTTCGCGTCGCTTGAATTGTTCGCAAAAACCTTTGTGCGGGCCTCTGCCCACGATGCGGCGTCAAGAGCGTCGGACTGCGTGCCTGCGCTTGTCTGCGAATCGTCGCGCACTTCGGACGTAAAACCGAAGCCGTACCATTTGCTGTTCAGGGCTTCAATTGCGCTAAGGCTCGTGCTGATTGTTTCGGCGCCTACTCCGTCGGCAATTGTTCCGCCGTCGGTAGATCGGCAGTCAAGAAGTCCTGAGATGTCCGTTCCAGACGCGGGGACTGAGGCAAATGTAATACTAGACGACGAGCCTGTCGTTACGCTTTTGAAGATGAATCTTGTATTGTCGCTATCCCATTCACATGACCCGGTAGACATCGCGCCATCAATAGCGGTCGCAACATCATCCATTGACGTCACGGATGCGAAGTTTATGGAGAGCGGGTACAGTTCCGTTTCGTCGATCTCCAGGGAAAACTCCCCGTTGGTAATTGCCGACCAAGTCGAAATTGTCGTTTCTGCATTTGAACCGCCGACAAGTTCCGCCGGGGTTGCAGACGCCGCGCGGCGGGAAATGTAAAGCTCGGTCGGGCTGGGCGACTGGCTGAAAAAGATGTTTGCGGCAATATACTCTTCCGAGGTGGTTTCAAAGTCGGCCGCAACGCCGTCAATATCGTCATAAGAGCGGATCCGCTCGCTCATCGGGATAACGTCGCTTGTTCCGATGATATTAAAAGTGCCGAAGCCCGCGCTTTGAAGCGCAAGAGCTGACACGCTGATATTTACGTCTACAATTCTACTAACATTAAGTGCCATCATTAACCTCTATTGTTCCTGTAATTTCTGAAGATCCGTAGAATGCCCATGTGATTGTCGAGGATTCGATTGCGTTTACTTCGTTTTCGACGCTCATCACAATATGAAACTCTATATCTACCTGTCTCCTGTTTTCCCAACTTCCGTTTTGCAAGCTTGAAATGTTTAGGATTTGCCCATGTTTGAGGTATCCAAGCTCTTTTTCATATGCCGATTGAATTCCGGCGGAAGTCGATAAGTAAAGTATAATCTGCTCAGCCACATTTTGAGCTGAGCCGCCATACGTCTTGATTGATGCAGTTATGTTTCTGTCGCCGTATACCGTTTCGTCAAGGTCTGTTCCGGTGTCTTGATTCGCATTTATGACCGAATCAACTCCCACCGGAGTGGGATTGATAATGTTGATTGAACAAATAAGCGTGCGGTCTTGCGTAGGTTGAGCCGGTGCGTTGTCATATGCCGGTCTGACCGCCGTATCATCTAAGCCGGTCGCCTCGACAACGATATCATGCACATTTCTGTAAACCTGTTGGTAATCAACCGCCATTTTCTACCCCCTCAAAAGCGCAAAATGCGCGATAAAATCCATTATCTGAGTCGTCCGTTACGCGCAGTACTCGATACCTCTTTCCGTTCCATATGATGCGGTCAGACTGTGCGTCTGTGTTCTGCGAAACGTTTATTTCCGTCGGAGTCAAAAGCTTCCGAATCTCCTGCTTGACGTCTCCAAAATCAAGCTGTGCAAGTTCGCGCTCTGATACGCGCTGAAAAGATCCTTTGGCGGTCGTCTCTGTCGGCGTTCCGTCTTCCCATTCGCCATATTCGTTTCGCGATCCTGTCGTGCTTCTGATTGTGAGAGTTTGGCGGAATTTGGGGCTAAGCAATACACTGCTGACATTCACAAGGCTCATTCTTTGCCGCCTTCCTTAACAACGTGAGTGATTGACTGCCGCAAGTGGCCGGTGTCAATCAGCGGGTTTGAACTTCCCTTTTCTGCAATTACCTGCGGGCTGTTAGGCGGCTCTGAAATTGTTGTGATTTTCTGCTTAACGTCGGATTCGGCAATAAGCCCAACGGCTTCGACAATATCAACTGACTTGTTTTTTCCCGCAATAGCATCTTTCACGCCTTTGACCATGATTTTACCCCACCGTTCCCGGCCCTCTTTTGCAGTTGAGCGCATAAAAGAGCGTTCAGGAATGCCAGAAACCGAAACCTGATTGCCGCGAGTGGAAGTGTAAGTGCGCGGCGTATCGCTTCCAAATTCGTGATCAATTCCGACCTGAACGACGCTTGTGCCGTCTGGGTATGGGTCGGAATTTGCAGGAAGGCCGACAAGCACACTACTTGATTTCAGCCTATCGACAATGCCTTTAACATCGCCCTTCTTTTTGTGAATGACGGTGTTAGTTTGCATTAACACACCGCAATCGCGCCGATACCAACGGAGCGCAATAGCATTAGATATTCACGCCCGTAAGATGTGCCAGAAAAGAACGCCTGAACGCTGTTTTCTGGCGTCATTGTGGCATAGCCTACGCTTACGCCGTCGGCGCTCTCGCTGTTCGTCGAGTCCATGCCGGATGATGAATAGTTTCCGCTCTCCTGCTCGCTTCTGATTTCGAGCAGGTGAGCGATATATAAACTATGCCCGCGCTTGTAAAGACAGTCCCACCGCCCTTGATCGAAGTTGCAAAGCGTGTCTTCAATCAAGGCTTTAATCGTCGCGTCGTCCGTGCTGTCAAACTCGGAGAATCGCGCTTTGAATTCGGATGCGGTGAGGTCTGCCATTTGTTAAGCCTCGTCGCCTTCTTCTTTCGATTCGAGCTCTTCAAGCTCTTTCGTCAGCGTGTCAACTGACTTAACGTGCCAGCGTTTAATGCCCGCCTCTTTTGCCTTGGCGCGCAGTTCGGTTTCATCTTCGTCGGTGGCGCTTTCTGTTGCAACATTTTCCGATGTCTCAACAGTTGCGGACTTTTCGGAAACGTCGCGAACCTTCAGGGTCAGCATGTCGGCTGCAACGTAGCGGTCGATCGCTTCCTTGCACAGCTCGTACTGCTTTTCAGTCAGGTCATACGCTAATCCGGGAATAGTCGTCAGCTTGTTTTTTTTTGTTTCCCAGCGATCCGCCAGCCGCCTGAAGCATAAAGCCAAGCGGCTTAGCGGGGTTAGTGGTCACATTTTTGATTGTGTATTTTTTTGCCATGATAACTCCTCCTGTATCAGGTTGTTGGTTAAATGCCTTCCCAAATGGCGAGGGAAAGCGGGTAATAAACGTTCAGTCCGCCGGTTTCGGCTTCGCATGCGATTTCCCAAGCCAAACCGCGACGTTCCGGCGGCAGGTGTTTCTGCTCCATCGGAATCTCAAAAACGAGGTTGTCGGGATCGGGGTTGTAGATAACCATCACGTCAACGCCGCCAGTACCGGCACCATCAAGTTTGTTGATCGGCATAACTTCCTTGATGTACTGGTTGTTTTCAAGGAAATACTTGAGAATGGTTTTGTCGCTTGTGGTTGAGCGCGGCGTGGATGCAATGTACTGGTACTGAGCTACCGGAAGAAGCATGCGCGTCGGCTGTTCTTTCATTTTGGTATCAGAAACCATTGTCGCAACAGCGTTGTTCATATCGAAGAGGATTTCTTCGGCGGTTGCATTGCCGACCCAAGTTGTACCGGTCGCGGCTTTGGTGGCGACGGTAGTGGTCGGAATGCCGCCAACGCTGAACAGGCCAAACAGTCCATTTTCGGAATCGCCTTCCCATGCGATACGGTCAAAGAGCTCTTCATTAGCGCGCATTGCGGCGGACGCTTTGCGAGCGTCAAGGCTCTTCCCGGTAATCTGGGATTCGCGAATCTCTTTGGTGGTATAACCAAAGGCGTCACCGGTCTGTTTGACGGGGACTGTGTACTCTTTGCCGGTCAAGTCAACGCGCGGCAGGTCAGTGCCATAGCCGTTGATGATTTTGGCAACACCCTTGCGGTCATAAGAGCGCACGGTGATGGAAGTAGAGCCCTCAGGGGCTTCATGACTGATCGGAAACACATTGCGGAACTGGAGGTCGGCATATTTCTTGTCGTAGCTTTTGGCCTTGATGTGCTCAAGCTCGCGTTCGAAGAAAATGCCGGTGTCAGCATCCATAACGCCCTGCCGAACGCCCTGCATGTCAATTGCATCTTTTACAAATTTATTCATTTTCTACCCTTTACTTTTTGCGGATTTTGACGGTATCGCCAGCAACGCCGGTCTGTTCGAATTCCCATTCGGCGGTCAGGTCGATGGTTTCGTCGGTGACTGCGGTTGCGCGAACTGCGCCGAGCTGAGTTCCACCGGTGCCGGAAGCGTAGCGAACATAAACGCCGTCGCCGGGGGCGCATGCGTCTTCGGTTTCGACATAAATGTTGCCGGTGCGCATCACATTAACGCTGTCTTCGGCTTCGATTGCCACTTCAGTAGCACCGCGCGCAAGCTCGATGTTCTGATGAGCAATAACCGGGCCGAGGATTGTATCGTCAGATGCGGAGGGGAGGACTACCTGATCGTCGCCGGTTCCGCGTGCAACGAAAATGCCGAAAATGCCATCGGTGGTATCTTCCCAAACCTTGGAATCAACTTCCATCGGCCGGATGTCGGCAATCATGCCCGCGAAGGCGATGCCCATATCAGTGGTGTATGTGGTCTGCTGGCTCATTATTTATTCCCCATTTTGTAGGCGGCTTCGGTTTCCTTTTTAAACGCGTCGTATGCCTTGGTTCCCTCGTCTTCGTCGCAACCGTCTTTGATTTTGAGCTTGTCGGACCCGTCGCCCGCTTTGTCAGCGGCGATAAGCGCGGCATCAAACAGCGCGCGGCAATACGGTTTTTTTGTAGTCGTCAGACTTGCCGGTCAGGTCAAGGCCGTCATTGATTGCAAGCGCGACACCTTCGACAATCTCGTCGTTGCTTTTGCCGTCGCACACAAAATCTTTTGCGAGTCGTGCGGCGTCGGAAACAAGCTTGGTTCGCTCATTTACCATTGCGTCAAGCGCCTCGCCTGTCACGATCTTGGATTCTGCATCGGTGACGCTCTTTTTCAGAGTGTCAATTTCTGCCTGCATGGTTGCCTCTTTGGCGGTGGCGGCATCTTTTACCGTCTTCGTTTCTGCTTTGGCATCATCCACTTCGGTCTTGAGCTTGCCGATAGCCTGCTCAGCCTGATCGGTAACTTCGATCTCGATGCCGTCAAACATGATTTTTTTCATGTTATCTCCTTTGGTTTGTTCGTCACTGAGCCGACACCCACGCCCTCCGCGTGCTTTATCGACAATAGCAATATGGTTGCCTCTGATGTTGCGCTGAATGGCGTCGTAAACTTCGCCCGCCTCAGTTGCTCCCCGTATAAATTCAAAGTCTGCGGTGTAGCCGTTGGAAACTTCGCACTTCCCGGCATTGATTTTTTCAATCATCTCCGCGTCGGTGATAAGCAGGTCGGCGGTTACAAATTCGCCATTGCGGCCGATTTCCGATGCAGCAAACCCGCGTTGATAACGCTTGATGTTATCGATGTTGACCATTTCCGGCGGGTGTCCGTCTGTAACCGGCTTAAGGCTAAAGCTTGTCATTGCGTCGCCGTTAAACACCTCATCGGATGGGCGATAAACCTTAACCGGCGTATTAGCTTCGCGGTCGGTCATGCCGATATCCCCGGCTAAATAGTCATAGATGCCGGTGCGCGCAAGATTCGCCGGAACAGAAAGATATCCCTCCGGCGTTGTCTTGCGTTTAGACTGGTTAATTTCGATTCGATCAAATACGAGCATTAAAAAACCCTGCTTGTTTAAATGCAGGGTTTCAGGGCGGAAAGCGCGCGTGCAAGTTAAAAAATAAGTTCGTCGCCTATTGGAAACACGGGAGCGGCAACACATCGGCAATTTATCGGTAATCCCGGCGCGCCGTCTTGCGGAGCTGTCGGAACGGCTTTCCGTCCGGCGCAATAGGCGGATTGCTCGACGGCTCCCAAAGATAAAAACTTTCCTTCCCGGGCCCAATGATCCCGCGACTTTTTCACGTCTGGGTACTTGCCGGACGGATTTCCGCGCACGCGCTCATCTTTTGCCGTGCGCCACTGATAGCCGATAGACCCAGCCGCTTTTGATCGCTCTTTTGTTACTGCGCCATGAATCTTATTGCTTTGGTCGCGCGCAATCAGCTTGGCGCGCTTTTTTGTCACGCTAGAAATGCGCTGGATCTCTTTGATTACGCCACCCTTGCCGATAAACTTGCCGGTCGTGTAGTTTTCAAGTACGGCTCGCTTTATTTTATCAAGGTATTCCTGCGACATTCTTGTAATGAGCATAGCATTTTCAGCAGTTGCCGCCTCAAGTGCCGTTTCCAGCCCTTGGCTTGCAATGATTCGCGCGTTTGTCGGCAAGATAAAACCGGCTGAACGCAAAGCTGATTCGGCGCGCACTGTTGACGTGGCGCTTATCTTGTTGACCATTTCGGCGCTCTTTACGGCATTACCCTTTTCGTCAAAGCGGATGGCGTCTTGAATCTCGCTAAACTGCTCTGTTAAATCAGCTATCACGCCGTCAGCAACATAGTCGAGCGTCGGCCTATTCTGCTTTAGCATTGGCAGGATTTTGCTTTTCACCATGCCGTTGATTTGGGCGATGACAGCAAGAAGCGCCTTGCGATACTCAACCTCCGCCGCTTTGTTTGGTCTTGCGGCTGGCGTTCGTCTGAATTTCTGTGGCTTTTTAGGCATCAATCCACCCAACCATTTTATCAATTATTCGAGTTTTGATTTTTGCCGCTTCCGGCTTGCTCCAATCCGGCACAAGATCAACAACCTCTTCCAAATCCTGCGCGATGTCAAACATTTCGCATGTTGCGCGGTCTATGTTGGTTGAGACGCTTATGGCTAGGTTGGGCGCGCGCATTACTATTCGCTCTCCCACACCTTATTTCCAACGCGGCTTATGTAAAATCTTCGCCCGCTCTTGCTTACCTGCCAATTTTTAACCTCTTCGCCTTTGTCGTCGATATCTCCGTCTCCGTCCGGCGTATCATCCGGCGAATCGTCGTCAAGCTCGCCGTCAAAGTCGTCGTCAAGTTCGGCGGCTTCGATGTTTTCAAGGTCAAGATTTTTAACCAGCCCCATTTCAACGGCATCTTTCATGAGCGTAAACTCATCAACGCCGATATTCATGAGCATTTGCAGGTTTTGGAGCTGTTTAGAGTGCAGGTCCGCTTCTTCCTGCTGCGTCATCTGCCAAAGGCTGTTAAATTCGTACTCAAGGCCATCGGGGTAGTTTCCAAGCGCGGACCTCACAAGCACCTGGTCGAGCTGGTAGAGTTTTGGCGCAAGGTCGTTCTGCTGGCGAGACTTAATCATGTCGTAATAATTGCGCGTATCAGATTCGCCAGTTGCATTTAGCCCGCCGGGAGAAGAGCCAAGAAGGCGCGTAGTTGGAATGTCCGTCGCGCTGGCAAGAACGTCAATAAATACGCGGTAGATGTCTGGAAGACCCGAAAACGGAAATGCGTTGCGCGTGTATGTGTCTTCTGAGTCGACAATCGCCATATTCAAAAGCGATTTGCACATGTCCATCGTCATAAAGCGGTCTTTTGCCTTTTCGTCTCCGCCCTTTTGTGCAAGCAGTTCGGCAAGACCTTTCACGCCGACAACATCAATATTCGCCTGATGAACTCCTTCGATAATTGACGAGGCAAGCGTTTCGCTGTTGGTGATTGCCTTGTACCACGATTGCACGTCAGAGTCGCCCCATCCTTTAAGCTGGCGCTCAATTCGAATAGGCATCTTGCGCCCACGGAAGAAAATAATGCGGGAACGGTGGATTAGCGTTGACTTCGTGTCGTTTGCTACGCGGTAAAATTCTGCGGTTCCGTAGTGCTCAGAAAGCGGGTTATAGTCGACCGTGCCTTGTGCCTCAATAAGCTCCCAACGGTCTACAGGAGAAAGCCTGTTGAGCTGTCCGCGCTTAATTTTCTCGACGTCAAGCTCTTCTGACATGTCGCCGTGTCCGTCAATGTGCATAACGATAGCGCCGCCGCCGTAAAGCGATGACCACTTCAGCGCCGTTCGAAAATCACCAGCGACGTCAACCTTGCGCTCCTCTTCTTCAATCAGCTTGATTTGGTCGGGCGTAATGTCATCGCCGGAAAAAGTTCGCCATTCGCGCGTCATATCCCACGGCTTGATATCAATCGCCTTGCTAATCCAGTAGCATCGATAAAAATCCTCAAGCTCTGCGCGGTCAAGCGTGCCGTCGTATCCAAGCCGAGTATATGGATCTTTTGCTTTTCGCGTGCCGAGTCCTGAAATAACGTTTGTAAGCCCGTCCGTTGAATAAATATCGGATGTTGCGCGCGGTTGATTGTTCGAAGTTGTGTCTTCCATGCGCGAGAGTAGCGGCAAAAGGAAGGCGCTTTGTCAATCACGAAGCCGCAAAAGCCCATAAAAGCAACGCCGAGAATGCGCCGACAAAAACAAACGCAATCACGGCGGCGAAAGCGATAATCTTAAGCCGCGTGATTGCGTGTTGGTGTGCTGAGGTGGTTAGTCTTGCCATCTTCCAACTGTGCGCAAGATCGCCTCGCATTTTTGGGCGGGTGTTGCTGTATGCTTAAGGCTGTCAACAAGCGGGCGTTGCGTGGCTCGCTCAATGATATCGCAAAGGCCTCGGTCGTATTTGATCAGCCGCCCAATCGTAAGCCCGTTTAGCACGCGCTGAATGGCGTTGTGGTCGATA
>FUIF01016184.1_pt1 | contig 13808 bp, 16 predicted proteins | sample 1003461 | NCBI WGS metagenome assembly FUIF01 (sample SAMEA80401918, study PRJEB19352) | marine metagenome | reverse complement strand
CTTGCGGCTGGAGCTCGTCTACCTTGCGGGCGGCCTCCTCGTGCCTCCGTCCGCCCGCCAGGAGGGGGGGCTCGTTCTCGCTCCCCTTCGAGGCGTGCAAGATCCTCCGCCAGGGTCCGGACGACGAGAAGTACCCGTACAACTGCGAAGTGGGCGACACCGTGCTCGCGCTCTACGGGGAACTACCGGAGTGGGAGTGGCGCGGGCACACCTATCGGCTCATGACGGGCGGCCAGGTGGGCGGGTCGTTCGAGGACCCGTCGGTGCTCGGGGAGATCAGCCAGTGAGACGCGCGAATCCGAAGAAGGATCCGCGCGCACGGCGGGCCCGCCGCTCCCGAGCCGTCAAGGAGAACGAGCGCTGCACCATCCACGCAGTGCACGGCCGCAACGAACAGCGGACGCGCCTGTATTGGCGCTCGCCACACCAGCACTACGACAGCGCGACCAAGCCCCTGCCCCGGCAGGCGTGGAAGATCTCATGAATCGTCGCGCGTTCCTCACAGGCGCCCTTGGTGCACCGGTCGTCGCCGTTGCGGCGGTCATGCAGCAGAGCGAAGCTCCGGTCCGGGGAGACTGCGAGACCTCCCCGGACCAACCCGAGTGCTGGGTGGGCTTCATGGAGACCGACGGCAACGAGTACGCGTCGGGCGGAGACGGCAACTGGACCGTCCAGCGACTGACGTATGTCCAGAACGACGTGCTGGTGCGCACCGCCGCGGAGAACCCGCCGCCCGACAGCTGGTGGGACGAGCACGCCCCCGGCTTCTTGGAGTGGAGAGCATCACGGTGAACGCGGTAGTGGGGTGGAGCAGCTTGGTAGCTCGCCTGGCTCATAACCAGGAGGTCGCTGGTTCGAGTCCCGCCCCCGCCACCATCATCGAGGCCCTTATCGCTTCGCTGCGTGCCCACGAGCTGCGTGAGGGTGCGTGGCGGTGCATCGCTCGGAATCGCAGGACCCTGGCGCGCACACTGCGCAAACTCGCCGCGCTGCACTCCATGGCTTCTTGGAACCTGAGGCCGGCATGAGCGAGCAGAGCGAACACGGGCGCGAACGGTTCGTGTCCAGGCCCGCACCGACTGGACCTTGCATCCTTGTCGCGGGCCGAATCAACGGGGGGCACTGATGGCGCAACGCTGCCCCATGTGCGGTTCCGAGGTGGAGGGCGCGCTGTCCACCTCCAAGGTGTTGCGGGCTCTTGGCGAAGCCTGGCTGCGCATCCCGGGCGCCGAGAACGTGAGGCCGGAGGCGCTCGATAGCTTCCGCATGGTCATTCACCGGACGATCTCCCGGTGTACCAGCTCGGCGTTCTCTCGGGGGCATCGCCTCACAACACGGCCTGTCAGGGGCGCGGTGCGCTACAAGGGCATCCCGCTCTGTGTGAGCAGCGACCTGGTCGCGCCGGGGTCGGCAGCAGCCGTGCAGTGCTACACGGGGCTGAAGCCGGTCATGTGGGGCGCGTCCGCGGCGGAGGGCCAGACGTGTGGCCGATGAGCGCGACGCGCCTGAAGAGCAGACGGGGAAGCGAGACGCCGAGGGTAGGTGGGTTGGCCCCCAGCCGACCTCATTCAGGCCCGGCCAGAGCGGCAACCCCGGCGGCCTTCCGAAGGGCTACGTCAAGTTCAACAAGCGACTGTCGAACTACCTCGGAACCGATGAGGGTTGGGAGCGAGCGAAAGAGAAGGTGGACAGGCTTCTCGACGGCGACCTCGATAACGAGCTCGCGCTGCGCTTCCTGCAGTTCATCGCCGGGAACGACTCTGCGATCGACCGCAACAAGGCGGACGGCGAGGGCCGCATCCCGCCCACGGTGAAGGTCGTGATCGAGAACCAAGACACTCACGAAGAGGAAGACGAGGAGAAGAAGCCATGACCCCGATCATCCAGCACTTCGACCCGACGACAGTGCCCGCCGCGGCGCAGCCCATGGCGACCGGCATTGCCGAGCTCGCCCAGCAGCTCAGCGAGGTCCTTCCCGAGGACCCAGAGACGACCATGGGCCTGCGCAAGATGCTCGAGGCCCGCGACTGCTTCGTGCGCGCCTACGCGGTGCGTGACCGCAAGCTGTTCGAGGAGCAGCAGCAGGCGGAAGTTCCGGCGTGAGCGGGCGCGCCAACGTGCTGAAGGCCCAAGACAAGAAGCGGGCCGAGGCAGGCGAGAAGAGGAGACCAGGAGAGATTGACGTGGCGACAGCAACTGCAGCGCTGATGTTGAAGGGCGAAGACGGCGAGTACGACATCAAGGACTCAGAGCTCAACGACGGAGAGCGGCTCAAGCGTTCGTTCTTCGAGCAGAAGGACGCCTTCGCCGACCTGGCCGTGTGCGTCATGCGCATGCACCCCGAGGACGCCGCGCTAGTGGCGAAGGACCGCCCAACTCCGAACTCGATCATCGCCTACAACGGCTGCCCGGTCATCATGGACTTCGGGCTCAAGAAGGGGACCGTGAGCATCCACAGCTGGCCGGAGCTGGCTGCAGCGATGCGCAACGGCGGCGTGTTCCAGTGACCGAGGTCACGGCCTTCTGCGCGGATGATCTGAGCTGGGAGCTTCTTGCCCAAGCGGACACGCCGCACATCGATAGCTTGTTCGCAGGGGGCACGGTGTTCACGAACTTCTGGGCTGGGCCCAAGTGCTCGAAGTCTCGTGCCGAGGCCATGACGATGCGCCTGCCGCGTCGGGATGAGAACCGCGTGGGTGACTTGCTAGGCCCGGCGTCCACCTACGACCTGCCCGTGGACACGCCGGCGCTGCTACCCAAGCTGGCGCTGGGCTCGGCAAGCTTCCACGGCAAGCACCACCTCTGCGGTGCCGGCGAGAACCTCCACCCGCTGCAGGTTGGCTGGGACTACATGACGGGCACGTTGCACAACCTCGGCCCGGCAGGCGGGAACTACTTCGCGTTCCCTGCGCTGGTGGACGGCGAGTCGGTGGCCGTGGAGGAGTACGCGACGCGTTGGGTGGCGGACGCGGCGATCGTCGGCGAGCTCCGCGGGGACAACCTGGTCTACGTGTCGTTCCACGCCCCCCACGCCCCGTACCACAACCCCCCTGAGGACTACGGCCTGCCACACGCGAAGACGAAGCTGAAGAAGGCGCTGCGCATGATCGAGGCCATGGACTTCGAGGTCGGCAGGGTCATGGCCGCCGACCCCCGGCGAGTGTTCGTGTTCTTCAGCGACAACGGGGCGTCCACGAAGATCGGCGGGGAGAAGGGGGAGCTGACCGAGCGCGGCATCAACGTGCCGTGTGCTGTGTACGGACCGACGCAGGGCGTCCAGGAACAGGACCGAGCGGATCTCTGCACGGTGCGCGACCTCTCGGCGACGATCGTCGAACTGACGGGTGGTTCGCTGCCTGACGGGCTGGACGCAGTGTCGCTGCAGCCGGCGCTGTTCGGGGACGCGTACGAGGGGAACACCTACGCGTACACCGAGGCGTGGTCGAAGGACATCTGGGACTTCGGGGTCGTTCCGCCGCTGGACGAGATGGCGTGGGCGATCCGCGACAGTCGTTGGAAGATCATCGCGCACCCTGCCGCGAGTGGAGTCGGTGACGAGTTCTACGACCTGCTGAACGACATGGACGAGGAGAACGATCTCCTGCTCGGTCAGTTGACGGGCGAGCAGCAAGCGGCGTACGACACGCTGAAGGCGAGCCGGCCGTGAGGTGGCCCTGGATGAGCCGCAGGCGGCATCACGAGGAGATGCGCGTGTGGGCCAAGGTGGCCGCCGAGGAGGTGCTGACGGCGCGCCGGGAGGAGCGCGAGGCGAGTGCCGCGATCTACGACGTGGCGCACGCTCTGCAGCGAGTTGCCAACCAGCTCGAGGCGCACGATCTTCCGAGGCTGGCGGCGGTTCAGGCCCCCCAAGATGCGGTGTCCGCGCTGCGCCAGCGAATGGCCGATGAGGCGGCGTTCCGCGAAGAGTACGGCCGCCTCCCGCGAGGGTTTGACGGGCTGTATCTGATGGGGGTCAGCGTCGAGCCCCTGCGCTACGAGAGGGCGGGGTGCGTGAGGCTGGTGCCCGAGAGCGTGAGCACGCAGGCAATCCGATGAGGGACTTCTACCCCCGAAGGGTGCGCGCCTGGCTCGATCGGCAGAACCAGCCGATGGACGGGCTGGACGAGGCCTTCCAGGTCCAGGCGACTGTCGCGAGCGGCGGGAAGCGAGAGCTCGCACGACTCGTGATCGGCCCCGAGGCCCTGGATGCGCTTGCGCGTGCCGTGGCTGTCGAATTGCGCAGGCCGAAGACCAGGGGGGCGTCGTGATCCCCAGCGCCCCCACCTTGGCGGCCCCCAGTCCGCCGTTCTTCACACTCAAGCCCGCTGGTATGTGATGCAGGTTGGCTGAACGTAGCTTCAAGTCGCCGAAGACGGGCGACCCGACGGTGCCGGCGGACATCGAGTTCTTGGGCGGGGGATCGTTCTCGGAAGCGATCCAGTTCTGGAACATCGACGACAACGATGCCCGCCTCTCCAACTTCAACTTCACGAACTGGGAGAGCGCGCAGGTCGGAACGTCAGACCCATTCTACATCGCAGTGTCGCTGACAAAGGGCGGCGTGCCGGTGCTTGTCGTGACGGATGTCACGGTCGAGGGGCCCGCGACAGACGGGAAGCTCCGGCCGACCTTCAGGCGGGAAGACACGCAGCTTCTCCAGGACGCGTTGTCTCCGACCAGTGCGCACTTCTGCTTCGGCACCTGGTGGGGGAAGAACGAGCTCGGTCTCTGGCAGGCGCTGGCCCACCTGAAGATCAACGTGCTCTACGCGACGGAGGAGACGAGTGTCCCGGTATGAGCTGGCGTACGAGCGACAGCGCTACGAGCTGTCGATCCTGGAGGCGAGTGCCGTCTCTGGGAGCTTTGCGCCATGGCTCGACAACGCGAAGGGCTACCTGAAGGTCCACTACGCCGAGGACGGGACACGCCTCGACGACGCCACCGCCGATCCGACCATCGTGCTCACGGTGAACTTCGCCAACCCGGTGGAGGTGTCGGGCGGCATGGAGTACACGCTCGGCGGAACGGCGGTGCAGGGGACGCACTACACAATCCCCACGCCCTCCGTCTCGCCGATCGCGGTGGCGGAGGGTCAGAACTTCGCGACGATCACGATCCAGCTCCTGGATGCGGGGGACTGGTTCAAGGAGCGCTCGATCATCGTGTCCCTGGCCGTGGGCTCGGCGGTGGTGCCGGGGCAGGAGAACACCGAGTTCCGCCTATACGTTCGGCCAGTGGACTCACCTCCGTCGGTGGAGTTCGACTCAGCATCAAGCTCCGGCGGGGCGGGCGTCCACAACATCGGCGTGACGTTGACGCCCGCGAGTGGAGAGCAAACGTCGCTCTACTACGCACTGTCGGGGACGGCCACAGAGGGCGACGACTACACCGTCCCGACCTCGGGGACTGTGACGATCCCCGCGGGGTCGACGACGGTCAACGTCCTCGTGACGGTGCTGGGGGCGGCGTCGCCGGGCGAGACGATCATCCTGACCCTCCAGCACGAGGCGGACGACCAGTCAGACGAGAACCTCTGGACGACGACGCACGAGTGGGAACTCGAGACAGCCGACCCGCTCTACCCTGCGGAGCCGTCGAACCACTTCTCGCTTGGTGGAGCGTTCGTGTCTGGCACGCCGCAGGATGTCGTGGACGCCCTGAAGGGGGTCGACATCATCGCGCAGGGGGCGACTTCGCCTAAGCAGGCGCCTGACGGGCACGAGTTGCAGGGGATCGTGCTGTCTCAGTGGGCGGCCAACAACTGGTACATCCGCGAGAGCCTGGAGAACGCGTCCTTCTGCTCCGGCCCGAACGCACTGCAGCCGCTGACGAAGTACACGCGCTCGTCGGTGTACGTGGAGACCTTCCTGCCCCCGGACGACTTCCGGGACTGGGAGTTTGTGCGCCTGACTCTCCGGGTGCGCACGCTCGACCTGAACCACGCGGTGATGTTCCGGCGCAACCACACAGGGCAGGACTGGCAGGGAAACACGGTGCCGACGGTGTCGACGCCGACAGGAACGTGGGGGGTGTGGAGACTTGACTCGCCGAATCCGATCTACGCGGACATCCCGACCGGTTGGGGCGTCCATTACGGGGTGGCGGTGGAGGTGGTTGGTTCGCAGATTCTCACGCGCCTTTGGTTCACGCATGAGGCGACGACGGATCAGGAGTACACGAACGCGAAAGGCGACACGGTCGTTGAGGTCATCGGGTCGGACCTGATGAACGCACTGAACCGTTTCACGTACTTCAACACGCTGGACGGTTCAGAAGCGATCGTGGGGGGCGTTGCGAACGCTCGAGGAAAGGGCCTGCTCGCGTATTGGCCCATGTTGGAGAGGAGCGCGAGCTCGCTGACCGGGCAGCCGGGTCTGTTCTGGGAGAAGCGTGGCAACTGGTGGGAGCCCAGGGGCAACGCGACGATCCCGGCGAGCGGTGGGACGACGGTGCACACGCTGACGGTGACCTGATGGTCCAGCGGTACGAGCTCGTCATCCTGGACGACGGCCCGCCTGGCTCGGGTCCGACCGACCCGACGGTCGAGTTCCGCTCGAACCTGACCACGGTTGGGGAGGCGGTCTCCACGGTGGGGCCGCCGTACGCCGTCTCGATCCTCGTGACGCTCTCGGAGGCCAGCACCGAGACGATCATCGTGCCGCTGGAGTTCACGGGCACCGCAACGCGGGGTATCGACTACCTGCGCACCTCGGACCCGAACGACCCGAACGGCTCGCCGGTGGACCTGTCCTCGCGCCTCTCCATCGCTCCGGGGCAGACCACGGCGGAGATCTACATCTGGGTCGCTCCGGATGCGGACGTGGAGAACGACGAGGACATCGTCCTCACCATCGGGGAGACGAACACTGCCGGCGACACGCTGACTGGCGCCGAACTCGGAACGCGTCTGACGCACACGCTCACGATCGCAGACGACGATTCGGGGGGAAACCCGGTCGTGTTCTTCGCGGTGGACGTGGCGAGCATCCAGGAGACCGACACCAACCAGACCTACAACTTCGACATCGCGCTGTCCTCGCCCGCTCCCTCTGGCGGGGTGACGTTCGATGTAGTGGACACGGGGGCCGGCACAGCGACTCTCGGCGTCGACTACTCGGGCCTGCCGCTGACCACGGTGTCGATCGCCGAGGGCGAGACATCAACGCAGCAGTCCATCACGGTGATCGGGAACGACACCGACAACGGCGACCAGACGCTGGTCATGGGGTTCGCCAACCCCTCGGGCAACCTGACGCTTCCCGGGGTGGGAGAGGGCGACACCCACACCCTCACCATCCTCGAGGACGACCTCGCGCTGAACGACACCGGGACGGTGTACTTCATCCCGGGCCAGCCGACGGAGCTGTCGGAGGGCCAGTCGAACAACTACCGGATCATCTACGACGCCGCTGGGTCGGGGGATCACACCGAGTTCGACGTGCTCTTCAGCCACGCCGGGTGACGGATGGGCCGTCGGGGAACGCGGCGCAGCACGGCCGGACTGGCGACTACGTCGTCCAGACGGTGTCCCCGATCACGTTCAAGGCGAACGAGTTCATCAAGAACGTGGTGGTGAACATCCCGCAGGATGCGACCGTCGACCCCGATGCGGACTTCCGGCTGACGATCACGGGCCTGCAGAACAACCCTGCTGGGATCACGCTTGGGGCGCCGCTCGACGTGACGGTGACGGTCTTGGACGACGATCAGGACCCCTCCGGGGGCTTGGACGGAGACCTGACGGACTACGAGGGGAACCGCCTGATCCCCGAGCGGCGCCCGTTCGACGCGGATGACCCGCACATGATCTGCCGCGGGAAGATCTCGGATGGGTTCCTGGGCGGGCTGGCGAGCTCTGAGAGCGTCGAGGTGACGGCCACAGGGGCAGCGCTAGGACTCACGCTCGGCACGGCTGCGGCGGTGAACGGGGCGGCCAAGCTGGCGTACGAGCTGGCAGAGACAGCGTGGATGTTCCCTGCACGGCCCTTCTGGGACGGAGAACCAGTACGCCAACAGCGCTGCAGTTCCGATCGGGCGGGAGCTGACGGAAGTCCGAATCCGCTTCGAGGTGAGCTCGAACTACGACCCGCAGCGGCTAGTGGATCCGTACATCTACCAGGGCACAGCGGGATTCCTCGAGTTCTTCGAAGGGTCGCTAGGCGTGGAGTGGTCTCAGGCCGGGAACACGGTGGTGCGAGACATCATCGCGTACTCGGACTTCGGGGCGGCTGGGTCAACCCCTCGCTGTGCGAGTCACCCGAAGATCGAGATCGGCTGGGGTGCGGAGCGCTTGGACAACTTCCGCTGGGAGCGGCTGAACCTGCGCAACTCTAGCGGTGACCCGACCAGCTCGATCCTCCGCGTGGACTACGGGCTCACGGGCTTCAACACTCCGAGCGGGGGTTTGGCGCACGGGCGGCTGAAGTTCTACGACTGCCAGTGGACGGCGTTCAGCTACCCCTCGAGCACCACGCAGAGCCAGGGGCCTGTGCGTGTGATTCAGTCGGGGCCCGCCTGTTGGGACATCCGCCACCGGGCCGGCGGGATGCCATGGGCGCCTTTCTGGTCAGGGCAAGAGCGGTCGATGTACCTGCGGCGCGTCGTGGGCCCGGAGACGTATCCGGACCTCGACTACAACTGGCACCCGGACGTGCCGTCCACCGGGTTCCATGCGGGGGCGTTCGCGTCGAACATCTTCGTGAACCTGTGGGACGGCGAGCGGCTGCCGCCAATGCACCCGCTGGCGACGCTCAACAGCTCGACGGGGCTGTACGAGGGGCCCGCTTTCACGTCGTACGCAGGCTTCTACCAGTCCACGAACCGGCCGGAGTACACGTCCGACTCGGACATGAGCTCGGGCATCTTGGCGCTCTGGCGCTGCGAGGGCCGCGGGCAGGGAGTGTCGTCGCCGGGGAACGAAGGCACGGCCTTCTGGGTCTACGCCCACAACGGGATCACGTACTGCAAGGACATCGTCGTCCGCGGCCACTTCCAAAACGGAGCGAGTGGTGGGGCGATTGAGTTCCTGCAGGACTTCAGCGGGAACGACTCGTGGGCTGGCCCGCAGGGCCGGAACCGGCCGGAGTACGAGACGGACCGGACCTACGCGAGCAAGGCCTGGTACGTGGATGGGCTGACGATCGACGTGGCTGACAACCTCGGCCGCACGATGACGAAGGCGCACGGCGTCGAACTCATCAAGCTGATCAAGTTCGACTTCATCCTGTGGGCGGGGCGAACCGCACGCAACTCGCACTGCACGAAGACGCCATGCAGCCGGGAGACGGGTACACGGCGACGATCGACACATCGGACCTCGTCTATCCCGACGGGCACGCGCAGGAGGGGCAGCCCTATACCGGCGCCCTGTCGGCGTATCCGGGATGGTACGGCGGTTCGACCAAGATGACGGACGGGTACCACCTCAACTGGTATACGGACGACGCGGACAACCGCGTCACGCTGACCGATGAGGACATCGACAACCTGGCGAACGTCGGCCCCGTCGGCTACTCGCAGACGAACGGGATCATTGCCCAGCAGTACGACAACCGGCTCACGGCGTCGGGAGACGGGCTGGGGACCGTGGATCCCACAGCCGGCACGCCGACGTGGTCTCCATCGGGGTACACGGGGAACACCGTTCCAGAGCTGCCCAACGTCGACCTCGAGGCGTCCGCGCCGCTGTGGACGACGGAGGACGATGTCAAGGACGCGCCGGGCACCCTGATCTCGATTCAGGTGAACTTCGGCGAGCCATCGCAGTCGGTGATCCGGCTGTACTACACGTTCACGATTCCGGGGGGGCTGGGGATCACGGGCGAGGTGGTCGACCAGGTGGACTGGCCGAACCCACTGACCTGGAGTGCCGCGCCGGGCCCCTTCGTCGATGTGCAGCCCGTTGGGGGCCGGAGCGGTGGGACGGGCACCTTTCCTGGAACACAAGCGGACTCGCCGCAGTCCGGCCCCCAATTCCCCTTCGTCGAGGGCTTCTTCTCGGGCTCGTACGACAAGTACTTCTTCCGCGTTGTGGCTGCTGCAGGGCCCGCGTACACGACGGGAACGAAGGTCGTCACGTTCGAGCTGTCCAACGGCGCCGACCAGCCGGAGATCGAGTACCCGACAGGCTCGGGCACGTTCGTGGACACCGGCCACGCCGGGCCTCAGTCGGTCACGACAAACATCATCCCGGCCGTGGACTACGCCGAGGCGTACGCGATCGTCCCCAGCATCTCGGTGTCGCTGTCGAACCCGCCGCCGAACGATCTCGTGCAGTTCCAGGTGGTACGAGATCCGGTGGCTAACGCCGACGCCGACGAGGTGCAGTCGGTCCTGCCGTTCATCGATTCGCAGGTGGGGGCCGGAACCGTAACCGCGCCTTCTGCCATCGGCTTCCCGCCCAACGACAACATCCGGGCGGTCACTCTGGTCATCAATTCCTCCTCCGGCTGGGTGGTCGGAGACTCCTTCACCCTGACGTTCGACTACGCGACCGCAACGGCCCTTCAGGCGCCGACCGGCGGAGGCAAGTTCACGAGCGTAACCATCACCTTCGACGCATAGCCATGGTCGGACTCAGCGACGTAGTAGCCCAGGACATCGCGGACCACTTCACCGGAAAGACGGCGTGGGCCTTTCCCACGGGGCTCGACATCGGGCTCTCAACTACCACGCCGACCGACGCCGGGGCTTTCACCGAGCCCTCAGGGAACGGCTACGCCCGGGTGTCGACGGTCCCGGCGGACTGGAACGCTGCGACGACGAACGGGACGAGCACGAACGCCAACTCCGTCGGGACGTTCACAGCCTCTGGGGGCAACTGGGGAACGATCACACACGTTCTGTTCTTCCTCACGCCAGGGAACATCTTCCTCGGGTTCTCGGATCTGACGCCCAACCTCGTCGTGAATGACGGGAACACGGTCGACTTCCCCGCGGGGAACTTGACGTTGAACATGAACAACAACGACCCGCTTGGCTGGTCGGACCTTGTTGCTCAGCGGATCGCGGACCACGCCACGGGCAAGACTCAGTGGGCACTGCCCACGAACCTGTTCATCGGACTTTCGACCACGGCCCCTACGGTGGGAGACGGCACGGGGATCACGGAGCCGTCTGGCAACGGATACGCGCGCATCTCTACGGCGCCAGCTGATTGGGACGCGGCCAGCGGAACCGGTGTCACTCAGAACGCAAACCTGATCGGCACTTGGACCGCGTCGGGCGGCAACTGGGGAACCATCATCCACGGTCCGATCTACGACGCGCTTACGGCGGGCAACTACCTCGGATCCGGGACCATTCCATCGACCACGATCAACGACGGCAACACGGCGAAGATCGATGTGGGCGACTACACGCTGAACATGAACAACAACTGACGTGGCTCTCGACCGACTCATCAACGTCACGTTCACGGCGAGCGGCGACGGCTCCGGGAATCAGACGATCAGTCTGCCGACCGGGGTGGGCACGCCCGTGGGCGCGTTCGTTGAGGGGGCGGCGGTCACGGGAGTCGGGGTAGGGAACGCCGCAACTCACGGGAGAATCTCGGCCGCGGTGACGGACGGGACGCGAACCCGCTGCAACACGGGATACAGCGAAGAGCACGCGATTCACCCGCCAAACCACCAGGCACAGCGCTTCTCGAACAACACCGACATCATCCACATCCGCGACATGGCGGGCGGAGTGACGGACTACGCCCGCCTAGCCGGGACACCGTTCGACACGGACGAGGTGAACATCGTCTGGAACGGCGGCTCCGACCCCTCCTCGGCCTGGCGGTGCGTGCTCACCGTCGTCGTTGGGGACCATGCCTCCGCTGAAGCGAACAACCACACCAGCGCCACGTCTACGGGCAGCGAAGCTCTCGACGGCTACATCGACATGGTCGAGCAGCCGGAGCTGCTCGTCGTCATCAGCGCGCAGACCGAGACATATCCGGCGTCGGGGTCGGATGCGGACGACTGGGCCTGGTCGGCGGGGTGGTGTCGTGACACTGGAAGCTCGCTGGAACAGGCATGCCGCGGCTTCAACTACGAGCACGATCGGTCGGCGGGGCCGAGGACAGGCAGCTACACGTCGGCTATTGCCACTCCGAGAGTGACCGGGGGATGCACGCCGACCGGCAGCGATCTCGGGCGGCTCGAGGTCACCACGATGGACACCAACGCCGGCAGGGGCCGGCATGGTGTGACACTGCGGGATGTGACGGGGACGGCGGTGGAGTACGCCTATCTCGCGGTCTCTTGGCAGGGCTGGAGTGACCTCAAGGTCGATGTCTGGCAGATCGATCTGACGACGACGGGAAACAAGTCGTACTCGAACGCGGGGTTCCGGCCGGACTTTCTGAAGGCCGTGCAGTCGAACATGAACTCGGCTGACGAGAACTCCTCGACCAACATCAACCGAGGCGCGTCGTGCGGTCTGGGCGGAGTGGATGACGCCGAGGCCGATCACGCCTGCAACACGTTCACGCAGCGCAACACGGCCACCCCGTCGAACGCGGGAACCGTCTTCGACACGCGGCTGTTCAACGTCCTGTCGAGCTCGGGCGGCGTCGCATGGCAGGCGGACTTCGTCTCGTTCGACTCCGATGGTTTCACGATGGACGTGACCGACGAGGTGTCGGCCACGAAGTCCATCCCGATGCTTCTGTCGGGGCCTCACCTTCCGCTGGTCCCCACGATGCGCGCGGAGGCAGTGTTCTCCGCCGAGGGCGTCTTGGGGATGTCCGCCGACCTGGATGGGGAGGCGCGCTTCACAGCAGCCGGGGTGCTGGGGTTCAACCTAGCCGTCACGTTGCGCGGGGAGGCGTTGTTCAGCGGCGGCCCGGGTGAACTGGGGATATCCGCGGATCTCGATGGAGAGGCGCGCTTCTCGGCAGTCGGGGTCCTTGGCCACTGCATGTCCAGCACACTGCGGGGCGAAGCACTCTTCTCAGCGACGGGCGCGCTTGGTGGAGAGCTCGATCTGACAGCGTCGCTTGCGGCCGAGGCCCTCTTCTCCGCGGTTGGTTCGATGACGGTGCCCCCGGCGCAGGTGTTGCCGCGGGCGCTCGAGGTCACTGCGCCACGGGCTACCGCGCTCGATGTCCACGCTCCACGCGTGAAGGAATGGGAGGTCGTCGGTGTCTGATGGTCGAGTGAAACAGGGGCAGACCGCCCGTGTGCGGGCATTGGTGCCGAACTACGGCGGGCTTCCTCTGACGAAAGCGGACATCAAGCGTATCGAGCTGAAGCTGTTCGATGTGACTGGTGTCGGAGGAGTCTCGGCGCGACTCGTGTTCGAGGGGTTCCGGCAGATCGACACGACGGTGTTCGACACCCTGCAGCTCCCTGCTGACTGGGACGAGAACACGGACGGGTTCAACTTTGAGGACTTCGTCTCGGGGCAGCTGCTGAGTCGTGGAGGAGCGAAGTACAAGGCCGAGTACTTCTTCTACATCGAGCGCGTGACGCCGGATGACACGGAGACGTACATCCCGCTCGAGGCCCGAATCATCACGGAATCCATGGAGGGCCTATAGGTGGTCGCGATCGCCGAGGAGCTGGAGTTCCGCGCTAGGGGCTCTGTCGGTCGGCCCTTTGCCGAGTGGGACAGGCACGAGGAGATCCTCCTCGACGGTTCCGCTGGCACGGGGAAGACGCTCGGCATCGCGCACTTCATCAACTGGTTCTGGTACGCGTTCCCGGGCTGCCGGATCATCATCATCCGCAAGACGATGAAGTCGCTTCGCGACTCCGTCCAGCAGAAGCTCGAGGACGAGGTCTGGGGTCGCGACCACTTCTGTCTGCAACGTGGGG
>FUIF01022901.1_pt1 | contig 13841 bp, 20 predicted proteins | sample 1003461 | NCBI WGS metagenome assembly FUIF01 (sample SAMEA80401918, study PRJEB19352) | marine metagenome | reverse complement strand
ATTACCGTCAATCAGCAGGTTTTCCTTAGAGGATATGTTAGTACCGTTGTAGATATACACATCTGCCGTGGGACTAGGCTTGTCTACAAACAGCGTAATACTGTTGGTTGAGTTATGCAGGTTGGCAATAAACGCCATATTCCAGTGAGCTACGTAACCAGCAGGGATTTCTACGATTGTCTGCGTAGAAGTGTCTGTTAGGTTCTTGTTTTTGGTGTACAGCATTAGGAATACGTCCACATGACGGGCGTTGTGTCCCTGCTATCGACGTGAACAAAGGATCTAGCCACGCCAATACCACCAAAATTAAGCTTTAGTGCTTCATGTACGATATTCATGCGCTCAACACCGTTGGTTACGCGAATATCACAGGCGATACCTTGCGAATGCGTCCCTGGCTTTTCCTTACTCGCCTCGTTGGGGTGGGTAGAATCCCTGTACCCCGAGGTAATTACAAACGGAAAGCCGCAGGCTTCGCGTAACTGGTCTAATTTCTCCAGAAACGCGTCATCCATTTCGTTTTTGTTGGTATGCGTGCAGTTGAACTCTTCTCTTTTAAAGTATTTCACCGTTGTCCCCGTTAATCACCGTAGGTTGGATAGTGTTGGGATCGAATTCGCTGGAGTCCACGCCAACATCCTTAACCTCAGCGGCACCCACACCCGTAATGTTGATCTGAATAGCAGATTTCCCGCCATTTTGCACGACATCTTTTTCAAATGCCGCTACAGGCAGGATTCTATCCATGACTAACTTCCATGCCGCCGCCTGATTCTTGTGGTCATGGTCTAATGCCGCATCAAAGATAGTATCAAGTACACGCTTAGACTTAGGAGAAGCCAGCATACGCGATTTATACTCATTGATTATCGTAGCATCACCCTTTGGTCGACCGGGCTTGCCCCTACCACCGGGAGAGTTAGCCGCCAAATCCTTCTTGGATGGCCTGCCAGACTCCTGCTTTCTCTTCTTGATCTCAGCTTTGCGCTGTTTAACGTACTCTGATGCCATAAATTTTAAGTTGGGTATTTAACCAACCCACCCTCCCTATCCTATATATGAACTATTGGCGAAACAACCCCTTTATACCTTATAACTTAACGGAATAAAAACCTCTCCATTATTCCTTTGGTAATCAAGAAGTTAATGTAACCGCAAAAATCAGGGATAACTGCCCAGAATGCCCGTAATGCCCAAGTTTAGACCCCCCGTTGCACTTTCAAAATCCGCTTTTTTTGTATGTGGGTGGGAACTATATATACACGCTGAGTCGAGTTACCCCCCCCGGGGTGAATACTGACTGAGGTTTTGACGAATGACCCGGCAGATCCTACAGGTTGACCCGGATCACACTGGATGAGTGAGTGTGTGTACCGCTGTAGGTCCCAATAGCCCCATCAATCTAAAGTGATCTCTGAGTGATCGACCACATGACCGCATCAGTCACCTGAGTATTAAGTCCCAATGACAACATAGCAGTAATCCTTTGGGATAAATTCCAACACCGTTACCTAGTCCGCTTAGGATCCGCCAGCCACGTCAGCTCCGCAAGGGCCGCAAAAATAACGGTTTCCACGCGATAGAACCCTCGCGCGGACCCTCCGCGATTTTTCCGGACTACCCCCTTGCAGATCAGCCGCGTCCGTCGGAATCCTGCTCCCGTCGGAAACGGCAGAAATTCATACCAAAGGAGAAATACAATGTCATTAGAACTCAATCCAAATTCAGGTCTAGCCTTCCGTAACGAACGTGGTCTTGAGCGTTCAGATAAAGCTCCCCACTTCAAAGGTGAGATCCTCTTCGAGGGCAAGCGCATCGAGGTGGCGATCTGGGAACGCAAGACTAAGTCCGGCAAGACGATGCTCAGCATGAACGTGCAGGATTCAGTAGCCGCTGAGTTGGAGCGTATCGAGAAGCGACGCGAGTACCTTCACGAAGTAGCTAACGCAGGTAAGTAATCAATGGGGCTTCGGCCCCTTTCTTTTTATCTAATGGAGGATGTAACGATGTACATAACGATAGTGTTATTAGTTGTGTTTGCAGTAATCGGTGCGTTGTCAACGATGATGGCGCTACTTAACTTTATGTGGATGGTGGCGTTGATGTCTGCTGTCTTAACCGTTGGCTTGCTGTTTGGCATTGACGCATTAGCGGAGGTAATACAGTAATGAAGGCATACAGGACGTATCGAATTTACGATGCCGATGGCAAGACGTTAGCGATCATGGAGTTTTACTACGATGAAACCGACGCTGATATTCAACGCCTACTGTTTGGTCTGCATGATTTGTACGACACGATGACAGGCTATGAGCAAATAAACACAGGAGTGTGAAATGGATAACTTACGAAGCTTGGATCCCAAGTGGTACACCAAAGGGATGATCGGGGAGACTGTGTTAATGAACCTTGAGCATTACGTTTATGGCAAAGCTCAACCTAACTGGTCGGGCTTTACCATCTGGGCATTTGAGTTCGGACTTAATAAAAGCGAAGTTATTTCTATCATCAAAGAGGCAATGGTGACAGAAACTTTGGATAACTCTGCATAACTTTGATAAAGTTTAACTTGTCTAGTGGCAATAGATAATCTTCCTCGTTTGATTATTTTGCTTCGACCAATCGGTTGGCAACATCCCGATAGATACAATTGTTGCATTACCAAAAACCAAAAAGGAACTGTTATGAAATATGATCGAATCGTTGAACTCGTTGAGTCTGCTATGGCAGACGAGACTACATGGCGCAAGACATGGGAATCGCAGTCTTGCCTCCACCAAAACTGGGTGACTAAGCGCCCATACAATGGCACGAACCAGCTAATGACAATGATTGCCAGCTGGAAGTATGGCTACACCAAACCCTACTGGCTTACATGGAACCAAGTGCAACAGCTTGGCGGTAGTGTTAAGGGTCAGAAGGCAACGCCTGCAATCTTCTTTAGCAAAGCCAAGGACAAGAAAGATCCTGAAAAAGAGTTTGCTTTTGCAAAGGTATACAACCTATTCAACATTGACCAAACAGGTATCGAGTTACCTGAGATGCCAATACGAGAAAGCAGGCTCGACAATCCCAACGAGATTGCCGATGCACTACAAGTCAAAATGAGTAATGCAGAGCACCACAATCCATGTTATTCACCTTCGGCTGACCAGATTCGGATGCCTATGCCAGGGCAATTTGAGTCTGACGATGCTTACCAATCCACCTTTTACCACGAGTGCATTCACTCTACTGGTCACAGCAAACGACTAGATCGTGATCTAACTGGCGCATTTGGACATGAAGACTATGCCAAAGAAGAGTTAGTTGCAGAGTTGGGATCTATCTTTCTATGCGCTCAACTGGGTGTGACCTATGACATCAGCCAACACGCCAGCTATATCAAGTCATGGCAGAAGGCCATCAAGTCTGACCCTCGATACATTACGACTGCGGCAAAGGATGCACAGAAAGCATTCGAGTATTGCATGTCGCAATTTGAACTCATGCGAAAGTATGAAAACGAAGCGGCATAGCCGTTCAGGATTCCGCACCCCGGCTTCGGCGGGGGTTGCGGAAATCCCTCACTACCAAAGGAGAATACAATGGACTTAACTAAAACCTACTTTGAACAGATCTGCCCTGAGTTGTTGGAGTCAGAGATCAAGGTTCTTATCGACAACGTGCTTGACTTGTACAAGCCAGAGAATGTCTACCCGCAAGCTGTTCGTGTGGTAGCTAAGAGTTTGTTTCCTAACATCATCAAAGACGAAAAGGTCGTGCACATCGACGGACGGGAAAATCTGAAGAAAGCCATTGAGCATTTACGTATTGCACATGCAGAGCTAAACAAGATTCCTCAGTCAAAGCTAACCGATGGCACTGGCATGACTATGCTCGATATCAATTCATCTATTCATTACTTACGCGAAGAGCTAGGAAAGATAGAAAGCAAGGAGGCGTTCTAATGGACATCCGATTAGCAGTTGAAGCCTATGCAATGAAGTACCGTGCATATCACGATGCGCTTGATATCTACATTGACCACCAAGATTGGGAGTCACTCCACGAACTTGATCGCGCAAGAGATCACTTAGCCGATTGTGTAAGGCGATTGCACGATATGGATATCAAGGTAACTCTCGGTGTTATAGAAAAAGAACCGGAGAGAAATTGTGCCTGATCGTTACTACCCGGAGTCACTGCTCCGGGTTTACTTCAATGTATGCCGAGTGCAAAGACGCGAGCCTGACTTTTCAGACATGCAACAGTTTGTCTTTGAAGCCTTGGGCAATGGTCACTCGGATGGTATACCTACATCAAAGCTAAATGAGGTGTTTAAAAATGCTAGGAAAAATCAACATTCTCGTACACGGTAGCATCGAAGAAGATGCTGACGATTACATGGGAGCTGAGATCGAAGATTACAACGAGGCAGAAGGTATCCTGCACTTGTTTGTAGACCTCGATGAAATCGAGGCTAGATTTTTAAGTGAAGTGGAAGCCTTCCCAACGGAAGCTTGGGGCATTCGCGCTCTAAACGAATTGATCTCTATAAAAATTGTTGAGTGCACATGGAACGGTCATCAGATTATTAACGATGAAGACGTTTGTTATTTGCTAAATGAAACCGGAGGGGAGACATGGCACTAGATCCTTTGAAGGCCGTGCCCATGATCGACACCGACCCATGCGGATGGCACATGCAAGATTACATTAGCCTTATTAAATCTGATTACCGGGCTGGTTGGAACGATGCTGTTGAAGGTAGATCTAGCATCGGATCAAGCATTCATTACACATATGGATTTGATGATGCTACCGAATGGCAATACAGTTTCAGGGAGTGATACACTGCCTTTGTCCAGGGGCAAGTTCTCTTCCCCGGTAGTTGGTTCGCGGCGTACCAATGGGCAAAAACGCCGCACCCCTTTCCTCCGGTGGCACGATGCTTGCAAGATGTTGGCACTGGACAGCCCCAAGGCACCACCCCTATCCAACTAAAACGAACCCCTCCGCTGGCACGGAGAGGCCCGAAGCTACTCGGCGGTAAGGATTACGACTCGGACTTGACGAGGGCACCTTCGATGGCGGAGCGCGTAGTAAAAGGCTTGCCCTTGGCATCAGTTAGATACTCGATGCCTTGAGATTCCAGTACGCGGATAAGCTTTGGCGTGGTGTACGCCTTGAAGATCTCGAACAGTTCGCGGTAGTAAACGTATTCAGCCATTGTTTTCTCCTATAAAAAAGCCCCGCAGGACGGGGCAAGGGTGTGAGGAAAGGAACCAAAACCCCACACTGGAAGTTACCAAGGGATGTCGTCGTTTGGCACTGACTTTGGCGGGCCACTGCGAGCAGGCTGACGAGCTGGCTGTTGTGGCGTTGGCTTGAACGTATCACGCTCGGCATACCACTTACCAGATCGACCTTCTTTAATCTCAACATTGATCCACTCAAGCGATGGGTCATCAGCTTTCTGCGATCCTATCCATGCACCAAACTCATCAAGCTTGAATGACAGCTTTAGCTTTACAAAGTCTGGCGCTGTATCTGGTGGTAGCTTGACGATCATGCCGTCTACAAATTTCTTTTCTTCACTCATGGTGTTCTCCTTAATGGATTGATTTTCATTGCTTGGTTTTCAAGGGTGGTAAACACACCGCCCTTAGACTGCGCCAGATTCAAAGCCTCCTTTATTTCATTCGGCGTCTCTTCTACGATGCAACGCAGTGTCTCCCACTCTTCATTAGCCACTGCGCTTTTGACTTGACAGATGAAATCAAACTCCTCACGTATCACTTTCATGTACGCAAGGAACTCTTCCTCGTTAGTTACCATCCTCGCTTTGCACCGGATGTTGCATTGTTGGCGTCATCGTCTTTGTCAGCTCCGATACCTAGCGCCATTGATAAGCTGTATCGCTTTGCATAAGTAATTGCACTGCCAAATGCTTGCGCTGTTGGCTTGTCTGCTCGGACAACCATCTTGCCAGTTGACATGGATGCGCCATGACCATGCAGTACCGTCTCAATACAGGCTCCAACTTCGCATTCGTGACTTAACTGCTGGATCATTATGTTGTGACTGTTCAAAGCTTCTTTGGCATAGTCCCAAAGGTCTTCAAACTTTACATACTGACTTTTGAAATGAGGGTTTACTGCGTCAGCTGTTGCATGAGATAACTCTCGTTGAACTTCTAAAAGCTCTTGAATTAACTCGCTCATATTAGTCTCCTTTTTGGTAGGTCAAACCATACTATCGAACTTCGAAAGACTTGTAAAGAGTTGCAAACCTTTTAAAGGTTATTGACAAGATTGACTAGGTCGGTCACAGTTAAAGACTTTTCAAGCCAAAACAGAGGGGACAGTAAATGACTGATGACTGGTCAGTATACTGCGATCAGCAGAACCAAATAACAGCACCAACATCAATGCTAAAACCAATTATGGCAGGGCAGAATGGGAGATCTGCTTTAGATAGATTACGCAATGCGGCACTCAATGACCGCATAGAAGAGCTTGAGGAGCGCCTGGCTAAAGAGAAGGACGTTATCCCCGGCATGATTACCACTGGAACTGTAACCCTCGTATACGCCCCGTCAGGAGCTGGTAAGACGGTATGGATTCTAGGCAACCTATTCCAATCAATCCGCAACAACCTAATCAAAGGCTCTGATGTCATTTACTTTAACGAGGATGACGGAGCTAGGGGCGCCCTGCAAAAAGCTAAGCTTGGCAAACGGCACGGCATGACAATGATTACGCTAGCAAATAGCAATGACCCATTGCTCCGAACCACAAATGACGCACTAACTTTGCTTAATGCTATTCGCCATGAAGGCGAGGCAGACGGCAAGATAGTTATATGCGACACCCTTAAAAAGTTTGTGGGTGTAATGAACAAAGGCGAGATGCGAGAAGTGCTTCATGTCTTTAGAGAGTTTGCGGCGGCAGGCGGCACAGTCGTATTGCTGGGGCATTGCAACAAGCATCGAAGCATGGATGGGCGACTCATATTTGAAGGCGTTGGAGATCTTAAGGCTGACGTCGACAACATGTTTGGGCTTGATCCCCTCAATGATAAGTTTGCATTTCACCAAGAGCTGTTAGTAATCAATGAAAAAGATAGAAGCCAGATTAGCTTCGAGGGTGGATTTAAGTACAAGCAAACAAGTGAGACAGTGGGATACGAAGAATCTGTAGACTCTGTGGAGTTTATGAGTCCCGATGACATAAGCGATATGAAATCTAAACAGTCTGCGCAGATCAAGATTGGAAAAGCGATCGCTAAATACGAAGACGAATATATATTTCTAAGCAGTGTAATGAAGGCGCACAAGCTGTACTCACAAACAGATCTGTTCGACATGTTAAACGACAGCGAGATCAACCCTAACAACTGCACCAAGAAGATGCTTCGCAACTGCATTGACTTACTCAAAGGCAACAATCTAAAGCTTGAACGAAAAGGTGCACACGGCAAAAAGTTTTATCGCTGGATACCAATGTAATTAGAATGCCCAGAATGCCCCTGATGCCCCTGATGCCCAAGTCTAGTGTGCCCGTAGCATGGAAAAACAGGCCACTTTTCCATAAATGTTCTCAGAAAGCAGGCTTCGCGCGACAAACTAGGGGGGTAAAACAAGGGCATTAGAGGCACGCCGGGCAAGCTGGGCAAACTGGGCAAACCAAAAGGAGATCAACATGACAGAAGCATCACATCGCTGGATCGTAGACAGCAAAGACAAAGCTAACTTCTTTATTAACTTTATTCTCGATCAATGGCAGGAAGGCAAGACAATCCTGTACTACATCAAAGACACTACGCGCAGTGATCGACAGAACAATGCAATGCACCTATGGTTTAGGCAGGTAGCTACTGAACTGAACGACGCAGGGCATTACGTGCGACACCCGTTTAGCGATAGCTTTGAGATACCCTTTACTGAGGTGTTAGTTAAAGAGACCCTGTACAAGCCCGTTATAAAGGCCATGCACGGCAAGTCGTCAACAGCTAAGCTAACCCCTATCCAACTCTCGGAGGCCGCTGAGGTGCTAATCAGGTGGCTCTCAGAGCATAAGCAGGTATATGTACCATTCCCTCAACAACTAAAGGATCAATTGCAATGAAGTTAAAAAGAACAGCGGCAGATCATTGGTTCAGTAGATGCATTCGTATACGCAATGAGTTCAAGTGCCAAGGCTGTGGCACACAATACGAATCAAATAGCACGGGACTGCACTGCTCTCATTACTTTAGCCGCGCTAAGAAGGGCATTCGGTACGACAAGATGAACGCATTTGCTCACTGCTACGGATGCCACCAACGATTTGGTAGTAGCCCGGACTACTTCGTGCGTCATTATATTGACACCTACGGCGAAGGTGCCCTTGAGTTAATTAGAGAAAAAGCAGAGGACGTTGACTTAGCTAAGCGAGCACACAAAGAAGTCAAAGAGGTAGCCAAGCATTACAAAGCAGAAGCCGCCCGTATGGAAAATGACAGGGCGGCAGGGGTAAGAGGCTGGCTAGAGTTTGTTAGTTGGGATTAGTCTTTAGGATTTAATCTGAGAAGGCCTTTTTCTGTAAACTCTTCAATCTCAGTAGCACCAGTAGCTCTGCCTACATTTCTACCTAATCTTAATGACTGTTTAATCAAGGGAGACACCTCGGTAATAAACGCCTGTGGTGGTCGCTTTTGATCAATAACATCAATAGCTGTACCAACAATGTCTGCGGCTCTGCTTGGAGCCAAGGGCATCATCCCTTCAGCAAACGTGTATAACAATCCATTTTGTTGGATTTGACCGTACTGATAGTCATTAAGTCCCAGCGTATTGGCTGTTAGCAAGCTTGCCCAGGCATCACCATATCCACGAGCCAACCCTCCGGCTGATACGTTACCATCACCAAAGATAAACTGACGACCTTCATTAATTACCGCATAGCCACCAGCTCCGTACAAAGCATAACGACCCATAAACTCAGCCGCTTTATCTGGCTTTCCAGCCTTGATGTTGCCTACTACTTCTCGCAATGCCAGCGCCTGTTGCTTGATAACAAAACCACGCAATGCCCATAGCGGTCGAAGGTTTGGATTTCTTGCCCAGCCAGCAGGGCGACCAGCCGCACTGATTAACTGCTGTTGACCCAACCCGGCAAACATTAGCTCTTCAACAAGGTCTTTCCCCTTGCCTGTGTACTTGCTGTATTCAGTGCCATGAGCTTTTAACTGTTTAGCAATAATATCTAGCTCTGCGTCGTTGAAGTAAAAACCCCAGTTATCTGTAAGCCTTCCCGCTTTAGCGTCATCTGCCGCACTGCTTAAGATGCCACGCATAACACCTTTCTTTCCGACAACATCCATAGCCGCAAAGCCTGACTTTCTCATAAGAAAATCTGCACTTTGTCTTGCGGCCTTAGCTGTCTTCATCATCCAGTTAGTGCCACCAGATTGAAGCTCATTTAGCTGGCTAACAAACTCACCAAACACCTGATTGTTTAAACCCATTTCTTTTAGGTCTAAATCAGATGGCTTTTTAAACGGTGTCAGCATCCGTGGGTCAGCTTCTTTGATGCCCTCACGAACAGCTTTGCCGCCGTACTTAGCGCCTAACAATGGGATATCAGCAAGGTTAAGAATCGCGGACATTGGCCCAGCTAGCGTAGTGGCATAAGCAATAGAGTTAAGTGCTTGGATTAAAGGGTGAGGCGCTTTTTCCTGACCCATAATCATTTCTGATATCTGCTTGCGCGTGTACTTAGAGCCTTCTGGACTGATGCCTCGTTCAAACAGCTTAAACTCAAGTTCATCCATTAGTTGGTTAGGGGTTAATGGACGACCGCCATTGCGCTGTACTGCGGCCGCAACGTTTAACTTAAACGCATCTTGCATCTGAGATAACTGCTCAAGTCTTTGTATACGCTGTATGTCAGAAATAAGTGGATTGTCATAGTCAGCCGGCTTGGGAGCATTCTCGTCGCCACGCAAGTAAGAACCGCGTGTGCGTTGCTTGAACGCGGGGTCATCAAACAAGCCTTCAATTTGTTCGTCAGTAAACTTCCGCTCTTCCTTTAGCTTTTTGATCTGCTCTTTTGTTAACCTAGTGTGCAAGAAAGTAAGGTCATCTGAAAAATCAGCACCAAATGTTTTCTTGTTTAACTTTTGGTTTTTAGCATAGCTGTAAGCTAGATATCGCTTAAGTATTACCTTCTGCTCGGCTGTTAAATCTTGAGATAACTCAGACATCAAACGCTCAGTAGCACTAGATCTGATGTTGTCTTCCATTTTCTTAGCTTCTTTGGAACCCTTAAGTCCAGAAGCCCGAAGTTTTTTACGCTCATTACGAAGCAATCGTATTTGATCTGGGTCAATCATTTTGCCTGCGGCGTAATCAAGTAACGCGCCTTTAGCATGTTCGCTTTCATTGATTGTTTTTGCTACAGGAATCAACTGCTCTGATAAATCAGAAAACTCTTTGTTCATGGTTAGCAGTGCTTTCGTATCAAACCGCTGAACCAGAGCGCCTACTTGCGGACTAACTTCAGCCCATATCGTGTCTGATACGCCACGCAAGTTTTGATTATAAAAATTTTGAGCTGAGGTTTTTAGTCCACTCCATAGCTCGCCAACCGTTTCTGCTTCAGATAAAGGCTTTCGTCTGTAGGCTGGATCATCTACTTCGTCAAAGAATCTTTGAGCATCTGCTTGTTGAATGCTGTTAGCTTCAGCCAGATTGTCAGGATCTAACGCTTTGTCAGCCTCAAAATCTTTATCTGTTTTTAATCCGCCAGCTTTCGATGGCGATGTAGCCACATCAATTACGCGACCAAGCGCCAATCCAGTAAGGGCGCCAATACCCGCGCCAGTTACTCGTTGCTCAAAGGTTTCTCCTGTAGCAAGCCCATAGCCAGCACCTTCAATGCCTAATTGACCTGACGCAGATTTAACGCCTATTTTGCTAAGACCTTTTGCCAAGCCAATCCCGGTAGGAATTGTAGCCGCAAGCTCTAATGGCACTGCATACGTAGCTAAGCTGGGATTTTCCCGTTTAAATCTTTTGCGAGCTAATTCGTATTCATCTTTTGCTTGTTGATAAGACCGATCAGATGTTGCGGCCTCAGCAACAGCGGCAAGTTCGCCAAGCAAGCCAAGGGTAATACCTTCGCCAACCTCAACAGCCAAACCTTTAACGCGTTCCAGCTCCATTTGATCAAGCTCTTGAAGCGATTCCTTAGCACTGTCAGGAATAACAATGAGGTTTTTATAATCAATCTTTGGTTTTGCCTTTGCTACTTGAACTTCAGGCCCAACAACAATGCTATCAAAGTCTACTTTGCCTTTTAATTTTGCAGGTTTTTCTGTGGCTCTTTGAGTAGCACCCGCCTCTTTAACCATGCTAACAATAGCCGGCGCCCTGCGACCTACTTGATCGTACCAGTCACTACTTTCAAGTTCTTTTGCGGCTTGCTCGTAGTCACCCGCCTCAAAAGCTTCAGCAAATTTAGGAAAGTTTTTATACCAGCTTGGGCCCATGTTGAAAGTAAGGTCAATAAGAGCTTCTTGCTGTGACTCTGATGCCCGTGAAAAGCCAGGGATTTCTTTAGCCGCACGCGCATGGTAGGCATAGTCTTGGTTAAAAAGCTGTTCCGCTCTTTCTGCCGATATCTCCTCACCAACCTTTAGACTGCGAATATCTTCAGGAGAGTCTTCGTCAATAAGGTGACCATAGCCAACAGTCTTCTTACCTCTAGAGTCTTTATAAACATCAAGGCGTTTGCCTTCATGCTCTTTAATCATTTCTCTAGCCATGACTTACCTGCTTATTCTTGATAGGAAATTGGATAAGCCTCAGCTCGTCCAGTAGCTCTAGATTGCTTTCTTGTTTCTATATTTCGTTTTTGACTTTCGCCACGCTCATACAGCATAAGCGCACGATCTGCATCATCAGGATTTTCAAGATCAAAGTAACCCTCGTCATCAGGAGTAAGCGGTCTATCTTCGTCTATGATGCCAGCCTCAAATGCGGCTGTGCCTCTGGCGGCATTAGTGCTTGCGGCAATGTCAGCAAGAGCGCCCCGTTTAGTCGTTTGAATGGTTGCTTTCCTGCGCACTTCAGTTTGCATGTCTTCAAACTTTTGTGGGAATTTGCCTTTAAGGTACTCTCTAATGATGCTGGGGATTTCAGCCTGACTAGCTCCATCAACGCGATTTAAGAAAAACTCCAACTCTTCAGGGTCTTCAAGAATATCGGCTACTTTATCTGATATATCTTGATAGAAAGGAAGATCTTCAATATCGCCTTCTTCGACAATCTGCTCAAGCTCCTGCTTTACAAGAGCCTTAGCAAGACCCGCAGATGCCGGATCTAATGGGCGCAATGCAATATCAAGTTCTTTCTGGGACTTAGTTTCCTTAATTGTATTTAGACGTTTTCTGTCAGTTTTAACATCGCCAGTAACTTTAAAGCCAAGATCCGTAATGATTTTCTTTTCAGCCGCACTTAAAGGTGCGCGCTCATTTAGCTTATCTATTAAATCTTGACGCTCAGTCATTACTGTCATTACTTCAGTTTCTAACTTGTCTACTTGCTGGCTAAGACCCATGTCTCGGTATCTTTGTGCTTTTTCAGCAAACTGGTTAGTACCTACAAATTGAGAAAGCTGGCGTTTCATTTCGTTTGTTTCTGCAACGGCAAGCGATTCTTTCTTTTGAAGCATTGCAATTCGATTGTTAACTTTTTTTGCATTAGCACCCTGAACAACATCAGCGTCTTGACGCAACTGATCAACTCGTTGTTGAACAGCACCCATTACAACATCTTCATTTGCCGTTCTTGCATCACCCTTTTCTTTTAAGTCATTTAAAAGGTTTTCTGCTTCGATAAGGTCATCAACATTTCTACCTGCTTTAGCTGTCTGAGTAGTTTTTTGAAGATTTCCTAATGCGGTTATCTTCTTCATAATGTCTGAACGCAGAGTTTCGTTGGTCTCACCAGTTAACATTCCTGCAAGCTTGCTTTCTGCCGCAGTAACACCAGCTACATTGGCATCCTCCGAAGAGCGAATGCCTTGATTGTAGATAGTAAATGCGTCAGTTTCCCTTTGCATTCTTTCCTGTTTAGCCTCTTCTTCTTTTCGACGAGCGGGCATTGAGCCAGCTAACATTCCTACCCGACCAACATCCTCTGCAAACGCAGGTTGCGTTAAGGATCTAACAAGATCTCTACCAAAACGTGCCATTATTAATCTCCTTAACCTAACTTAGGAAGTCCAATATCATAATTGCCGCCTAATGCGCCGCCTAATAAACCACTGCCCAGTGATCCAGCAAGGTTTGCCTGACCCAATGCTGAAGCAAGCAACATGTCGATACCAGATGCTCTGGCTTCTCCAAACAATCCAGCGCCATAAAGTTGTGCTTGTTGTTGTTGTGCCGCCGCGGTTTGCCCTGGGGACAATGCCCTTAAAAGTTCTTGCTGTGGCAGATATGCACCTGATAGTGCGGCCATGCCAAGCTGTTGTTGTCCTGCTTGCAATGCTTGAGATCCACCCATCAAACCTTGACCAGCCTGCATTGCCTGTAATGCTTGTTGCTGTTGAGCCGCGCTAAGACCCTGCGCTTGACCTGCAAGGCCCGTACCAAGACCCGCATACTGCGCGCCAAGTTGCGCTTGTTGCGCTTGCTCTGCTCTAGCTTGACTCATAGCCCCTAGCATTGCGCTAGATTTAGCCTCTTCTTGAGCCTTAGCTAAAGCAAGCTGTTCAGGTGTGCCGCCATATTGTGCTGTACGTACGCCTAAACGACCTTGAGCCGCTAGTCTTTGCTCCATTTCAAGGCGTTGCCGCTCTTCTTCTGGC
>FUIF01020121.1_pt1 | contig 13853 bp, 26 predicted proteins | sample 1003461 | NCBI WGS metagenome assembly FUIF01 (sample SAMEA80401918, study PRJEB19352) | marine metagenome | reverse complement strand
TACGCAGTACCTGGCTAATTACTGGCCCGCGTCCAGTAGGCAGCCCAGGCACGGAGTCTGGCACCAATACATGGCGAGGGACCGCCCCACTTTTCCGATCAGCAAACGCCGATGGGAGTGGCGGGTCTTACTTTAGCCTTTTTCCCTCAGGCACCATCAATGACACTGCTCACAAAGGGCTTCCTCAGCACATTCAAATGGCTGGCTTGAGGGTTGTTATTGGTGACGGTACAGAATCGAAAGACTTCACTACTAAGATCAGTGGTGGCGACGGATATGAATTGATCAACCTTGGCTCCTCACGCTTAGGTTCCCGTGTCGCATTCTCAAACACGCATATTGGGGGCACCCTCTTTGCGCGTAAGAAGAACTCTGACCAGCAGGGTTTTGTGCTGTCCGACACCTATGAGAATCACAGTGAAAATCTACAGTGGAGAGGTCACCGGGCTGGCGACACTTTGAACAGCGGAAATGTCAATCTTATTCCGACGTCGTATTACGACTCACTGCACTCTTACGTCTGCTACGCCTTCCTTGATATGTTTGGGGAGACTAGAAAGATGTACGACATGTCTCTCATGACCATCGGAAACGAGGGCTGGGGGAACCACCTGCATCCATTTAAGATTGTAAAGACCAAGCAAACTGTAAGAGACAAGACCACCACCGAGTACTTGATGCCAATTAGCTGGAAGTGGACTGCTGATGTAGGTGTTGAGGGTACTTGGATTGTCACGAAGTTCGAGCGAGAAAGGTCAGACGTGATCTGGTGGGGTGGTGATCCGGACGGAGGTCTTGGTGGCGGTAACGGTAGCGGATTAGGCAAGGGTGACCTGTACGGACCAGTTGGCTCTGGTATCATCAGCTCCAACGATAAATGGCCGCGTCCATGGGGAACTGTGTTTGACCTGGTGAACCACCACGGCAAGCTCACAGCGAACATCACCCTTGCGAACACGGGCGACCTTATTGAGAAGTGGGAAAGCGTCCAATATGACGATGGCGGCACTGCTGTGACGTGGAATTTCAGTGATAAGGCCACTGATGTAGCTGCGAGCAAGACCAAAACAGACCTGCTCACGATCACCGCGAGCACAGACCTGGACACCATGAGGTCTGACGTGGCAACAAACAATGGTAAGGTCGGCATCAGCACAGCCGATCAGACCAAGCTGGACTACCTCACGGTGAACGCAAACGTAGACCTCGACGTCAGCAATGCGCTCAACGGCAAGGTCACCTTTCAGAGCGGCAACATCACAGCAATTAACCTAGCTAACGATGCCATCACCGCTGAAGCCATTGAGACAGACGAGGATCGTCGGTTTGTAAGCGATGCCCAGCGGACACAAATCGGAACCAACCAGAGCAGCATCACGTCGATCCAAACCAAGACCGACGCCTTCACCGTGAACCAAAGCGGTGAAATTGACAGCTTGAGCATAGAGGACGGAGTGATTGAACCCGACGCGATTGAGGTGACTCCAGCCAAGACGTTTGTCACTGCCCAACAGCAGTCCCAGATCAGCACCAACGCGACAAACGTAACCAACGCCGTCAACACAGCAAACGCTGCTGACACCAAAGCAACCGCCGCCCAAACGGTAACCAACCTCATCCAAACCGACAGTGAGGGAATTACTGGATTCACCATCGGTGATGGCACCACCGTCCTAAGCACGGACTTCATCAGCGAGGACGCAGACCGCACCTTCGTCAATGCCAACGAGCAGACCAAACTGGACAAAATCCAATACACCAACGACGCCCAGTTCACGTTCAACCTTGACACCGAGAAAGGCCGCATCAGCAACAACAAGGTCATCACCGACCGATTCACCACGACGGGCGCTGGTCCAAATACCAAGATAACAGGCATCACCACGACCAACGGAACAATGGACGTGGACAACGCCCGCAAGCTCGATAACGCCGTAACCTTCGACGGCAACTTCGTCAGCACCATCGCTACGGGGTCTGGAGAAAGCTTCGACGTAGATGACGGACGGGTGAAGATGAGTTTCCTAGACGCTGACAGCACGGGGATCACCCTGATCACGGTCAGTCAATCTGTCTCTGTTAGCCTGGATGATGCAGGAGCCTTCTTTGCAGGAGGTTCGGGTGGCACGGCAAGTCGCGGTAGCGGTGTGTCAGGTGATCGCGTTCTCCTTATTGACGAAAACGGCGGCATGGACGAAGTCGCCGACGGTAATGATGGTGATTTCTTGAAGACCAATGGTAGTGGTGGATACAGCTTCGCTAAGGTGCCTGGGCAGGGCTACCACGGCAGCGAGACGCGCATCAAAATTGGTCCTAGCGAGTTTATGGGTAACGACGTCGGCAGGGCGATAGTTTCAACATTCGTCGAGGAAGATAACGCGAACCAATTAGGGCTTCGTTCCAATCAATCAAGCGCTGAACTATTTGCCTTTGTCACCATACCGTCGGGCTACAAAGCAACTCACTGCCACGCCTACACATCGAGCGCCGTGACCAACGGGCTGAAGGTCCACGAGTACAACACAACGACAGGAGCGCTGACCAACACAACTACAGGAGACACCAATACCAACGTCGACATCACCGACATCACAAGTAGCACAACTAACATGCTCGTCGTGGCTATCAAGCCAGGCAGCACAACGAATGACGTCTTTTCGGCTCACGTCACGATCGCCAAAACCTAACGACAAAACACCATGACCGCCGTGATTGAAAACCTTACACACTTTGAATTTTTAAGCGTAGCAGGAGCGCTTATTATGGGTTGGATCAAGTTTCAGTCGGATTACAGTCGATTAAGCGCTAGAGTTCACGCCCTAGAGGCTGACAACAAGGACTTTCGTGACGATGTCAAGCAGCTATTAAAGGACATTCAGGAGATTAAGGTGCTCCTGGCAAAGAACAAGGTAGAATGAGAAGCATCAACACCATTGTCGTTCATTGCTCGGCAACACCACCAAGCATGGACATTGGGGTCAAGGAAATCAAAAGATGGCATGTAGATGAAAGAAAATGGACGGACATCGGGTACCATTTCGTCATTCGTAGGGATGGTACGGTCGAAAACGGTAGGCCACTTGAGAGACCTGGCGCCCATGTTAAGAGTCACAATTCCGATTCAATCGGTATATGCTGGGTTGGTGGCGTTTCGGAAGCGAACGGGAGGCCGCAAGACAATCGGACGGCTGAGCAAACGGCTGCTCTCTTTTCTCTCATTAGACACCTTCAAGAAGAGTTCCCGGGGGCCGCTGTCTTAGGACACAGGGATTTTAAGGGCGTAAACAAAGCTTGCCCATGCTTTGACGTCAGATCATGGTACACAGAAGCATGTATGAGTACAGAAAAAAGGAAGTCGACCCAAAAAAAGAGGGTCGCGAAAAAACGGATCGCCCGAGCATGACATTCAGGTCATGGTTATCGATCATCTCGAGTCTCTGGAAACTGTACCGCTTTATTCGGCGACGGTCGGGGGGGTAAGGGTTGCGATGGGCACGGCCATCAAGATGAAGCAAGCGGGGTACAAAAAAGGCATCCCGGACCTGCTCATCTTCGAACCGAGCAACGGCTACGTTGGACTAGCCATCGAGATCAAGACTATGTCTGGACGCGCTAGTGAGCACCAGAAAGAGTGGCAAAAAGGGCTTCAGGAGAGGGGTTGGAGGGCCGAAATTTGCAAGGGATTGAGCTCTTGCGTGGAGCTGATCGACGAGTACTTCGGAGAGTCTGATAAGGTACTATAGACTTCATTGTGGTTGGTGAAGTGGCGCTCGTCGCCAGGAGAGGGGGGCTTCGGCCCTCCTTTCTATTGATTGCTGAGTTCAACGTACTGGTCAACGAACATCCTCTTCTCTTCGGGAGTTCCTTCCGCTGTACGCATGTAGTGAGGTGTTCCTGGGCCTACATAAGCGTGCCAGATGTTGTATTCAAGGTACTCTACAGCCTCCTCCCACGGGCAATCCGGGTTTGAACGCTGAAAACACGTCACCATAGCCCATTTATCGTACACCACTCGAGGGACATCTCCCTCGGTGTCAACGCCAATGATGCATTCGTCAAATCCGTCTGCGTAGTAAGTGTTGTCGTCAGTCATCAATAATCACATTGTCCACATAAACATACCCCCTCTTGGTGACCTCTACGATGCCGTACCCATGCTGCCAGTCGTTCCTAGGGTGGTAATTAGGGCTGGGGTCGCCTAAATGACCCAAGACGTGGCACTGAAGAAGCTTGCCTGACCCGTCTCGGGTATAGAAGCTCTCTGGCCTGTGGAGATGGCCGCAGATAGCGCTCTTCTTCATCTTACCAAACAGCTTTCGGCTCGGGTTTACGCCGCCCACACCACGCATTTCGTGGCCGTGAAGGAAGCTCATGTCCCCACAATGAATGAAAGCGTCCTGAATGTAGGTGATTTCCTGTGTGTTAAGATCCAGGAGCGTGCTGAGTTTTAGTTCAGGCATCCCGACAAACTGCTCAGCGTTCTTCGCAATGTAGTGCTCTAGGCGCACCTCGTGATTGCCCTCGATGTAGTACATGTCTGCATTGGGGAACTCGGATCTTAGGTAGAAGGCCATTTGAGCGCCCACATCTAGCTCCTCTTGAAACGACAGGGTGCCTGGGTCGTTTGGGTATTTGCTGATGCGATGGAAGTCCATCATGTCGCCCAATATGATGACAGTATCTACACCAGCTCTTCTACCAGCCTTGATCGCTGAGTCCAGGGCTTTGACGTCGTGGTATGGGCAGTGAATGTCGGCCAGGACCAGGATTAACCTGTCGCGGCCAATGACCAGGTCGTTTTTCTTTTCTTTACATAGCTGCGTGGGGCATCAGTCATGATAATCGATCTTGAAGTTGTCTGCAATGATGTCTGCCATCCAACCGCCGCTCGGCAGCCCAATGACGTTGAGCAATTCATCGATCATGGTGGACTGATCGGGCTCTATCTCAGAGTCTTCAAACCAACCACTAGCTTTCTGTGCGCTCCACAAGATCCACGCCCGAGTCTTGTCGTCCAGAATCATACTGAACTCAGGGTTCTTTGCCCCAAACACCTCCCGAGAGAAGTCATCCATGTCTTCGATGTGCTCCTGGTAGGATTCATTCATGGTAACAGGCACCCGAGTCATCTCGGAAGCCTCCATGAGTCTTTGTATGGTCTGGTTGACGTGCCAGGGCTTCCGGCCAAGAACGTGAGCGATGAGGGTGTTCGGCAGGTACATGAAGTGGCTCATGTAATACTGCATGGCAGCTCCCTGCGGCCTCGTGATCTCTCTCTGACCGTAGAGGGTGTACTCCTGAAACCAACCGATGGCCTCGTCCTCTGTGTAGAAGTGAATGTTCTTGTACCTATCCATCAGCATTGGTTAAAGTCAAGGCCGCTATAAAGACCGTGGAATCCGTATCCTTCAGTGATTGTGACTGAGACTGAGTCCTCTGCTCTGGTGATCTTGTATGTGAGAAACCCAAAAGAAGCGACATACGTCCCAACTTCACGGTAACTGTCCGCGATGACGGCTGCGAGCTCAAGTACCTCGTCTTTGTGGATGTGGTAATCATCAAGATCTACTTCTATCTTCACATTGAGTGTCACGGCTCAATTTATGTTATGGTTTTGTGAGTCAGGCATCACGGCACCATTGAGATCACGCGTGATGCGCGAGCTAAGTTGAGATCCCGACAGAAAAACATGAAGGAATGCTTGCCGCCATGCCTACCTCTCTCCTCCAAGTTCAGAGCGCGTAATCGACCCTTGAACTTTCTCATAGCCCAGGTGTTGTAGCCATTCCCTAAGCAATAACTCCTAAAGCTTTCCATAGCTGCGTCCTGATGCACCTCAACCATGTTGTGGTCATCTTTTTCCGTGCTAAGGCCACTGGCTTCAAGCCAACTCATAAATGGATCACCTTCAATTTTCAGGCGCGTGAGTTCCTCCTCAAGTACAGCCGGACGCAGAAGCATTCCCTCATGCATCTTCAGGTGCTCGATCAAGGCATTTGCCAGGCTCATACCAATCCCACCTCGAGCCTCGTCAGTTGACAAAGCATATATCAAACCGCTGTCCCGCTTCTTCTCCTCCTTGGCCTTGCGAAAGCTGACGATGTCAAAACGACGAGCAACTCCAGGGTCTGACAGCACGTAAGACAGACCCATCTCGTTTGACGCTACTACAAGGCTTGCTCTAGGCTTGATCTCCATGGGCTCAGCGTAAAGCTTGCGAGCAATGATGGGTTCCTTGCTGACAATCATCTTCAAGGCGTCCTTATCGCCAATGTTCTCACTTGCGTCAGCAGAGACGCACAAGGTGGCGTGAGCCAGGCGCATGCGGTGACGGCTGTCGTCTCGCGTGATCTGAGCTAGGTTGTCAGTCCTCATCACGTTCTGATGGCCGATGCATCCAGCAATCGCTTCAATAAGTGTGGATTTCCCTGCTCCTGCTGCTCCAATCAGCAGCAGTATTTTTTGCGCCTTCATCGGATCTCCCGCAAGGGCGTTTGCGAAGCTCGCAAGGACGTAACGTCGACTGTCCTCGTTAGGGATGGCTTCGCTCAAAAACTTCTCCCACTTCTCACACACTGAGGGCGCGTAGTACTTGGTGGGAATGCAGTAGGTCGACAAGTCCTCTGGCCTGTGACCATCTACAAAACGGTGGCGGGGCCCTGCAAAAGACAGGACACCGTCGAGAAAGACGATGCCTTGCACCCCGCCATTGGGTTTCGGGAACACGACTTCTGGTTTGCCATAGCAGCTAAAGCTCTTGTCAAACTCCCTCTTAAAGTCGCTAGTTAGAATGTTGGGGCGAAGGAGTCCGGCCCCATTGGCAAAAGCCTGGACCACCTTCTTTTTCTGCCCCTCAGAGATGGGTTCGTAGTGTGTCCCCACCCAAATGCTCGTCATGCCCCCGATCTCAAGAACCGGGAAGCCGCACACGCTGCTCAACATCGGTATGCTGATGCCAAGCATGGCTGCCGCGCTCTTGGCGCTGCACTTGTCGGGATCGTAGGGGATCTCGACAGCTTCCGCTACCCTTTCGGGTGTGACCAGAGACTCTGCAAGCGAGCAGAGTTTCTCAATCGAGCTTGTGATCTGTGAGTCCTTGTTCATACCATCTTGCGCGGACCTCGTTCTCGAATCGGACTTGGCGGGCGTTCAGTGCATAGATACATGCTTCGATGATTTCTTGACGACTGTCGCCATCCAGACTTTTCAACAGGCCACTGTCGAAAACACTTCCGAAAGAGTGTGCCATGTGTATGCCTTCGTCCAGGTCGACAATACTCTCTGCATCATCCTCGATCTCAATGTCACCAATGGCGTCAAAAATCTCTATCAATCTCCAGTGATTCATAAAGATGTCAAAGACAGTATCGGCATCATCCTTGCCTTGTGCGCTGGTCTCTGCCTGGAAGTACGCCTCCAGGGCTTCCTTAAAATCCTTAGAGATTTTCTTGAATGCTTCTTTCTTTGTCATGTGGGGAAGTTGAAGGGGAGTCCGATCGCTCGAGACCCCCCTTGACCTACTTACCAAAACCCGTCAGAACGGGAGGTCATCAGAGACCTCGAGGTGCAGCAGAGACTTCCGCCTGAGCTTCCTTCTGACTGGGCTTCCCCTGGTCGTAGTCATAGCCTCGGCCATTGCCAAGGATAGGGCCCTTCAGCCCTTGATCACGCATCTCCTTCGGGATGTCTTGCGTGACCATGTAATCGTAGCCATAGTCGCTATCGGGTGTGTTGACAAGGCGGATGTTGATGTACGAGCCTTTCTTGCCTTCGACAATTTGAGACTTGTCGATCATCTTGAGGTTGATTGAAGCGTTGATCGCCTTCGGAATAGTGTGGTCCATACATCAAAGATCGCACACCTTCTTGATGAAGTCCCCTATCTCACGCTTTGACGGAGCGTAGAACTGCATAGGGTCTTGTTGGTTGAGCTGCATTCGGACAATGACATCCTGAACCTCGTCAGTATCCATGGGTTCAGTGTAGTCCAAAAGCAAGTCGATCAAGTCCTCCTTCTCTTCATGATCCAGAGTACTTGACCGAACAAGTCTTGCAGCAAACTTTCTTGAGTTGTGATTGGGGTCCGAGTAGTCGTGTGGTACGCTCTCGTCAAACATATCGTCGATCCAATCACCCATGCCTTATCGTAGCAATGTCACATGACCGTGAAGGTCAGTCCACACGTTGCCATACTTCTGTCCCGTGATCATCCACATGTATACACCATCGGGGCAGTAGGACTCGCCACGCCCCCACTTCGAGGTGTTGTCACCCCTCCACACATCGCCAGGTCTGTCGCTCTCAAAAACTTTTCTCCCCCATCGATTGTATACTGAGAATCGAAACCACAGCCAACAGTCTCCTGACAGGATGGGAGCAAACACGTCGTTCTTTCCGTCGTTATTTGGGGTGAAGCAATTCGGCACAAAGATGAGGTCGTCATTGCAGGGGTCGTAAGCTGTGTCGGGCTCAAGATCACCATCAAACTCTGTAAGGGGAGGCGGTGGTGCGTCGCAGTCCACACCTACTTGATTCCAGGGCTCGACTAACGTAAACTCAACCCAGTTGTTCCACACATCCTCGTCAGGGTAGGGGAATCCACCCAAGCCTTCGGCCCCAGTAAGGCTTTCGCTGTCATTGATCTGAACAATCGTTAAGATGACGCAGTGATCCTCGTAATACACGCCCTCAGCCATTGCATCCATCCAGCACTGAGCCGAGCCACTACCAAAGAAAGGCACCTCGTTCAGTGCAAAAGTCACCGTGTCTCCCGTTTGCAAGATGTTATCCGGACCCTCACCAATCGTGAAGCCCGGAAAGTTAAGAGGGAAAATCAATGAGGCCCATCCGTTGTTGTACATGCACGGCCAAGCGTCTGACAATAGAGGAGGGTCAAAGGTAATGCCTAACAAGAACTCGCCTATGCTGTCTGATTCTGTTCCGCAGTATCCACCGTTGACAACTATCGTAAGGTTGGTTGTCAGTGGGTTGAAACCCACGATCTCCATGTCGCACTGACTCGTGCCTCTAGCGCCCAGGAACAGGGCGAAAATGATTAAGAAGAATTGTTTCATTCGTTTTCGATTTCGTCCTCACTGTGAACGCCGAGCTCGTAAAAGTCGGCCATCTTGAGAACTACCCGAGCCAAGGCTCTCTTCTCCGCCATCGCAATGGGGTAAGAGTTTCGGCAGTTCTTAGGGCTGGCCTCGCCGTAAGACTCGACAGTTTTGACATGCTCCTCGAGCTTGCCTGTCTTTTCATTGGCAGTCTTGTACTCAATCATGCCGTAAGCCTTGACGCAATACAAACCCTTGTCGGTATCCGAGAACTCGGGCACAACTTCGTAGTGAACCATGCAGCCAATGCCGCGCTGAATCTTCTCCACTCCCTTGCGAGTGATGATCCAGAAACCTTGAGGTGCCTTAAAGAAATCTTCGGCTACGAGGCCGTGACTTTCTGCAAGCACCCTGAATTTGTCTTTTTGTGAACTCATTGACCGTGGAGACCTAAGACCTGTTCGACCAGGCTCTTGTTATACTTCATGTTTTTCTGCTCGTTCCAAATGTAGGCGCAGATTAAATCTTTCTCTTTCAAAAGATGTCCAATCGTTCTCTCCCCCCGGAACATGATGTTCCTAATCTCTTTCCACTTCTCTAGCTTATCCTCGCTGATCTGATCAGCGTAAGCTTCGATTGCGAAGTCAAGCTCCTGAGCCGCGTTGCCCAGGAGCAGTGATGTGTGTGTGATTTCTGCCAGTGTCATCAGCCGCGCTTCTTGCGGCGGTCTCCTGTGATTGCAGTGATGAGCATGTCGATGTAACCGAACACCTGATTGTCCGTTTCGGTAGGCGTGAGGTTGACAACGATTTTCGCAAAGGCCATCACACCAAGCAAGAGTGCCGCCCAGTTTGTAAGAATGAATGTTGAGAGATCCATGGGATTAATGTTCGTGCAGGGTGCCGTCGTCATTGTATATGACTCTGATCTCCTGCGTTTCTGTTGGGTTAGTTAAAGTCAGCACAAGCGCCCACTTCGGGGTTTGAGCTGCACCCACAAAGGTAGGTTCGATATGTGAGGCCATTGAGTAGCCCTCACACTCCGTGTAATCACGAGGGATTGTCCAGGCTAAGTTCTCAGGGATGACACCGAGCGATACACACTCGGCGTCAAACCTGATGTCAACATGGGGTTCTGCGTGCCTGTTAATCGGGAGCGAATCCCACTTGATGTATGCCATCAATAACACGCTGAGGAATATGATCGTTGCTATCATCGCTTGCGATTTCTGCTAGGTAAGAACTTATCTCTTGCTGAATGTTTGTGAGTTCATCGTGGTCCACCTCGACGCCCTTCAAGCTCGCCTCGAAGGCAACCTTGTTAAGGATGTGAGAGCACTGCTGTAAGTGCCGACTGAACAGACCGTCTTGCTCTGGTCTACACTTTCTCATCTTCACAAGGTGGTGATTGAAGTGTCTCATGTGGTCAGCCAACTGCCACCCCTGCGTTTCGCTGAGGTGCAGTTGACGGATGCCTACGCCGAGAGCCCACAAGAACATGCGTTGGTAAAGCTTCATGTCCATGTGCTCGAGTGTTGATTGAGTACGCCTCGTACAAACGTGGTCAGGTCAAACTTCTTGGACTCTTGCCGCTTCTTTCGTGGGCGACCAGCTTTGCCAGTGAGCAAGCCTAGCCTCTGCTTCTTACCCCACACAGCAGACGCTGTCCTGCCTAGCACTTCGCCAATTGCTTCGTCGCTGTACTTACCTGTCATCTCTCGCAGAACCTTGACATCCTCGTCTGTCCATCGAGGCATGGACTTGGCGGATGAGCGCCTCTTGTACATGCGGACCTGCTCGACATACCGGTTGAGGCATCGAGCAATTTGGTGGTCATTCATATTGAACGGGTTCTCGTCAATGAACCTCTTCTCTGAGAGGCTGAGTGGTCGTTGTTTTTTACGTCCCATAGTTTTGGTATTTATTGCTACTTGAGTAGCGGTTAGTGTTCGTAGATCTGTCCGTTTGAATACACGGGGATGCTTACATATTTATTGGGTTTACTGTTGGCTGTTTCTTTGAGACCAATACGGAGCTGCCAAACATCCTCTCCGTTGGTCGTGAGTGGCAAGACTGTGCAGGTCATGCGCCCAGGCACCTTGCGGTAGTGTACGTCAAAGCCTGAGTCGTGAGCCCGCATGGTATTCCAGAATCTTCGATTGGGTTTGCCCTTCTCGAAGCCACGTTTGAGACGTAGCAGATTCTTGGGAACAACGATAGACCTTCTGTCGTACTCAATCACGAAGAGGCGACCGAGTAAACAGAATATCATAACATAAAAACAGAATTCGTATAGAGGCATCAGTCAAATGTAGGGCTTGTGAATCTTTCTTGCAAAGGCTCAAAGGATTCTGGGTTAATACGTCGGCGCCAAGAGTCGTTGACAAAGCACCGCCAAATGGTGAACTTGTAGCCGAAGCGATTGAGAGTCATCCGAGTCCGGCCCGCACCGCTACCCGGGTCATCAATCATCTCATCGACCAAGTCCCAGTACTGCCTGAACAGATCGTTGTCTTCCTTGCTAAGCTTGAGATCCTCCTTGAAGTTGGGGCTCTCCATAGCCAGGCTTGCGACGAACAGCATGAGTGCAGTCTGATCGTGGATCGAGACAAACTCCATCGTGTCGTGCTCGAAAGCCACGAACATAGGGGGCTCGGCAAACTTGCCGTGCTCGTCCCATTCGCAGTGAACCTTGTTCGACACAGCGAAGTCAGCGCCACTACGAAGTGCGTCACGCTCCATAGCCTCGGCGAGTTCTGGCTTGGAGTTGAGCAAGCATGCGAGCTGGCCGTCCTTGCCCACTACTGTGGTGTGGAACTGTCTGCTCATGCCCATGTTCTCAATGAACTTGAGGCGTTTTTCTGTAAGTAAAATCATGATACAAAGTTTTGGGTGTGCCAATTACGGAGTGGTTCGTTCTCGTTAATGATGAACGATAGAATGAGGTGGTTAGACATAGCCGTATACACCTCGAAAAACTCGAGGCCGTCCGGCAGTTCTGTGATCGTGTGCCCGAGAGCTTCGATGATGTCCCAGTACTGATTGTCAGTAAATGTCGTGCCGCTACCGTCAGCCTTGAACGGCTGAATCTTGATGTGAAAGTTTGTGGTGTCGGTGTAGTAGACGTAGTTGCAGTCGAGGCCATCGACATCCTCCCGCATCTCGTCGTCGGGATCCCCGAGACCGAGGTGATATTGCATCCTGTCGTTGACATACGACGCGACGTTGTTCATGGCATAGGAATCGTGGATCATAGGAATGTATAGCTTACGCATGGTATTATTGCATTTGGTATAAATCAGAAGACATGAGCTCTCGGCCCCAAGAGACTACTCGAGTAGCCTCGTAGTTGTCGAGCTTCTCTCCGTGGAGTGACGCCCAGAAGGGGTGGATACGTGGGTTGTACGAGACGCTGTGAAGGACTCGGTGCTGACGAAAGTTTTCTGCGGGATCAATTCCGCTGTCAGCCTCGAGCACACGAACACTGCCGCACTCGATCCATGCACACACCGTCTTGTTCTCTCCGTTGAAGATGCGTCGAGCGGTGCCGGGTTGATTGCGAAACTTGCAGTCGTCAAGAACGAGGAAGAACTCGTGAGGGTCGACATACTTGACCTCGTCGGTCACGGTGTTCTTGATCTGCCACTTCTTGTAGTTCTCACCCTTGCCCAGGTGGAACCTTACTTTGAGAGTTCTCATTTGAATGTGATTTCGTTGGGGATTACATTGATTACTTCATACACAGAGTCTGTGTTGACGACGCCACAGACGTAGTCACGCCACTCATCGACAGACAGCTCGCGCTCGTTGTCGAGAGGGAGTTGAGACCCGTGCCTGTACCCTACCTGCAAGTCATCGAGGGAGCAGCCGGTACCGTAGTTGCCCCACCCCGTGAAGAGTGAGTAGTGGATTGAGCCCTCCTTGAGTTTAGCGATTAGCGTTTTCTTGTTCTGAAGGGAGTCGTGGAGTTGGAGGTGTGCAAGTTTCATTTCTTATTGTTTTTGCGTGTCATAATTTTCATAGGGGTAAGGTTTGGTAGGTCGTCATACTTGACGATGCGAAACCATCGTTGCTCGTTCTCTTTCCATGAGACCATGATCTCGTTGTCTTCGGGGAAGTCGTCCACGGAATGGAACGGAGGGATGGTGATTTCGTCTTTTGTCATAGGTCCCAATGGTTGATAAGTGTGAGTTCGATTTCTGATTCGTGGTTGTTGTGTAAAGGGTTGAGATATACTGCATCTACATAGAAGTCGTAGCTGCCTTCAGCTACAGTGTCGTGGATCTCAATGACAACCGTGTCGTTGTCTTTGAATTCGCTTAGCGCGTCAATCAGTTCTGCTTTTGTCATTTGTGTGTTCGATTGGGCAGAGCCGTAGCTCGTGCATGTCTACCATTTGATTACCGTCGATGCGTGTCCATGAGATAGGGTCCAACGTGAAGTCGTACAGGTCTTCGTGTAGCGTGGTGTCATGCACCTCGATTACAACCTCTGCGTCGTCAGGGTATTGTGCGATGAGGTCAATTAGTTCTTTCTTAGTCATTGTCTTTGTTCTTGATCGTCGATGCCGTGGATTCGGCACTTGAACTCGTTGTCGTTACACAGCCCCTTGAGCGCATCTACCACAAATTCCTCGTTGTGCTGACCAACCTTATCGCGCATCCAGTCGAGGTCGAGGTGGTCGTCGAGGTCGATGCTACGTGCGAAGGATACCTCGAAGTCACCGATGTATTCTCTCTCATCAATGTTGATGCTCTGCCCTTCGAGTTCGGCAATAGCGTCACGGACGCCTGATTGC
>FUIF01004781.1_pt1 | contig 13853 bp, 16 predicted proteins | sample 1003461 | NCBI WGS metagenome assembly FUIF01 (sample SAMEA80401918, study PRJEB19352) | marine metagenome | reverse complement strand
GGGAGAGCTTGTATCCAACACCTGGCCCATTACACTACGCTTAGTGTTATCATCGTATTGGTCGTTAGTTAAAAATTCCGTAAGGTTCTGAGCCATAGTGGACTGACTACGTTTAGCAGCGTCGTCCAGCTTCTGGTTCATACGGGTTGGGTCACCGTTGTTTAGGTCTGACATAACGTCACGGTAAACACCCACTTGGTCCTTCTCATCAGAGAGGAAAGCTGTTTGTGCTGCTAGCTGGCGTTTAGAAGCTCGTTAATCAGAAGCTCTGGGGTTGCATTACCAGCGTAGTCTTCAAGGCTGCCCGCCTCAGTTGTTCCTGTAAAGTCTTCTAAAGAAGCCATTGTCTCTCCTATTAATTAACCTGTGGCACTAGTTGCTGCCATACCACTCAACTTCTCGCCAATCTTAGCCCCCGTCTGGACAACCTGGGCGCTGAAGTCCCAATCTAAGGCCTCTTGTTGTAAGTCTGCAATAGATTCTTGAGCTCGTTGGCGTCCTTCCCCATAAGCAATATTAGCTGCTGCTTGGGAAGTGAGGGCACTTTGTGTTCCCATTACAGCACTGCCACCACTACCACCAGTGTTCTCTGCTGCTGCTTCTGCTCTAGCACTCTTAATACGTCTCTCCCTCATCTGCTGCCTAGCAGCTTGGATTTGGGAAGTCCTACTCTCCGCTGTACTCACCTCAGAAGCTTCTTCTGTTGCATCTGCTGCTTTCTCTGCTGCATAGATTGAGTAGGCCCCTGCAATAACACTAGCTACACCGCCCATACATAAACTCCATATGTTCCTCTTGTTTCAACCAATTCAGCACTCTTGGACATAGCCACGAAGTGATGATTCTCTGTGTAAGCCATAACGTGTGTGTGACCCTGGTCCTTGGCCCACGCTAAGCATTCCTCAAAGGCCAGCTTCATTTCCTTACATAAGCTAAGCCCCCATTCATATACGTCTACATGGAGGAAGAGGAGCCCCTCACACTCCTCCAACCTAAACCTGTACTCGTCTTCCTCAATGGTGAAGACATAGCTCCTAGCTTCCTCACACATTGCCATTCACTCCCATAACCATGGACCAACCTACAATGCGGCAGTCATAACCTTCCTCACTACTCATCTTAAGGCCTAGGGAGCGTCCTCTACCTCTTAGACGGTTCTTAGTAACAACTAGGTCATACCCGTCGTCGAAGTCCTCAGACACGTCCTCAGGCATGTAGTGACGGTTACGTCGGTACATCTGCTTCTCACTCCCCCACTTGTTGGCCTTAGAGGAACCAGCCCAATCCCAACGTGTTTGAACAAAACAACTACTAGAGTTGACAAGAGCTAAATCCCCGTTGTCGTCCGTCTCATAACCTGTCTCTGTAGCTTCCATGTAGAAGGTGAGGTAGGGCAGTTGTTTCCTACGTTGGTTGTCCCCTTGACCACTCCAGCCAGTGATGACGTAAGCTGCTGCATCCACTCCTGTACCGTCGTAGGAGGACCAGTCCATCCAGTCTGTGTCCCTGTACTTGGAGAACGTACAAAGAGGAGACTCCCCCTCTTGGTCGATGATAGTTAGGTAGAAAGAGTCATACGTTGTGGAGGAGGTTGAGGAGTAGGTGTAAGTTACCTGTTCATCCTCTTCCGCATCCTCATCATAGTAGTACACACTCTCTGTTGTCCCATCGTCATCGTAATAAACATCAGTGGTTGTGGATGTAAGGGTTGTAGGAGGAATCTCAAGCCCAGCCAAAACCTTAGGGGTTGAATCGTCCACTTCCCCATACTCATGGGTGTAGAACGCTTGTAAGTCTAAGTCTAAGGTGAGTTCCTTGTTCCCATCACTTGAGTCAGACCTACCCCCGTAAACCCACTTCACCTTCTTATCTGAAGACTGGTAGAAGCCGTTACAATACTTCTTATCCATCGTGTCAATGTTCTTATAGAACGTTTGGATTGTGGTTGAGGTGAGGTTTTGTCCTTGTAGGTCACCAGTGTTACCAGGGGCAATACGGAAGATGTCTCCAAAACCCCAGTAGTACACAGCACCATCAGCCAAGACAATTGAGCCAGGGTTAACAGTCCCCTCTGTACTAAGACGCTTCACAAGGTAGTCAGTGGCTGTGAAGCCGTAGCCACTACCACCTGAGATAGCCCACACACCATTCTCAGCAAACACCAGCAAACTGCTCTGCAACGCCACCATATAGCAAATGTTATAGGCGTCTGCAATACGGAGGTAACCACCATCGGTGTCTACTAGGTCAGAGGACACGTAGGAGGTTGGATCTGCCTCCTGGTAACAACGGAACAAGTCCTCAGTGGTGGAGGCGATTTGGCTGTACAGTACGTAGTTCCCCATGTAGGGAGAGTAAGAATCCCCATCAATCAACTCCCCGTTAAACCCAGCAAACCAAGCCCTGCCTGCGTAGGAGGCCACTACTGAGGCACCCCCACTGGTTGTATCATCCGGTAAGTCTGAGCCAACATCCACAAGGTCTTCGTAGTCTGTGTACAAGGCTTCCAACATCTCCATACGACTAACACCGCGCTGCATTGCGTCAATGACGAAGTAGCCTCTAGGGGCTTCAACGGACCCAGGAGGGTTCTTATAAAGGTTGTTGGCGTAGAAACGCTCTAAGGTTCGGTCATCACTATCGTTAGCATTGGAGAAGATGGAGTAGTTTACCGCATCGGCGTTGGAAGGCCACAAGCTGTCCGTGTTGTCGTCAGCAGTGAGGAATGAGATGATTGGGTCTTTTAAGTTCTCGTCACCTCCATCTGGCCTTGGTAGGGCCCAAGTCTGGTTGCGTAGGTTATAGTCATGGGTACGGTTAGTGCTTGATGAGTTGGGGCGTAAGGTGTAGTAGGAACTGCTGCGAAGGTCAATGTCACCATAGTCCTCATCCGTTGTGTTAGCCTCGACCCCGAAGAAGTCCCTGATAGAGAGGGTGCCGTACTCGAAACTAAAGCCCAGTGTGTCGTCGTAATCAATCACCAGAATGTTTCTACGTCCACTAGTTACAACTAACTTCCCATCAATCGTAGCAAACCCAAACCGGTCATCAGCGTCTTCAGCGTAAGAGAAGCCCATACGAGTCCCTGAGGACAACGTAGAGGAGCTGACAGAGTAGAGGAGGAGGTAGGTTCCTGCTTGAGCAGCCACCATCTTCCTGTCTGGGTTTTGTCCTACGTTAGTCCATAGGAACACTTGGCTAACACCGTCCTCACACGTACGGGTTTCATAACCACCCTCATAGTTCATACCGAGACGACGATTACGGGTACCATCCCTGTTAAGCTCAAAGTTAACCTCATCTAAGGAGGCGTTGGCTGGGAAGTTAAGAGGAGAGGCCTCTGTGATGAGGCCCCCTACAAAGTTATTTACTTCTACTGCTGCTTGCTGAGTCATTAGTTGTCCTCTCTAAACGTTCCACCGCCTTCTTAGCTTCCACTTGGGAAGTGTACCGGCCACGTAATTGTTTAGGGACACTGCCTCTGCCTGTAGGCTTAATAATGAAAAGGTTGTGTTCTACTTTCTCAAACTTATACTTACTACTCATTTCCTTCCTCGTCTACCGTAGTTGGGGTAGCGTACGCCTCCCTCAACAGTCCATGCCTTTCTTGCCAACCACCGCTGTTGTCTCGTTGCTTCCTGCTCAGCCTTAGAGTCAGTCATCTGTTTAAGCTTAAACATAGCCCTACTCTTAGCCTCTTCCTGCAACGCCATAAAGGCCTCTTCAGGGAGGTCAGGGACATGGCTGTCAACATGAGACCACTCAGGGAACACATAACCTAAGGCCTGCACCTTACTTGCCTGGAGGGTTGTGTCAACCTCACTGTCGTAAGAGTCAAAGACAACAACCTCCTCATCGAAGGTGGTGTAGTATGTTGGGGCTGTGTCATTCAGAATGAGGAGCTCAATGCCACTGTCATCCTGGATTGTGTCTACGTCATCATCATCACTGTCCCGTAGATTACAACGCCGTAGGAAGGCATCAGGAGACAAGTATTTAATCTCCTGGTAGTTCTTAGCCGTGTCCCCATACTCCACCTTATTGTAATTAAGGAAGATGAGCTCCTTCAATCCGTCTGGTAGGGTCATGTGGGTTGGTTGGGAAGTGTCACCACTAGCGTCAAACTGAATTAGCTTCTTCAGGTGAGGCCAGTTACGGTTGGACATCATGGCATAGTAGGTACTCTTGACAATCTGTGCTACCTGCTCAGACTCATACGTGTCATCAATACTATTGACCTCATCGCTATCCATATCGGAGAGGATGTCCTGTACAATCTGTAAAAGCGTTAGTTTAGCCATTAGCTCACCCTAAAGATTACGTCTGTCACTGTGAAGTCATCTGTGTCATCCACGTTCATCCCCCTAACCTGCACCTCATCTCCTGTGCTGAGAGTCACTTCCCAGATGGAGTGGAAGGTGACGCTATCACCACTCTCTACAGAGACTGGCATGAAGCTACCGTCGATATCGTCAGTACTTTGGTCAATAGCCCCACTACGGAAACCAAAGGAAAGCTCAACGGTACCGCCGGAGCTGTTAAGCGCACTTCCTGTTGCAGTGATGTCCACCACCACATCATTGTCCCCTGTGTAAGTGAGGGCCCCTGTAGAGGAGTCTAGAGTGAACCCGTGCAACACTTCATCTGACCATGTACCTGCTAAGTTGTAGGACGTACCTGAGGTACTAACACTAACTGGGGTTGCGTTGTCATTGAAGTAGACAAGAGCTTTGGTTTGGGTACAAGCGAAAGGGTAGTTACCTGTGAAGAACCACTTGTCATCATTTACTGTGATGCCGTCTAAAACTGTGTCGCTACTAAAGGAGCAACCAGCTACAAGAGCCTTTTGGTTGATGACAGAACCTGTCCCTTTGATGAAGTAGGTTGTGTCTCCTGGGAGGTCTCCTACAAGGCCTGAGAGGTGAACGTATTCGAATTCAGCTGCCTCAATGTTTAGGAGGGCCTCTGAACTCTTCTCCCCAATATAAGAAGAACGGAAGAACAAAGCCTTAAACCCGTCAGTGAATGTGTGGCAGTCATTGTCGCCATGGTCTACGCCGTAATAAGACAAGCTAACAATACAGGTGTTATTCGTTTCCCCCTCATACGTATTAGAGGCTTCAGCGGTCCCTGTGATGTTCCACAGGCGTAACCCGTAGAAGTTACCATCGTCAAGGGTGGCGTCAATCACGCTACCACTAGATTCTATACGAATGTCTTTTAGGGCAAAAGCACAGTTATCTACGATGATGGCACTCCCTGCACCTCCGTAGTTTAACTGAGCCTGACTGTTGTCAAAACCCATAACCACACACTTGGAGGTGGCCCTCAACTGGTAAACACCTAGCTAACCTCCCCAGACACACAATAGATTGTGTCCTCTTCTAGGTCGATGTAGCCACTACTGTCTGGGTCTGGGAAGTCGCTTTGGGCGTTTACGGTGACAAAGTTGTTGAGGCCTTCCATAACCTCTGTCCAATCCCCACTACCGTCCCCATCTGCGATGTAGGCTTGCCCAGCGGAAGCGGTGCTAATATTCTTTGGTTCATGCGAGGACGTGTCAGGGATGTCTTCGTGAGCAATACTCATATTGGTTCCTTACAAACAAAAAAGGGGCAGCCCCGGGAACTCCCAGAACCGCCCCTCTATATTAGGTCACGTTGAAGTAGGTGATTACAAATACTACTCGACCTGACTCAGAGTCAGCGGTAGGGCTTGTACCACCCATGTCCACACCAATAGTGGTGTCAGCTGCTAGAGCTGCTTCAGCATCCCACGTACCTGCCAGGTCGGCGGTAATGTCGTAGTAGCCAGCAGTCTCAGCGCTAGTCTCGTCCAGCTCCACACCGTTAGTAGTTTCACTGTCAGCAGTGCCAACCGCAATGGTTGGGGTGGTGCCACCAAGGTCAAATGCTTCAGTTACCTGAGCCACTGCCTTAGTCACAACACTACCTGCTGGAAGGACAACCTCTGGGAGGAAGGTGGAGTTGAGGGTCTCACCGGTAACGATGAGGGTCAGTTGGTTTTCAGCGCCTTCGGTCTTAATCTTACCAGCTACGCTACCCAGTTTACGGGCACCGTAGTGGTTGTGTACATTAAGGCCAGCGCTATCTTCATAGCCGCTCATTTAGGCTGTTCTCCTTAGTAGCTAGTTGCAGATGTGATGAGTACACCCAGGGTGTCAACACGTTGAGCACCGAAGCCGAAGCGGCAACGGGTAACAAACTCGTCACGAGCCCGGTCCTTATTACGCTCACCTTCTACTTTAGGCATACGACGCCAAGCAGACATGATAGGCTTGGTTTGGTCATCCAGAATACACATGAAGATGTTGGCCACACCGTCAGTAACGGAAGTGGTGCCATCACTGAAGGTACCTGTTGGCAGACGGTTAGAGGTCATGATGTCCCAACCGAACAGGTTCATAATGAAGCGTTGACCGGAGGCCATGCCACCTTCCAAAATCTTCTGAGCGAAAGGAGTGACGTCAGTTGAAATTTGGACCAGCTTGTTAAGCGTACCTTCTACAACACTGTCAACGATAAAGATACGACCTGCATCAGGTACGTTAGCCTTGTTGAAGGCAATCTTCATGTCAATCAAGTAGTCGGTGGAGAATACGTTGTTGGTTTCGGTAGAAGCGATACGGTGAGCAAAGCCATTAACTTCGTTAGCGTCGCCATCAGTCTGGGCTTCGTTACAGACGTCCAGGAAGCGGGTCTCGTAATACTCCTGAATAGCACGGGTGCTCTCAGCGGAACGAGCTGCCATAAGGGCGTCAATACTTGTACCGTCTTCACGTAGGTCATCGGTAACATACCAAGCATCGCCACAATACTCTGTGATTTGCATAGTGATGGTACCAGACTCGATTGGGCTGTAGTCCAGTGGGGTGTCCTCAGACGCCTCTTGAATGGTTACAGAGCCAACGGTTTTAATGTTGAGGGTTTCACCTGAACCGAAGTCACTGACGTTACGAGTGAATGATTCAGGAAGCATGCCATCGTGGAGGTTGTGCAGGATGAAATCACTGTACACCTCTGACTCGATGAAAGCACGAGAGTTGCTAGTTAGTTGCATTTAATGCCTCTTTAGTTTGTGGTAACGTTAAGTCGCGCATACACGCTTTCTTTAACTTTCTCTAGGTAGTTAACCTGGTCCTTGGTTGTGGCACCTGCCAGAAGGGACGTCTCAGGACGTTCAAGGACTGGGGCTGGCTTACCCATGTTGGTTGTGTTCAAACTCGAAGGAGAAGGGGTTGAGGCCTTCTGAGGGGTGGTCCGCCCCAAACAACGAGAGAACAAGTTTAGGAGAGGCCTGAGCCATCTCTGCCAAACTCTTTAAGTCGGTCCCAAGTTCAGTCGCCTTGCTTTGTAAAACCTCTTGGGCTTTGTCGCCGAATTGGTTAACAAGGGCTGTCTGAACCGCTGCCATGTTTTCTTTGCGAGTGTCGGCTTGCCGCTGCTTAGCCATAATGTCTAACACACCTGCCTCGTCAAGACCAGGAGCGGGGGTAGCCGCTGGTGGCTCTTGTTGAGCTGTTAGCCGTTGTACAACGTCTTCAAGTTTAGTTGCTTCCGCTATCTGGACTTTCAGGGTTGCTACCTCAGCGGCTAGAGCATCCTTCTCTTGTTGAAGCTGTGGAATGTAATCCTGAGAGTGTTGGAGAGCGGTCAGGGCCGCGTTGACGTCGCCATACTTAGGCTGTCCCTCAGCGTTCTTGATGCTTGCTAGCTGGTCTGCGAACAAGTCAGTTGACTGAGGAGGAGTGGTAGGTACAGAGCCTTGTGGCTGACCTTGGGGAGCTGGTTCCTGAGGGGCTACTGGTGGCACCTCTTGGTTGAATAGGTTAGGCATCTTTATCCTTTCTTTATTAAACAGGAAAATAAGAAGAAGACTAAGGGTACCCTATAGGGGTAATCTACAGGGAACCTTTAGGTTTTCTTTATTCTTCTTTAAACTTTTCTGCTGGGGTATGCACTTGTTACACAAGTAAAGACCTCTGTTTTACCCCTTTTGTGACATTTTCTACGAAAAAAGTTTAAATAATTTTACGCTAAAATAAAAAGAACTAAGAAATCAAAGACATAACCTCCCTCAGGGCTCTCCTATAACCTACGTTATCAGCCTGAATAAAACCCCAAGAGGGGCTTTCGTAATTATCGGAGGAGAGGGAAGCCTTGTCAGCCACCCCATCTTTCTCTTGTAAGAGCGTTAATAGACGTTTCCTCACAAGGTTGGAAGCAGCGTATAAATGTTCCATCTCTGATTTAGCGTCATCATCTAAGCCTTTAGTCCAAACTGTCTTCATTACATCGGTCCTCCAACAGCGTTGGCAGCAGCTACAGCATTCTGTGCCTCGTTAGCCAGCGTCTGTGTTTCTTGTTGTTCTTCCAAGGCTACGTTAGGTCTGAACAGGCTAAACCGTTCTAGGCCCAGAATATCCTCTACAAGGCTCGACATGGCCTTCGAAGAAGTGTGTGGTGCAATCATATTACCGATAGGGCTGTTAAGCACTCCTGTTAGATTCTGGAGCAGCTGAGCCTGTGCTGCGAAGTGACGGGCCCCGATAGGTCTGACCTTACCACGGGCTGTGATGTCTTCCTTCGTAATGGATAGGAAGTTTTGAATACCTAGCTCATTGTCCATAACCTTAATCACTTCAACCCCGTCAACGTTACGACGAGCACTCTCTGCCATGGCATTCAACACCTTCTCCAGAAGCTCAATCTCGAAGGAAGTGATTTTCTCTTGGAAGATGCGTCCAGAAGCGTTCTGAAGCTGTTGGATTTCAAAGGCTGTCTTCTCCCCTGGGCTCCTCACTCCCATGGCTTCACGGGGCGCTCCGGCGTATAATTCCATACGTTCTTCCAGCTGACTAATCTTACTCTCAGCTGCCATCACCGCACCAATGTTCTTACCAAGCTCCTGGACACTGCCATTCTCATCAATATGGATTTCTTCACCAGGGCCCCAGTTAAACTGCTCAACTTCTCCAGCGACTACTAGGGGTGGGTGGATGGCGAGGTCCATGGCATCTGCACCAGCGTTCTCCAGGTGGTCAATCCTATACTGCATCCCTACCAGGTTTTCAAGCGGCCCCATAGCCCAGAGGTTGTCAGGGCGTTTACGCCAGCCTACATGGTAGATTGGCTCTTCACCAAACCAACTCTGCATCTCCTCATTAGAGAGCGTGATGGAGCGGTCAATAACTGTAATCACTCTATGGCGTTGTAACTCGTTAGAGCCTTGGTTGTGGTAGTCTCCATAAAACTCCAGGATTTCTACGTAGTCTCCTTGTAGGTACTCGTAATAGCTCCCAAAGCCGTCTGAATCGATTCCTACGGCCTTGTCGAAGTCTTCCTTAGTAAACCCTGCCCCTTCTCTCCGAAGTAGCTCACGACGCTCTAGAGCCTCTCTGAGGCCATCATGCTCCGGCATGTCCTCTGCCATTGCCAACAGCTCACCAGTACTCTTAACGCTGCGGACAACCTTGAACGACTCCTCGAAGCTGGCAGCCAGGGGATTGAAGACAATGTCTAGTGGGGAGATGCGAACCACTTTAGGGCCAGCATAGCTACTCACCATAGAACCGTCTGGGAGCTCTCTCACGCGATTGAAGTAGTCTACCGTAGCAAAGGCATTACCATAGTCGATGAAATCGTACAGGAGGCTGCTCATGGTGTTTCTGAAGTCACCCTCACGACACTTATTCTTCATATAGGCCTCAATGGCCTCAGCCTTCTGACGCATAGCGTCCTCAGAGCTGTATGCTTCCCATCTCACCCAGTCATCATTGGGGAACAAAGCTGACAAGTAGTTTGAGTGGAGGTTATCACGAATCTGACACAGCTTAGGTAGGGTGGTGGAGTTCTTCCACGGTAAGCTAGAGTTAGATGTGGTTGAGGTGTCGGTAGCGAAGATGTAGTCGCGTTGCTCTTTCCACTCCTCAATCTTTGACTGACGTTGGTTGTTGTAAGTTGTCCAAAGGTTGCTTACCCAAGCTGCCTCACAGTCTTGTGTGAAGCTCTTTGCAATCTCTGCTACTTTCATTAGAATCTGCCTCCAAATCGGCTCTTAGGTTTGTATTCGTTAAAACTAACTTCTTCTATGTTACGTTGACGCTTAGGCTTCACAGCCACTCCTACAGCGCTTGTAAGGACGTCCTTAAGGTCATCGTGGGGTGGCCTTGCCAACACCAGCTCTTCCTCTAGCATTGGCGTGAAGCGCCCTGGAAGTGCCAGATGAGGCCATCGTCGTATCGGTGCTCTAGTGTGGAGGCAATACGTTCTTCCTTACTGCCCTCTGCCTTACTAGGCCGGTACTCATCCACACTAATACGCATACCTTCACGCTTAATGTGGTCTTTGAGGTCGTTCACAATGATTTGCTGTGCAGCTGTAACCTCTGCCCGTAGTGTACGGAAGTTCCACTTGGACTGCATAGCTGCCACCCTCTTGAAGTACTCTAGGGTGCGGTCTGTCTTAAAGCGGTCAATATCAAGGATGTAAATGTTCCCATCACAGTCTATGCCAATGACAATGATTGCTGTGGAGTCTGCCCGTTGGTTAAGGCTATACGCGAAGTCAATGGCAGCATAGATGTTGAGGCGGTAGTCCTTGAAGAACCACTGGCCTCCTTTGGTCTTAATGTGGCGTTGGTCGTAGTACTGGAACTTCTCCCTGCTAATTCGGTTAGAGCCAGGGTCGTTAGGGTCGTTGTAGTACTGGGCGAAGAACTGTGTAGTGTCCTCGTACTCCCCTCTAATCCTCGCCATAATCTTAATGTTGAACCCGAAGGCCTTACCATCAGCCCTCACTGTCCGTGGCCACAGGAAGCGATTGTCGGTCTCTACGACGTGCTCCTTAATGTCCCAGATGGGTGTTTTGCCCACCACCTCTTGGGTCTCCTCATCGTACTCCAAAGCAAACTGGTTCTTCCATGAGAAGTAGATGTCAGCTGGGTGGTAACGTGTACCACAAGCCTTGGTGAAGCCGCCAGCATTCCGAATAGAGGACATCTGAGACATAGCTGCTGCTACTCGTCTACGGCCTTCCTCTGTATATGCATTATCAGGAACTACGACGTCATCCGCTACAATGACGTCAGCGTGCCATCCTGTGGTGTTGGTTGTTAGGCCTGCTGCTGCTATAGTCCAGTCTCGGATTTGCTCCTGGGCCCGTTTAGGGTGGTCTACAGCGATTTTACTAACTGCCCACTTCTCACGCTTACCTTCCTCTGGATGTACCATGTCTGGGAAGAACTTGGTGTAGAGCGGACTAGTCATGATGTTCTTGATGTCGTACAACTGCTTCTCTGCTAGTTCAGCGGTGGCTGAGATGTACAGGAGGGTGGCCTCTGGGTTACGTGTAATGTACCAGGCACACCATACAGCGATACAGTGGGACTTCATGTGGGCCCGAGGTAGGAGGAGTAGTTGGTTGTTCTCCTCGTCCCCCTGAAGCCATCTAAACACTTCCTTGTGGATTTCCCCATAGACACGTCCAGGGTTGACTAGACAAGCGAAGTAGTAGAGGTCATCTAAAGCCGCCTGTCTCATATCTTTTGCTTCTTGCGGCATGTACTGCAACCGCTTCTTTGCTTGTGCTAGCCAAGTCATAGGGTCTCCTAGTTATTGTGGATGCGTAGGATGTCAGCGCTATACTCTTCCATCATAGCTTTCTCGAAGTCTTCCTCACTGACTAAGGAGTCTTTCGTTGGGCGGCCTACGGCCTTCTTATCCCAGCCCTTGTCAGCAATCCACTTACACGCTTGAAAGTTACCAGTCGCTGTGAGCTCCAATACACCCTTAACACCTTGGCTTCGTAAGCGTAGCTCAAGCTCCGCACGCCATTCATCAACAATCTTAGTGAATTGTTTATTCTTGCAGATACGTTGCCAGTGAGCCCAACCAAGGAGGTAGGTTGTGGCAAAGTCATACTCCACCACGTCTTCATGCTCCAGGTAGAGCTTCTTGAGGGAGTAGAAGGTTTTGCCATTGTAAACCTTGTCCTCAGCGTCTAAGGTGAAGACGGCTGTGTCACCGTCCCACTTGTGTTCTAGGAATAGGCCCTGAGTTAGGGCCCGGTTGTTGGAGGCCCGTAAGAGGGCCTTGTCAATCTTAACTGTCATCATTAGTCCTGTGTGTACTTGTTAGCGTTACCCATAACCTCCACCTTGTATACGCCATCATACGTACCAGAGGAGGTTGAGAGGCTTACCTGGGGTCTTGAGTCAGTGGTAGACCAGTCAATGTCAATGGTCCAGCCGCCGTACCCATCCTGCTGTAAAATGGTGTTGGAGCTGTAGGTGGTGATACCCGCACGCTGCTTGCCAATAGCCATGATGGTACCGCCGTAGTAGTTAGTCTGACCTCGCTTGGTAATGCAGACAAGGTAGGTTCCATTGTTGTTACAACCTGGGAGGTCCACCGCGGTATCGGACAGATAAACCTCGTTCGTGTCATACGTGTCCGTATCAGAGCAGTCGATGTAGTCTGAGTCCTCAATGATGAGGCGGTCGAAGTCACCGGAGTAGGCCAACGCTGTGAGGTCGTGGAAAGAACAGTTACGCAGAATGACGTCGTTAGTGTCCATGTTACCCACTACAACCTCGGCACCGCCGTTACTAACGAAAGTAACATCTGTTGCACGGATTCTTGCCCGGCCTAACTCTAGCTGTTCAGTCACCTTACCACCAATGATGCGAACTGTGTGGTCGCCAGTGTTGTAAGTTTGCAACTCCCTGAATACGCACCCTTTTAGCTGCACCTCATCGGCACCACCGCTGTAGTAGTAAATCCTATCGAAGGTACAATCAGTGAACATAATCATGGTGTCATCTTTAAAACCATCAGCGTTGTACACTTTAATTGAAGATTCTTCTGTACCATCAATCAAACCAACTTTCATGTTAGTGTTACGACCACCCTCTTCGTACAGCAGGTCACCACCATCATAGTGTTCACAACCTGTAGTACTCATGCCGCCGTTACGGTCCCATACCGGGTGAAGGGAACAGCCGTAGGTCTTACAGTTTACGTCTGTAGCGTAAGCACCTTGGGAAGTACAGAAGCCTAAGGTACCGCCAACGACAATACAACCATTACGCTGAATCACGAAGTCCTGTTCATCACCCTCTGCCCAGAACCCAGCCCCTTCTGTAGAATCACCATAGATGGCCTTACAGTTGTTGAAGGTTGTGTAAGGAGCGTTATCCGCATCGTACAAATCTATAGTAAGATCTTCGATGTCGTTATAACTTACACAGTCATTAAGGGTTGTTCTAGAACTACCACCACCAATAATAAACTGACTAGCTCCTGTACCAGAAGTAAAATATTTTTGGTTCTCAACATAGCATCTATTAAGAGTATTATCATATGCATCTCGTGTAGCAATAGAGAATTGAGAACAACTTACTGTAAAAGCCGTAGTTATTACAATTAAGGAGGATGCCGTCTGTCCACGAGCAGCGAATACAACCACCCATCCTAATTGCACAGCGACCTGTACTATCATCTACAATATCCGAATCAACTTTAAACCCATACACATGGCAGTCGGTTGCATCTACTAAGTTGATGATGTCATCGTTCTCTGAGCTGCTATATGGATATACATTAACGCCATATGCGTAAATAGTTACGTTTGAGATTGAGTCTGTACCGAAGTAGCCGTCCTCATCACCAATGTTGTTACCGATGTAAATGCCGTTGTTAGGGGCAGTGACATCACCTGGTTCCCACACAACTGTACCACCACCAGCATCGTTAGCCGCCTTAACACAAGCGTAGAAGGCATCTACGTCACCAGCAGGGGCTACGTAGTGGACTAGGCGTCTACCCTCTGTAG